>WNFL01333820.1_pt1 | contig 15013 bp, 9 predicted proteins | sample 5400361 | NCBI WGS metagenome assembly WNFL01 (sample SAMN13153351, study PRJNA577476) | soil metagenome | isolation source: 40 cm soil on Douglas fir-dominated hillslope | place: USA:California | collected 2013-09-17
CCCGTCGCTCGCACCAATGGAGAGCCACGTGTTCGAGCTGTCCGGAGCACCTGGAGCCGGTCGCCGTTCCGTGCCACCACGATGAGCCGCTCGCCGTTCGCCGCCTTCAGCACAGCCATGTGGCGGACTTGCCCCTCGATCATCAGGCCACTCGCTTCCAGATCTACAGGAGAGAAACGCCCCGTCCCGTCTCCCCGCAGCACCTGGCCGTAGCTCGCGTCGTAACGCCCCTGCACGGGGGCGACGCCGTAGAAATTCCCACCCAGCAGCAGATCGACGTGGCCATCGCCATCGAAGTCCTCCACCAGACTCGCGTAGACGGGAGCGAACTGCGCCTCGGTGGGGAGCGGTTTCACGTCGAAGGTCCCGTCCTCCTTGTTGAGCGCGATGGCACTCGCGAAGTCGCGCGCCTCGAGCACGGTGGCGCGCTGCAACGCCGCCGCGGGGAAGATGTCTTGGACACGACTGGCGCCGAACGAGGCGTACGACGGGTACTTGCTGCGCAGCTGCGGCATGAGCTGGACCAGCTCGTCACGTCGAGCGAGCGGATAGCTCACACCGTGCCGGTAAAAGGTGAGGATCTGCTCGAGCGTGCCGTTGCTGAAGAAATCATTGACGTACAGCCGGGCGGGCTCGGTGGGGGAGGCCCGGATGAAGGCGTTGAGCCCCAAGTTGCCAAGTACGAGATCCTGGCGGCCGTCGCCGTTCAGATCGGCCGCGGCCACGCTGTTCCACCACCCGTTCGTCCCCGCCAGGCCCGCCTCTCGGGTCCGGTCCACGAACCGGCCGTGCTCCTGCCGGAACACGTGGACCGGCATCCACTCGCCGACGACGACCAGGTCGTGATCGATCCATGCGGCCGCCGAGACCATCCCCACGTCCGCCAGACCGGGAGCCTTTGTGAGGGTGACGTCGGTGAAATGGCCGGTGCCGTCGTTCTGGAGCAGGTAGCTGCGCGGCGTGAGCCCGTACTTGCGCGCGATGACGCGGCTGGCGACAAACAGATCGATGTGCCCGTCGCCGTTGAAGTCGCCCGGCACGACACAGGCGCCGTTGTGAAAGAAGTCGGGGAGGGCGTGCTCGGCGCGGCGAAACATCCCGCGCCCGTCGTTGAGGTACAGCCGGTCCCGGAGTGGCTCGTCGTCATCCGAAAACTCGTTGCCGCCGCTCACGACATAGAGATCGGGGTGTCCGTCTCCGTCCGCGTCGAAGAACGCCGCATCGACGTCTTCGGCCAGGCTGTCGGCCGCGATCGCGGGCTCCGCCTGGGCGCGAAAGGAGCCGTCGCGCTGTTGGATGAAGAGCCGGCCGGCCTGCCACTTGGCGCCGCCGACATAGATGTCGTCCAAGCCATCGCCGTTCACGTCCCCGACGGCCAGGGCAGGCCCCTCGGTCGAAAGCGCGTGCGGCATCAGCGGCTCGCGATCGTAGTCGAAGAACGTGTTCTCGGCGTGCTTGAAATCGCTCAGCGCGGGGCCGAGCTGCGCCGTCACGTCGGCAAACAGCGCCGGCCCGGTGGGGCGGGCGTAGTCGTACCGGCCGGCGGCATCACGCTGTGAGAGGGGGATCGTCCGGTCGGCCGGCACGTTGGTCAGCACCTGGAAGCGCCGGTCGGGCCACACGACGGTGAGGGAATCGACGTGCGTGGATCCACCCAGACCGAAGTGCGGGCGCGGATCGACGGACGACTGGAAGCCGCGCGTGGGCATCTGCTCCACCATCTGTCTCTTGCCCTGATGCGCGATCATGATCTTCGCGCCGATCCCGGCCGTATTCCCGCCCGAGCCCTGCAGCTGTACTTGTAAGAAGTGGTTCGCGGTCATCTCGCGCGCGCGATTCTTGTAGATCGCCGCGGGGGCGTTGATATTGCTGACGACGAGATCGAGCGCGCCGTCGTTGTCGAGGTCGACGTACACGGCGCCGTTCGAGAACCCGGGTTGGGCGAGGCCCCAGGGGCCGGCCATATCGGTGAAGGTCAGGTCCCCGTTATTGTGAAAGGCGTAGTTCGCGATCGGGATGTGCGGCATCCGGGCCATCAGGGACTTATCATCGTGCGGCGCCCGATCGCCCAAGAACGCGATGTAGTCGAGATCGTTGGGCCTGCGGTAGATGCCGTTGGTGATGAACAGGTCCTTGAGCCCGTCGTTATCCAGATCCACGAAGAGCGGCGCCCAACTCCAATCGGTGGCGAAGACGCCCGCCAGATATCCGATCTCGCTGAATCGTCCCCGGCCCCGATTGAGCTGCAGCGTATTGCGGGCGTATTGCGCATGGTATCCGGCTTTGAGCTTCAAGTCGAAGAGCGTGAAGGTTTCGGCGTTGGCTGATGTCTTGAGGATGTCCTCCCGGTCCGGCAGCATGTCGAGCACCATCAAGTCCGGCCGGCCGTCGTTGTTGAAGTCGGCCGCGTCGACGCCCATCGAGAATTGGCTGGTATGCCCGGTGGCGCGGGCGATCGATTCGGTGAAGGTGCCGTCGCAGTTGTTGAAATAGAGGAAGTCGTTCTCCTGGAAATCGTTCGCGATATAGAGGTCGGGACACCCGTCGAGATTGAAGTCGCTCGCCACGACGCCGAGGCCGTACCCTTCGACCCCGCCGTAGATGCCGGCGTGGGCGCTGACATCGGTGAAGTGGCCGCCGTCGTTGCGGAACAGGCGGTCGCCGGCCTTCGCGTTGCGAACGATGCGGCCGCCCCCCGGGCTGCTGGCGCGCTCCGTGTGGGTCGAGTTGTTCAGGAGGTACATGTCCAGGTCGCCGTCTCCGTCGTAGTCGAAGAACGCGGCCTGGGTGGAATAGCCGGCAAACTCGAGACCGTATTGGGCGGTCCGGTCGGTGAACGTGCCGTCGCCGTTATTGATATAGAGGACGTTGTGCCCGTGCATGCCGAGATAGTTGACCGCGGAGACGTAGATATCGAGATGACCGTCGCCGTTCACGTCCGCCATCGTCACGCCGCTCTTCCAACCCGGGGGTCCCGCCACGCCTGCGCGTTCGGTGATGTCTTCGAACTGGAAGTGCCCCTTGTTGCGATAGAGCCGGTCGGGCCCCAGGTTCGACGTGAAGTAGAGGTCCGGCAGACCGTCGCCGTCGATGTCGCCGGCCGCGACGCCGCCGCCGTTGTAGTAGTACAGGTAGTCCAGGATGTTGAAGGCACTGTCCTCGGGCAGCGTGTTGACGAACGCGATGCCACTCGTCGCCGGAGGGACCAGCTCGAACAGCGGCGGAGCCGGTCTGCCGCGGCAGCTCACGCACGCCAATGCGCCCAGGGCGAGAGCACCGCGAACGAAACGCGAGAGGACGATCATGTCGCAGGATAGCGCTTCAAAGGTCCTTTCGCTCGCCGTCGCACTAGTGCTGCTGGCCGCCGGCTGCCGGCCGAAGCCCGCCATCCAGGAAGATCTCTTCAGCGCGCACTACCTCGGCGTCACCTACTTGGAGCGCGGTCAGCTGCCGGAGGCGGAGGCGCATTTCAAGACGGTCGTGGCGCTCACGCCCGACGACCCGCTGGGATACGCGAACCTCGGGCTCACCTACCTGCGAGGCGGCCGCTATGCCGACGCCGAGGTCCAGCTGCGGCGCGCCCGGCGTCTCGACCCGGCGAATCCCGAGGTGGGGCTCATCGCCGCGAAGCTCTACGCGGTGACCGCCCGGGAGGCCGAGGCGCGCGAGATCCTCGAGGGACTGCCGCGCGACGCGAAGGTGCTGTACGCGCTCGCGCAGCTCGGGCCGCAAGACGCCGACAAGTTGCGAAGGGTCTTGGCCCTGGCGCCCGCCAATCTCGCCGTGCGGCTGCAGCTGGTCGACGCGCTCGTGCGCCGCGGCGCGGCCGACAGCGCGATTCGCCACCTCGAAGAGATCCGTCGCCTGCATCCTGAGCCGCCGCCGGAAGCGAGGCCGCAGCTCGACGCCGCGCTGCGCGATCTGCGGGCCGGGCGCCTCGCGCCGGCGCGGGTCGCGCTCGATCGCTTCCTGCGCCTCATGGAGGTCACCACGCCGTATCAGGCGGCGCTGAGTAAGATCGCGTGGACCGAAGGCCCACTCGCGGGCCGACCGGTGCTGGCGTTCAACCCGCAGTCGCTGATCGCGACGCGGGGAGGGGGGCTGATGCAGACGGGCCGGACGCCGGAGGTGCGGTTCACGGATGTCACCGCCGAGGCGGGCTTCCCTGAGCATGGAACGGCGGCCGGCGCGCTTGCTCTGGGCGATTACGACGGGGACGGCGAGGACAATCTGTTCGTCGCGCCGGCGTCGCTCTACCACGTGCATGGCGGTTTTGTGGCGGATGTCACGGCCCAAGCCGGCCTCGCGCTGCCCGGCGGCGCCCGCTACGCGACGTTCGCCGACTTCGACAACGATGGGTGGCTCGATCTGTTCGTCATCGGTGGTGATGGACGCGGGCACCTCCTGCGCAACGACGAGACCGGCAAGTTCCACGACGTGACGGCTGCTGCGGGAGTTGGGGACGTCGGGGGTGCCCGCAAGGCGTTGTTCGTCGATCTCGACCACGACGGCGATCTCGATCTGCTGCTCGTCGGCGGGACCGAGAGCAAGGTCTACCGGAACAACCTCGACGGGACGTTCACGGCGACGTCTGGGCTCGGCAGGGGGAGCGACGCCGCGTTCGGCGACTTCGACGGCGACGGACGCATCGACGTCTGGACCGGGGACGCGCTCTATCACAACGACGGTGCGCAAGGGTTTCGCGACGTCACCGCGGCAAGCGGTCTGGCGGCCGGTCATTCCCATTCCGGCGCAGTCGCCGTCGGCGACTACGACAATGATGGCGCGCTCGACTTGCTCCTCGTGTCCGATTCCGCCGCCGCCCTGTGGCACAACACGGGGGACGGCACATTCACAGTCGGCCAAGTGCTGCGCGGCGGCGGCCGTGTGGCCCAGTTCGTGGACTACGACAACGACGGCTGGCTCGACATCGTGGTGGCGGGTGCACGCGGCGTGTCGCTGTTTCACAACGATCGCACCGGCCGCTATCAGGACCGCACCGCGATCCTTCCCGCGGCGCTGTCCAAGCAGGATGCCAGCGCCATCGCCGTGAGCGATGTGGACGGCGACGGCGACCTGGACCTGTTCGTGGCCGGCCCCGGCGGCGTCCACCTGCTCCGCAACGACGGCGGCAACGCCAGTCTGGGCATGGAGGTGCAGCTCACGGCCCTCGGTACGGGCAGCGGCAAGAACAACGCCTTCGGCATCGGCTCGAGGATCGAGGTGCGGGCCGGGGAGCTGTACCAGACACGCGTCGCGACCGAACGGGTGACGCACTTCGGGTTGGGACCGCACTTCAAGGCCGACGTGCTGCGGGTGGAATGGACCAACGGCGTTCCGCAGACCGTCTATTTCCCCGGCAGCGATCAGGACGTCCTGGAGTTCCAGCAGCTCAAGGGCTCCTGCGCCTTCCTCTATACCTGGGATGGGAAGCAATTCCGGTTCATCACCGACGTCATGTGGCAGAGCGCCTTGGGGATGCCCATTGGCATCATGGCAGCCGGCTCCAAGGCCGCATACGCGCCGGCGGGAGCGTCGCGGGAGTACCTACGTATCCCGGGCGACGCCCTCGAACCGCGGAATGGTCGCTACGTCCTCCAAGTGACCGAGGAGCTGTGGGAGACGGCGTACTTGGACGAGGTCCGACTCGTCGCGGTGGACCACCCGGACAGTGTGGCGGTGTTCGTGGACGAACGGTTCCCTCCAGCCGGACCACCGCAGCTGCGCCCCTTCCAGATCGTCGATCGCCGGTCGCCCCGCTCGGCGACGGACGCGCACGGCGCGGATGTGTTGCCGGCATTACGCGAGCACGACGATGTGTATGTGTCGGACCTGACGCCCACCCGATATCAGGGCGTGGCCCTCCCGCACGATCTCATCCTCGATCTGGATGCCGAAGCGGGGAGCCCAGGCACGTTGCTCTTCCTGCGCGGCTGGATCTATCCGAGCGACGCCAGCATCAACGTCGCGCTGTCGCAGCAACGAGACGCGCGTTCCTTGCCACCGTCGCTCGAGGTGCGTGACGCCCGGGGCCGTTGGACCACGGCGATCGCCAACATCGGATTCCCCTCGGGGAAGGACAAGACGGTTGTCGTGGATCTCTCCGGCAGGTTCCCGACGCGCGACCATCACGTCCGCATTCGCACGAACCTGGAGATCTACTGGGATCACGCGTTCGTGGCGCGCGATGCCGCGGCGACTCCGCTGCTTGTCACGCCCTTGACGCCGGTCTCCGCCGATCTTCACTACCGCGGTTTCTCACGCATGTATCGGCGGGGCGGCCGCTACGGCCCGCAGTGGTTCGCCTACGACGACGTCAGCAAGGAGTCTCCGTGGCGCACCATCGAGGGGGCCTTCACGCGGTTTGGGGGAGTCCTGCCGCTCGTGGGTGATGCGGACGACCGGTACGTCATCATGGCCCCCGGCGATGAAGTCACCGTCGAATTCGACGCCGCCCGAGTGCCTCCGCCTCCCGCCGGGTGGCACCGCACGTTTCTGCTCTACACGGACGGTTGGATCAAGGACGCGGACCTGCACACCGCCTACGGCGACAGTGTCGCGCCGCTCCCGTTCCACGCGATTCGGGAGTACCCGTACGCGCCGGGCGAATCGTATCCGGCCGATACCCTGCACCGGCGCTATCTGCGGGAGTACAACACACGACTCGTCAGACGGCGCTGAGCGGCGGCGCCGCCACGCCGCGCAGCGCGGGGAGTGCGGCGATAGTGTCGTCGCGGGACAGCCCCAGCAAGGCGTGCCGGTCCACGAGCACGTCCAAGTCGACGGGATAGAGGTTGTGCGCCGCGGGGTCGGCGAGTGCCGCAATGTTGCGAGGCGCGATGGCCCTGGCGGTCCACCGCGCGAAAACTCGGGGGTCGGGGTGGCGCCGCAGGCGCCGGAGGCTCTCTCTCGGCAACGGCTCGAGCACAGGGTCGCCGACGCCCAGGAACCCGCTCCACGGATCGCTCTCGACCATTCGTTGCCGGGCCTCGGCAAAGGACACCGCCGCGAAGTAGATCATCGCGTGGGCCGCGAACAAGTCAAAGTGCGCCATCGCCTCGTAGGCGCCCGCCACCAATCGATCGATCTGATCGGCTTCCGCGCTGAGCAACGTCTCGTAGCGACCGAGGTCCTCAGCGCGCGGTATCCCATCCTCGAAGCACAGGGCCAGCCGCTCGATCGCGCGGAGGCTCCAGGCGATGCCCGTCGAGAACAGGGGATCCACGAAGGCGTACGCGTGCGGCAGCAAGGCCCAGCGCTCGCCGGTCGCGCGCGCCAGACGGTGCTGGATGCGGGACCGAAACGCCAGCGGCATGAGCGGTGTAGCCGCGCCGAACGCCGCGCCGATGGTGGGATAGCGGTCGAGCAGGACGCGCCACAGGTCGCCGGCGTCGGGTGACGGCGCCGAGGTCGCCGCAGCCAGGCCGCGCGGCGAGAGCGCGAACCCAGCGCTCGTTACGCCGTGGTCGAAGCGGAGTGCGTACATCCATCCGCCGTCGATGAGATGGTGCACCGCCGCCCAGTCATCGGGATACGGGCCCTGGGGCAGCCCCGGTGCCACGTCGGGCATGAGGCGCACGCCTGCGAAGTGGCTGAAGACGAGGGCGGAGCGCGTCCGCGTGCGGGCGAGCCCCGAGGGAATGGACAGTTGCCGCGCCAGGAATCCGCCAGGCCCCGACGCGTCGATCACGAAGTCCACGCCCAGGTTGTGGATCTCCGCGCTCGTCACCTCGACGTGGTCGCGGTAGTCGACGCCCGCCGCCACCGCCTCGCGGACGAAGTGGTGATCGACGTCGGCGCGCAGCCAATGGGAGTCGGCGATGTCGTCGGACGGGCTCGCCGCGACGAGGAGCCGCTCCGAGTCGAGTGCGCGGTCGGCAAACGGCTCACCGGGATGATGCCGGTAGAATGTGAAGCCGCGCTTCAACCCGCGCCGCAGCTCGGGATACCGGTCGAGCCAGCGTCCGTGGGCCGCGAGGTGATAGCAGTCGTTCAGGCCGTAGCGACGCGCCAGGCGCTCGAGCGAGAGGTTGGCGAGCGGCGTCGTCGATTCACCGATGGCGAAGCGTGGATGCGCACCTCGCTCGAGCAACACGACGTCATGCCCGATCTTGGCGAGGACGCGCGCGAGCACGGACCCCGCAAAGCCGCTGCCGACGATGGCGACCGCGCAGCGTTTGGTCACGGCGTTCCGCAGGCGGGGCAGGCGACCGGCGGTTCGGCACGGCCCGTCAGGTTCAGCCGCCGTAGACGCTCGACGCGGCGCGGGCGGCATGCGTCGCACCCCGGCCCCCCCCTCCCCAGGCGGTCCAGGTCCCAGAGATCGGCGGCGACGGCGGCCGGCAAGCCGAGGCAGCGGTCGAGCGCCGCCTCGAGCTGAGCCAGCGTGGGCGGCGTGAAGTGACCGAGCGCCGCGAGGCGCTCCAGCTCGCCGTTGCCGCCGCGTACCGGGATCAGGGCGATCGCCGCCGCCCCGCGCTGCGCGGCATATTCCGCCGTCCGCACCGTCCACTCCACGGTTTCCTCAGGCGCGATGTAGGGTGCGCCCAGCAGCACGAACACGCGCAGATCGATGTCATGCTCGGCGAGAAAGGCCGCGGCCCGGTCGAACCGTGCCAGGTCCATCCGCTTGTTGAGATGGCCGGCGGCGGCCGGATGGATGGTCTCGAGGCCCACGGCGACTTCCAGGCGGCCGGGAATCAGCCGCGCGAACTGCAGCGCCGGCGGGCCGATCATGCTGGCGTGCGATTCGACCGTGACGCCGGCAAAGGGGCCGGCGAGATCGGCGAGCGCGGGAATGTCTTCGGGCGGCACGGCTCGGCGATCGAAGAAGTTGCTGGCGTTGTAGAGCTTCAGCCTGTGGAGGTTGTCGAGGTTGTCGACGTTGTCGAGGACCTGTCGAAGTTGTGCCGGGAGTGCGCCCGGCGGCGTCGGGCCGTCCAGGGTCCAGCGCCACAGGTCGCAGAACGAACAGGTGAAAGGGCACTCGGCGCCGGCCAGGAACACGGTCAGTGCATGCTCGGTCACGCCCCCGGGGCGCCGCTCGTCTTCGACGCTCGATCCGTGCGCCCGCCACGGGTCTACGCCGGGCGTGGGGGCGCGGAGGCTCCTGATCCGGCGGTCTTCAGTAAAGGGCAAGAAAATGACGACGGTAGCCTTCTTCGTTTCCCCGGAATACCACGCCGGAGCCGTCCTGGAACCGCCGCTTGGCGTACACGGGCATCTCGATGCCCAACACCGCGCCGATGCCGCGGCGGACGATCTCACCCTTCAAGGCATACAAGCGTTCGGTCGAGCCCTCGGTCAGCTGCGCGAACGGAATCGCCTCGGCGACCGCGATCACGGACGGCCGGGTGTTGGGACTGAAACCGCAGAAGCCGTACGCGCGTGCGCAGGCGTAGCCGCGCACGCAACCGCGGCTCAATCCGCCGGAGTAGGTGAGCGAGTGCTTGATCGAATCGACGCCCCAGCCCTCTTGATAGAGCATGCGGTTGTTGACGACGCTGCGGATCGTCAGCTCGCTGTTCGCTTCGATCGGATAGTCCTTGAGATTCTCGTCCCCGCCGTCGCCGTCCACGAGCAAGCGCCACTCGGGATACCGCGCACGCACACCCGCGAGCAATGCGAGATTGACCGCGGCGCACTCGACATCGAGGGGCTTGTAGTCCTCGATGACCGCGACGGCACGCAGCGGATCGAGCGCGCTCGAGGCCACGTCAATCGTCTCGCCTAGTATCTCGAGGTTGGTGCGCCGCAGGAACTCGCGCGCCTGACGGGCATCGTTGCCGCCGCCATCCACCGACAGCGTGAAGGCCTTGAGGCGCGCGGGCGCCTGACCCTCGTTCAGCAGGAGCCGATAGAGGCAGAGCAGGACGGCGCCGCTGTCGATGCCGCCCGAGAAGGGGACGCCGATCGGGGCCGCGGGGTGCTGGGCCGCGAGCCAGCGGCGCAGCTCCTCGTAGACCGCCTCGACGTAGCGCCGGCCGATGACGTCCAGATCCGCCGGCAGCGTGGCACGCGGCGGGTCGAAGAAGCGCCGGTGAATGGGATTGGGATCGGGACATCCGATCAGGCGCAGCGTGGTCACATGGTGAGCGGGGACCATCCTGGTGTACGTCGGATGGAATTGACCGGCCCACCCACGCCGCCCCAGCTCCGCTGCGATCTCGTCGATCCGCTCGGCGACGATGAGCACTGGTCCGTCCGCGGCTTTGGCGAGAAAATAGCGGAGCGGACGGTCGAGGCTGCGCGCCAGCACGACGCGTTCGCCGTCCTGCGCCACCAGCGCGAACGAGCCGTCGATCTCGAGCACGGCGGCGGGGTCGGCCGCGAGCAGTCGCTGCCGGGCGTCAGCCTCGGTCCCGGACCAGAACGCTTGCGACTCGGGCGCAATGAGGTTGACGACGCGAGCGATGGGCAGTGGTTGGTTCATGCGGTTCCCCCCCCCTAGCGCGCCGGCCGGATGCGAATCGCCTGGCCGCCGCCACGGGCCAGCGCGAGGTGCAGCCGGGTCAACGATGTCACGGGGCGCTGCGAGATCGTCACTGGGGTTGGGTTCGTCGCCCAGTCGGCTCCAGGGCCGTCCGCGTAGATCTCCGCCACGTAGCGCCGGCCCGGCGTGAGGAACGAGAGCGGGATGTCGAACGTGCGCGCTTCCTCGTCGGTGATCGCGCCGATGAACCAGCTCGGCTTGTTGCGCTCCTTGCGCGCGACCACGACGTAGTCGCCGATCTTCCCCTCGAGCACCCGCGTCGTGTCCCAATCGACCGCGACGTCCTTGATGAACTGGAACGCCGGCTTGTGCTCGTAGTTCTCCGGCAGGTCAGCCGCCATCTGGAGTGGCGAGTAGATGACGACGTAGAGCGCCAGCTGCTTCGCGACCGTGGTGCGGACACGCGGCTCATCGAGCCGCCGCCTCGGTCCTGTGTTCTCACGCAGGATGTCGAAGATCCCGGGTGTGAAATCCATCGGCCCGGCGAGCAACCGCGTGAAGAAGAGAATCGTCTCGTGCTCGGGCGGGTTGCCCCCTTCGCCGCTCCAGGCGTTGTACTCCTGCCCGCGCGCCCCCTCGCGGCTCATCATATTGGGGTAGGTGCGGCGCTCGCCGGTGTCATGGATCGGTTCGTGCACGTCCATCATGATGCCGTACTTCGCGGCCATCTCGAGGACGTGGCGGTGATGGCGCACCATGTACTGGCCGTAGTGCGAGTCGCCCTGGCCGACGAAATCGGTGACGTAGCCGGATTTGATCGCATCGAGGCCCAGCGAGTGGTACAGCGCGTAGGCGCTGTCCATCTGACGCTCGTAGTTTTCGATCCCACCCGACGTTTCGTTGTGCACGATCAGCTGCACGCCTTTGGAGTGGGCGTACTGGGCCAGACCGGCGAGGTCGTAGTCGGGATACGGCTTCGTGAACGAGAAGGCGTCGCGGTTCTGAATCCAGTCACCGTCCCAGCCGACGTTCCAGCCCTCGACCAGCACGCCGCCGAAGCCGTTGGCGGCCGCAAAATCGATGTAGCGTTTCGTGTTCGCGGTCGTGGCCCCGTGCTTCGGCCCCGAGCTCCATGTCATCGTGTTGATGTGCATGCCCCACCAGATCCCGACGTACTTCATCGGCTTGATCCAGCTGGTGTTCGGGATCACGCTCGGCGGATTGAGTTTGAGGCCGAGGAGGGACGGTGCGAGGTCGGTGACGCGGTCGGCGATCTGGATCGTGCGCCACGGCGTCACGAACGGCGTGTGGCCGCGCACTTTCGTGCCGTCACCCCAGGGCGCGAGGGCCGCGCGCAGCGTACGGCTCTGCTCCCGCGGGCCGTTCAGGAACATGCGCGCGTAATCCACGAGGTTCGCCTCGTGAATGACCATCACCGTGCGCCCGTCGCGCGTTTCAAGGGTGAGGGGCGTCTGCACGCTGTCGAGTCGGCTCAGCGGTGACGACGAGTACAACATCTCGGAACGGTCGAGGCGGGGTCGGTTCGAAGGAATCCACCACGCCCGGGCGTCGTCGACGAACGAGAACTCGGTCAGCTCTTCCTGGATCTCGAAGTCCTTGAGGTTCGGCTGGTCCGGAAACTCGTAGCGGAAACCCACGCCATCGTTGAAGACGCGCACCGCCAAAGTGAACTGCCGGTTGGGGGACGCGGTCTCGGCGACGGAGACCTTCAACTCGTTGTGGTGATCGCGTACGTGGGCGACTTCGCCCCACGGCTGTGTCCACGTCTCGTCAACCGTCTGCCGGGTGGTGTCGACGATCCGCAGGCTATCCCGCAATGTGGGCGCACCTCGGAACTCGAAGCCGAGGAGGGACGGCATGAGCAGCGGCCGTCCGTCGCGCTGGACGCTGTAATAGAGCCTGCCCTCATGGATATCGACGGTCACCTGGTTGCGGGTGTCCGGGGAGGCCGTCCGGACCTGTCCCTGCACGGCGGTGGCGGCCAAACTGAGCAGGACCAGGGATAAATGGGGCTTCACCATGCGCCTCTCCATGTGCGGGTCGGAAGGCTATATTGTCGCGCAAAGGGGGGTCCTATGACCTCAACCGCATCGCGCGTCCTGCCTGTCGCTTTCATCAGTCTCATGTCGGCGTGTGCCTCCGCTCCTGTGACGTCAACCGCGGCGGCTCCGGCGTCTCCGGCGCCCGCGGCCGCGCCCACGACGTCGACGGAACTTCCACCCCCGGTCCGATCACTCGAGCAGTTGCTCGCCGGCCGGGTGTCCGGGGCGTCCGTCACGGCCGCGCCGCTCGGCGGCGTCATCGTGCGCATCAGCGGTCCACACTCCTTCTCCCTCAACCAGGCGCCGCTGTACATGGTCGACGGTGTTCCGGTCGAAGCGAGTACGAATGGCACGTTGAGCTGGCTCAACGCGGAAGACATCGAGTCGATCACGGTGCTCAAGTACGACGCCCAAACGGCGATGTACGGCGTACGCGGCGCCAACGGCGTAATCCTCATCAAGACGAAGGGACATACGTAGTCCTAGCCGAACCGCGTCGTCCGCCACAGCGCGACGCCGCCCACGGCGAGGAACCCGCACAGCGCGACCGTGAGCGCGGCCGCCCAACCCCAGCCGATCGGGAGCGCGGGCACGCGGGCGAAGGCGGCGGCGGCTACGAAGACCGCCGTCGCCGCGATGATGAGCAGCCAGTCGAGCGGTGTGTGGCGGGCGCGCAGCGCACCCGCGTCTTCACCGGCCATCCGGGCCGCCACGTAGGACGGGTCGACGCCGTAGCGACGGCTCTCGCGCGCCCCCGCCTCCTGCCAGCGGCGGTGCTCCTTACCGGGCGCTGAGGCGAACGCGATCGCTCCGGCCCCTGCGGCCATCAGGAGCGAGCCGGCAATCACCGCAGCTCGGCCCCCACCGGCCAGCTCCCCGAATACGAGCATCCCCCACAAGAGTCCCCACAGCTGATTGGTGTTTGAGAGTGGGATGCCGCGGCTGATGCCGATGTACTTGGCCGCGTACTGCTGGAACAGATCGCCCACCACCCACACGAAGCCGGCGATGAGCAGCCAGAACACGATTCCCCGGCTGTCGGCGAGCGCATGCCACACCTGGCCCGGCCCACCCAGGAAGGTAACGGCCAGCACCGTCATCATGGCGAGCTCGCCGACCGTGAACAGCGCCACGAACGACAGCGGGTTCATGCCGGTGAGGTACGCCTTGCGATAGGGGATGTACATCGTCCCCCATAGGGCGCCTGCCGTGAGCGCGGCCACGACGCCGCGCACGGCATTGCCCCCCGACGCGTGCGCGGACGATATCACGGCCAGCACCGTGGCTCCGGCGAACATGACGAGCGCGCCGCCCAGGACGCCGATCCAGCGAGTGCGCCCGGCATCCCGCAGCTCGTTGAACAGCAGCGTACCCCAGAGGATGCCGAGCAGGCTGTTCGAGTTCCACAGCGGGAAGGCGATGGCGAGGCCGACGTCCTTGATCGCGAAGATCGTCAGGGTGTTCGCGACGGCCCACAAGCAGCCTGCGAGCGCCGCCCAGACGAGGAGGTGTGGAGCCTGGCGGAAGTCGTCTCGGAGCGCCCCGGTGCCGCGCACCAGCGTCGGCAGGCTCCAGCGGGCGAGGAACACCCCCAAGACCATCATGAACGAGATCATCACCGGCGGGATGCCGAGGGTGACGAGCTTGGTGGGTGCTTCGGCGGCGCCGAGCCACGCGCCGGCCGCGAACCCGGCGAGGGTGCCGAGGCGCTGCAGCCGGCGCAGCCGCGCGGGGTCGAGCTCGTTCAGGCGATCCACCAGAGCACGAGAAGCCCGATGCAGAGCACGGCTACAGGGATCCAGAAGTGGATGTCGCCCCCGATGGCGCGCCAGCGAGAACGCGGTGTGGGGTGGGGGTCCATGGAGGGTGGAAGCTACTGGTTGGGCTCGATGACGTCGATGGTGCGGCTGAGACAACGAGCCAGCGGAGGGCTATATTGTGGGCGAAAGGGGTCTCCATGTTCTCCACCACTCGCGTTGCCCTCCCGGTGGTTGTCGTATTTGCGGGCTGCGGTCATGGCCGTGCCGGCACTACGCAGTCCCAGCCGAGCGTTGGGACGGTGCTTACGGCGGAGGACATTCAGCGCTCCCCCGGGCAGAGCCTCGAACAACTACTGCTCGCGCACGTGCCCGGGCTGACCCTCTCCGCGGCGCCGGATGGACACGCAGTGTTGCACCTGCGCGGGACCACGACGTTCCTGGGCGACGAAGAGCCGCTCATCGTCGTTAACGGCATCGCGTTGGGACCGAATGCGAGCGGCAATCTGAACGCGATCAATCCGGAGGACATCGCCTTTGTTCAGGTGCTGCGCGATGCCGCCAGCACGGCCGCGTACGGCGTGCGTGGCGCCAACGGCGTGATTCTCATCCGCACGAAGGAAAGCTAGCGGAAAAACAGCGGCCGGTCGTTGTTGCGCGCGACGATGTACAGGTCGCCGCGCCGAGTGCGGAGCCGCTGAATGTCGCGCGACTCGCCGGGAACGACAAACCCGCTCTGGTCCGCGCGCAACGGCGTAAAC
>WNFL01028029.1_pt2 | contig 15006 bp, 14 predicted proteins | sample 5400361 | NCBI WGS metagenome assembly WNFL01 (sample SAMN13153351, study PRJNA577476) | soil metagenome | isolation source: 40 cm soil on Douglas fir-dominated hillslope | place: USA:California | collected 2013-09-17
CGGGGAAGATTTCCCTTCGCCTCATAGGGGTTAACAGACCTAAATTTTCCGGCCGTTTTCATGCACTTTTATTAGCCTATCCTCCAAATCAACAACCAGCCACTTTGACACATTAACACATCAACACTTCAACACAAGATTAACACCTCAACACATTTTCACACCAATACTCAGACACTCACCCCCTCCTCCCCTTCCATGCCGGGGAGATGACCAGAGAGGCCAGGCCGATGTAGATAACGTAAAAGGGATAGAGGAATTGCAAAGCCAGAAAATGAAATGGCCTTTGCTTCACGCGCAGGAAAGTACTGACCTGAAAAAGGAAAGTGAATTCGAAGATCATTTTGACCGCGATCAGCAAGATGGCGAGAAGCCCTGATATCCAGTTCAATAGCGGCGCAAACCAGAGGACAAGGAGTGAAGCCTGAACAACCAATATAAAAACGGCAGTGAGTTGGGATATACCGGATACACTGTGTTTCCATTTGCCCGCCCAACGCAAGCGCTGATCAACAAACTCGCTCAACGATTTCATCGGTCTTGTTTCCACCACGGAGTGTCCCTCCGCTTGGAAGGAAATACTCCCCGGATAACGTCGATTGATTTTGTCCATCAGAAATTCATCGTCACCGGATGCGATGCCCATGTTTCCCTCGTAGCCATTCACTTCCAAAAAGGCCGATTTCAAAAAGGCCAGGTTGGCTCCGTTACAAAGTACAGGGATGCCCAGTCCGGCCATGGCGGCTCCGGCACCGATCAGGCTGCAAAATTCCAAAGCCTGAATTTTTGAAAAGAAACTCTTGTCGTCCTTCATCCGCACGCCTCCAAAAACCATTCTTGCGTTCACGTCGTGAAAAGAAAGGAGCATCGACTGAAGCCAATGCTTGGAGAACCGGCAGTCGGCATCCGTAGTGATAATAAATTCTCCTCCGGCCAGCTCTATCCCCTGCGTGATCGCTTGCTTCTTTCCCTCCTTCCCCTCGGGCAAGGACACGCATCGGAACTGCATGCGACCGGATATCGAACGGGTAACGATTTCGGACGAACGGTCTGCAGAATGGTCATCGACCAAAATCACTTCCACGGATTCAGGACGATAGTCCTGCCCGATAATATCATGAATGACATTCGCTATGCAAGCCTCTTCGTTCCGGAAGGGGATCACAATCGTAATTTTTCTAAACGAAAATGCTTCAGGCCGAAGCAACGATTTTCCAGCCAAGGCTTGTTGCCATCCTGTCAATAGCAGAAGCATGGCAACGAAATAAAGGCCAAAGACAAGGAAGAAGAATAGGTTCATTTCAGGCTTTGTGGCTAACTTGCCCCAGCAAGCAAAATGGAGAAAAAACCGGTCAAAGAAAAGATCATCCTGGGCCTGGATCCGGGCACCAACGTAATGGGGTATGGAATCGTACTCGTGTCGGGCATTCAACTTAAACTTATTCAGTTTGGTGTCGTCCACCTCGGGAAATACGGGACACACGAACTAAAGCTGAAGAAGATCTTTGACAGGGTACTCAGTCTGGTGGATGAATTCAATCCCGACGAGGTAGCCCTTGAAGCTCCCTTTTATGGGAAAAATGTACAATCCATGCTCAAGTTGGGTAGAGCGCAGGGTGTGGCAATGTCCGCCGCGCTGCACCGGGAAATTCCCATTGTCGAATACGCCCCCCGGAAAGTGAAGCAATCCGTCACCGGCAACGGCAATGCGTCCAAGGAACAGGTTGCCAAAATGCTGATGACCGTGTTTTGCCTGTCGGAGATGCCTAAATTATTGGATGCTTCCGATGCGTTGGCGGTGGCCGTCTGCCATCACTTCCAAAACGGATCGGTCAGGAACAAAGTGAAATCGTGGGAAGCCTTTGTAAAGGATCACCCGAAACGCCTCGTGCGAACGAAATCCTGATCGCGTGAAACACATTTTGATTCTTTGCTTCAGCAAATTACAACACGATGCCCGCGTCAGCCGCCAAATTGATTTTCTGAAAAAAACGTATCGAATTACCGCCGTCGCATTTGATGGTACTCCGGATCCCGATGTTGATTTAATCAAGATCGAAAGACCAAAACTCACAGCGGTTCGAAAAGCGATCCTTGCGGTTTTTTTAATTTTGCGAATGCATTCGACTGCTTATCGATTGCTTCATGGCCATCCCGGATTGAAACAAAGATTGTCTGGCCGCCATTTTGATTTGATCTTAGCCAACGACATCGAAAGTCTCCCGCTCGCCTTCGACATCGATCCGCGCGCCAAAGTCCTGTTCGACGCTCACGAATATGCGCCGCGCCATTTTGAAGACAAATTGAGCTGGCGAATTTTCTTTCAACCGTTTAACGTCTATTTGTGCAAAAAATACATTCCTCTGGTCAGTGTGATGACCACGGTGGGCACAGGACTGGCCCAGGAATATCAAAAGTACTTTTCGGTGGAGCCTGTGATCCTTACCAACGCCACCCGGTATCATGAGATCGACCCTTCCCCCGTGAAACCCCACGCCGTTCGCATGATCCATCACGGAGGGGCAACGGTCTCCCGAAGACTCGAGCTGATGATCGAACTCATGCGTCATCTGGAGGAACGATTCACGCTTGACTTGATGCTCATTGTCCCGGAACTCGCTTCTCCGAAAACGAAAAACTACATCCATCGTCTTCGAACGATAGCCAACGGAGACCCGCGCATCCGGTTTCTGCCGCCTCTTCAAAGCCATGAGATCGTTACTTTTATCAATCAATACGACATTGGGCTTTTCTTAATTCCGCCAGTAAATTTTAATTATGCCAATACGTTGCCCAATAAACTATTTGATTTCATACAGGCCAGGCTTGGAATTGCCATTGGCCCTACGCCGGAAATGGCCCAGATTGTAAAGACCTATGACCTTGGCATAGTAGCGAAGGATTTTTCACCCGAAAGTCTCGCCTTCGAATTGAATAAATTGTCTGTGTCCGATGTGGAGCAATTCAAGCGTAATGCCTCGCGGCCCGCGCGCGAACTTAGCGCCGAGGCGAATAAGATCAAATTGCTGGAACTGGTCGAGAAAATAGTATCTGCCTGACGCTGCAACTTCATGAAGAATACCGGACAATGGCGCCCTTCGAAATTTATTTACCGGAAAAATAAGTTAATAGGCTCGCGCGATCCCGGTGAAGTAGGGGTATCATCAAGATTAATGGCCGACATTGTGGCCGCACACTATGATGTACATCTAAAACAACACGTCAGCGGCAAATTGATTGATTTAGGGTGTGGAAAGGTTCCGTTGTACGCCGCGTACAAGGATCTTAGCGCATCGCAGACTTGCGTGGATTGGGGAAATGCCTTTCAAAAGAATATTCATCTGGACGTTGAGTGCGACCTCAACCAACCGCTCCCGTTTGCCTCCGGAGAATTTGATACGATCATTCTTTCAGACGTTTTGGAACACCTTTCCAAACCCGAATCATTGTGGCATGAAATGGCCAGGATCCTCGCCCCGGGAGGAAAAGTCATCATGAATGTTCCTTTTTATTACTGCATTCACGCCGCTCCATTTGATTTCTTCCGATATACCGAATACGCACTCTGTAATTTTGCCCAATCCGCCGGTTTCAACGTTATTCTTCTTAAGTCCCTTGGCGGTGTTCCTGAAATCCTGGCTGATCTGCTGGCCAAAACCTTTAACTTTTTTCCGTGGGGAGGAAAATACCTTGCCATCATCACCCAAAAGACGTGCTCCTTGTTTATCAAAACGGGAATAGGAAAAAAAATTTCAATGAAAACAAGCAAGACTTTTCCCCTAGGCTATTTTATGGTTGCCGGGAAAAATTAATTTTCCGTGTTTGACCCGATGAATTGACAATGGCATCTCCTCCACCCCACAACCTGATCCTGATTACCAACCATTTTCCGTATGGAACGGGTGAAGCTTTCCTCGAAAGCGAGATCCCTCACTTAGTTCGCTCCTTTGACAAGGTGGTAGTTCTCACGCGCAATGTACATGCCTCCGGCCAGCCGGTTACTACGCCGGGCTTTTCTAACGAGCGCATTGATCCCAAAAGTGGTCTTGTCGAAATCATCAGGACGGCAGGGCTGAGTGTCTTCCATTTCAACGCCGTCATATCATTCATTCGAAGCGAGATACATTACTTGAAATCAAGGGAAGGGAAAGTAAGTTTCAAGAAACTATCCGTTCTTTTTCATGATATCTTCAAAGCACTTGCCCTATCCATTTCGATTAACCGCTCGATTACGACCAACCGGTTGACGGGATCCATCATCCTGTATTCCTATTGGCTCACCTCCTCGGCTTTGGCCACCCTTTTTGTTAAGCCGAAGCATGTTACCCTCAAGCGGATTTCGAGAGCACATCGTGCCGACATTTATGAATCGACTCAAGCGCAGGGTTATCTCTCGTTGCGGGAAGTTCTGGCTCATGGCCTGGATGGCATCTTTGTCGTTTCAGAGGACGGGCTTCATCACCTAAAAAAAAGAATTGATCCAAAATTGCATTCAAGGTTGAACCTCTCCCGCCTCGGTACTCGAAAACCAGAGTCCGGCACTCTCCCGATGAGTAGTTCCGCGGAGGATAGTCCATTGGAACGCCGGGTCATCGTCAGTTGTTCCTTTCTTACACCGGTCAAGCGCATTCACCTGATTATCGATGCGTTGGCGATGGTCGAATCATTGGATATTCAATGGATCCATTTCGGTGATGGTCCGCTCCGGGCAGAACTGGAGGATCGGGCGGCTCAAAAACTTTCGGCCAAAACAACAATCCGGGCCGAGTTCAAAGGACTCGTGGCGAACAAAGATCTTCTTCAATTCTATAGCAATCACTACATAGATCTTTTTATCAACACTAGCTCCTCCGAAGGCATTCCGGTTTCCATGATGGAGGCCCAATCTTTTGGCATTCCTATCCTGGCAACGGATGTTGGGGGTGTGCGCGAGATCGTGGTGCCTCAAACCGGACGGCTGTTGCAAAAGGACAATACGCCGCCGGACATTGCAAAGGCGATCACCGAATTGCTAACGCTTCCGGAAGACGAAAAGGATCGAATGCGGAAGAATGCATTTGACAATTGGAATCTCAATTACAACGCAGATAATAATTTCTCTACTTTTATCGCAACAATCCTGAATCTATAGAATGAAGTTAGATGCAACTACTTTAGATTATCTCAAGGGCCGCAAATTCTCCAACAGCCTGAATGTTACCATTGACTACAACCAACCTATTCCGGACCGGATCCGATTCCTGGCCGAACTCTCCAAAGGAAAACGCATTCTGCACCTGGGTTGCCTGGATCACCTGCCCCTGATTGACGCGAAGGTTGCCAAAAGGCAATGGTTGCACAAGGAGCTGACCGAAGCGGCGAGCCAATGTTTGGGGATCGATATCAATCGGGAAGCCATGGACTATGTCAAAGAAAAATACGGGCTGGATAATGTCCTCCTACGCGATATTACCGGTCCGGTGATCCCGGAAATCTCGGACAAAACATGGGACTTCGCCATCCTGGGCGAATTGCTGGAACACATCGACAATCCCGTTTCTTATCTGCGCGAAATCCGTCAAAAATACCAACACGCTATTGAGAAGATCATCCTTACCGTGCCCAATGTGCTGACCGAGCAAAGTTTCGCAGCAGCGCGGCGGTCATCGGAATTAATCAATTCGGATCACCGGTACTGGTTCTCTCCATACACCATCGCCAAAGTCATGCTGCAGGCCGGAATGGAATTGGATGAGATCTTCTTTGCAAATCGTATCAAGCTTTCCTTTACCGGGCTAGTAAGAAAGAAACTGATCACGTTAAGCGGTGGTACGCCGAAATACGGCTTCAATTATGCCGGCTCAATCGTCGCGGTTGGAAGGATGAAATCCTGAAAAAGAATTTAACGCTGCCTGCGCGAAACGCTTCGGCAGGCGCGGCGCAGAGGCCGAAAGGAAGAACAAAGGCAAAATTTTACTCTTTGTATACTTTGTGAAACCTTTGTGCTCTTAGTGTTAAAAATGCATTTAACCACTAAGGGCACAAAGGTTTCACAAGGTTCACAAAGTATCAGGAACGGAGTATCTTCCGAATGTCCAGCAGAACGATTTCTTTCCGGTAAAGCCATACTAACAACAGGCAAGTCAGCAAGACATAGCCCAAGTGGGCCTGCCACGGAAAGCTGAAATGCAGCAACGGTTCGGACACCAGAACGGTTACCATCAACAACAGCGGTCCGATGATCAGCTTGAGCGGGTTAAAGAAATAGGCGAACTTTGCCCTCATCCAGAGCCAAAGCAAAACTACCTCCCCTCCGGCTGCCATTACGGTAGCCGCGATAGCCCCATAAATTCCAAACTGCTTAATCAACAAATAGGACACCGCGACTTTGCCCACCGCGACGATCATAAAAATCACCGGCAATGGTTTGGAGTGTTTCATGGTATTGTAGGGCAAACCAAAGAAAAACTTCATCCCTCGCAAGAGGAACACGAGGCTGGCATAGGGCACAAAGTCTACCGATTCTGAATACCCTGGTTTTTTTACGAGTACCGTGATCAACACCGGCAAGACGAGGATTGTTCCGCTCACCATGATCATGATCGCAGCCGTCAGCCCGTGATAGTAGCGATTGATCTCGATCGATGACCCCGCAAGTGCCTGATCGGAACTGTGCGAAAGTATTTTCGGAAAAAAGGAATTAAATATGCCTGAAATTACAAAGTCGAGCACCAGGAGGCATTTGATTGTGAAGTCATAAACACCCAGATCCGTCATGCTGATGATCGCTGCTATCAAAATCCGGTCGAAGTAATTGATGACCCACTGCTGGAGTTGATAAATGCATTGATAACTGTTGTAGGCGAACGTCGTCCGAAGAAGCGAAAGGTTAAAGTGTATACCAAACTCTTTATAGATCCGCGCCAGAACCCACAAACCGGAGATGACAAACGCCAGCATTCTACCACCCACGGGTCCCATGAGTGTGTTGGGGAACACCTTTAGGCCGGCAATCGTAAAACCGGCTACAAGGAGGAAGGACAAAAGATTAGACCAAAGGAAGAGTACAGGCTTTTCCCGGCTTTGCAACAACGAATTGTTGACCTTAAACACGGATTGAAAGACTGCCGTAACCACAGAGAAAACCCCGTAAGGATAAAAATCCAGTCCCCGGCCGCCAAAGAAATAATGAAACAGCACCCCGCCCGTTGCCCACAGGATGACACTAACGGCAATACCCAGCAACACGATGAATGTAAAAGAAGAACTTACCAATACCGCAAGTTTTTGTGGGTCCCTCTTGAAATCATGAAAGTATAAATAAAGGGAAGCGTCAAAGCTGTAGGTGACAATAATTTGCACAACGATGGAAAAAGAAAGATAGAGGGCCAGCGCTCCAAAATCCTGAGCGGGCAAGTAATGAAGGTAAAACGGCAGCAATAGAACTGCGTTGGCCATCGGCAACGCACCTGCCATGGTGTAGATAATAGAACTCTTAATGAATCTTTTCGTGATCACATCAATTTGAAATTTAAGATTCAAAATTTAATATTTAAGATTTGGTGACCCTCAATTTTCAACCTTAAATCTTAAATTTTAAATTATAGATCAAGTGGACTCCAATAGTTTTATCAATTGCGACGTAAGGTTCTTGCGTGTAAAACTGACGATATTTCTTTGATCCTCCGTTTCTCCTTTTTTCCATCGATCGTAAAGCCGCACAAGGCAAGCCTTTAGTCCCGCTTTGTCCGATCGCTCAAAAATTTCTCCGGCCTTGGTTTGACGAAGAATTTCAGCTGCGTCGCCTTGAACCGGCCCCACTGCAAGTATAGGGTTGCCCGACGCCAGGTATTCGAAAAACTTTCCAGGCAAATTGCCAGGGGCAATGACCGTATGGGCCAGGATCAACAACTGAACGTCCGTCTCCCCGTAAAGTTTCAGCAACTGCCGGTGAGGAAGGTGATCCGTAAAGGACGTACAGTCGCTCAATTCATCAATCGATCCTATATATCCTTTAAATGCAGAATTGACCTGGCCGATAAATTTTATTGAAACACGACTTGCAAAATCCGGGTCTACACGGCAAAGTTCACGAACGGCCTCCATGACCGGCCTCGGGTCGCGCAGTTCGTCAACCATCCCCACATGGGCAAGCGTGAACCGGTTCGTTCTAATTTTTTTCACACCCTTGAAGTCGTCTTCGTCAAATCCGTTGGTGATCAAGTCCACTCTTCTGCCGCCCAGCGCCTCGAAGCGTCTGACGTGATAGAGTGAAATCGTGATGACCCGGTTGGCCGAAAGTAATACGCGGTGTTCTAATGATACATGCTTTCTTCTTGCTCGGTCCGTTAGCGAAAGGGTATCCAACAAATCCCACTCGCTCCAGGGATCGCGAAAGTCGGCAATCCATTTCAACCCGGGGTTCTTCTTCTTTAGGCGAAGTCCGATCAAATGAATGCTGTGCGGAGGTCCTGTTGAAATGATCGTCTCGATGCCATCGTTCTTCATAAAACCTTCCAGGAACCGGACAGCCGGTTTCACCCAAAAGATCCGTGCGTCAGGAATAAAAAAGTTTCCGCGAATCCATGCGCTGATTTGTCGAAATCCGGATTTTCTTCCCGTCGAAATAAAATCGGTTTGCTTTAGATCCTTCCCGCCCACCCATCGGGAAAGTTTCAAAAACAAGTCATACGGTTCCCATATCGGCAGTTTATGCACGTTTGTTTCGGAGGGAACATCTTTGATCAGCGATTCATCTTTGATCGTAAAAGAAGGGGACTCCGGGGTCAATACAAAAGGCGTCCAGCCATAGTGAGGCAAGTACTTCGCGAACTTAAGCCATCGCTGCACGCCGCTCCCGCCGCTGGGGGGCCAGTAATAGGTGACGATCATGACTTTCTTATTGCTCATCCGGAAAGGAGGTCAGTGCAGCGGTGATTATTTCCTGAACTTGATCCGGCCTGAACCACCGGACCTCTTTGTCCTTCTTGAACCACGTCAATTGTCGTTTCGCATAATGTCTGGAGTTCCTTTTCAATAGGCGAATAGCTTCTTCTTTGTCATAATGTCCGTCGAAAAAACCAAAGATCTCCTGATAGCCTACGGTTTGGAGCGCGTTCAGGCTTTTCATCGGGTACATTCTTTCGGCTTCTTCAAAAAGGCCAGCTTCAATCATGGCGTCCATCCGTTGATCGATTCGGGAGTACAACGCGTCACGTTCTAATTCGAGACCAATTTTGACAATCGCAAAATGCCGCTCCTGTTTTTTCTTTTGGCGGAGTTCGCCTATTGGCTTTCCGGTGGCGTAATGGAGTTCCAGGGCGCGGACCAACCGGTGGGGGTTGCGTTGGTCAACGGTCATGAAATAATCGGGGTCATTTTCTTCCACTTGTCTTTGCAGCCACGTCAACCCCTTTTCACTGTATTCCGCCATGATCTTTTCCCGTACTCCGTCGGGTACGGAGGGTAGATCATCGAATCCCTCGCATACTGCTTTGACATACAGACCCGAGCCCCCGCAAAGAATGACGACATCGTGTTTTTCAAAAAGCCGATCAATAGTTTCCAGCGCATCGCGGCCGTATTGACCGGCATCGTATTCCTCCTGAATCGATTTGATACCAACAAAATGATGGGGCACTTGTGCCAGTTCTTCCGGCGAGGGCCTGGCCGTGCCAATTTCCAACTCCCTGAAAACTTGCCTGGAATCGGCTGAAATAATTTCTGTGCGGAGCTGCGCGGCCAATCGAATAGCAAGCCCCGTTTTACCCACGGCCGTTGGCCCCACCATTACAATCAGTCTTTTACCTTTCATCTACGGCCCTAAATATCCTCATTTTTTTCTACCTTGCACGCGTAAAAATTTTCCATCCTGAATGATCAAGTACACCAACCCCTTCCTGAATAAACTCGAGGACCTGATTGCCGAATCGGATTACATTTTGCGTTACGAAAAAGGAAATTTTAAATCCGGGTATTGCCTCCTCCGGGAGCAGAAGATCATGATTGTCAACAAGTTCTTCACCACCGAAGGCAAGATCAACGCGCTGCTCGATATCCTGAAAATCGTGGTACTGGATACCACTAAATTTTCAGAAAAAAACCTGAAGCTCTACGAAGACCTTTCGCAAGCCGAGATACAAATTTAAATACCGACTTGAAAGTCACATTTCTTGGCACCGGCACGTCGCAGGGTGTGCCTGTTATCGGGTGCGAATGCGAGGTGTGCCGGTCGATGGACTACCGTGATAAACGGCTTCGAAGTTCAGTCCACCTGGATGTTGACGGCAAAAGTTTTGTGATCGACACGGGTCCCGACTTCCGCCAGCAGATGCTCCGGGAAGGAATAAAAAGGTTGGATGCCGTCCTCTTCACACACCGACACAAAGACCATATAGCAGGACTCGATGATGTTCGCGCTTACAATTTCAAGCAAAACGCAGACATGCCCGTCTATGGAACCAAAGATGTCCACGAGCAGCTTAAAGTGGAGTTTTACTATGCGTTTGAGAAAGTAAAATATCCGGGCATCCCTCAGCTGAAACTGATCGAAATCAACAACTCGCCCTTTAAGGAAGGGGGCGTGTTGTTCACACCTTTGGCGGTGATGCACCTGGGCATGACCGTCCATGGCTTTCGCGTCGGGAATTTCAGTTACATCACCGACGCCAACCGAATCCCTGACGCCACCCTTGAAAAACTGAAGGGAACAGAAATCCTCGTGCTGAATGCTCTGCAAAAGGAGAAACACATTTCTCATTTCAACCTTGAAGAAGCCATCGCCATGGCAGAAAAGATCGGGGCGGCACAAACTTATTTTACGCATATCAGCCATAAACTCGGTCTTCATAAAGTCGTGGACAAGGAACTTCCTCAACGCATCGCGCTGGCGTACGATGGGCTGGCCATTACACTATAATTCCATCTTAGATTTATCTTTGCCTCAGCGCCTACTTTGCGTCTCAGCGTCTTTGCGGTTAAAATTTTCCACCGCAAAGACGCTGAGGCGCAAAGGAGGCGCAGGGAATTAAAAGAAGGTCAGTCAAATTGCTTTATTTTGAATCCGTGCACAACAATTTCTATTTCCTTCGCCAACTCAGCCCCGCACTCGACAAGGCGGTCCGCGGGTTCACGCTCGTCTCTTGTTTCAGTCAGAACAAGGAAGAGCTGGTATTGGAATTCAATAATTCAAAATCTTCATTCTTTCTCAGGGCTAGTCTAACCTCCGCGTTCTGTTGTCTGTCCTTCCCGGCAGCGTTCAACCGGGCAAGGAAAAACACGGTCGACCTTTTTCCAGACGTGATATTGCGAAAAGTCGTCGCTGTTCGTCAATTCGAAAATGAGCGAAGTTTCGCGATTGCGTTGGAAGACAACTGGCATTTGCTGTTTAAAATGCACGGCAACCGGGCCAACGTCGTTCTCCTGAGCGGTGATAAACCGGTTCAACTTTTCAGAAATCATTTGAAAGCCGATGCGGAACTCCGGCTCTTGGAATTAGACCGAACTCTGGATTGGAGCGAGACGCATTTCAAAGCTCATCAAGATACGCTGAAGGAAACATACTTTACCCTTGGTAAGGAAGTCTGGCTGTACCTCCGCCAACAGGGCTTTGAAGATGCTGATATCCAGAGGCGCTGGGAGGTACTCCTTGCTACGCGCGCCCTGCTTGAGCACCCGCAGTTTTACATTCTTGAGAGAGAAGAGAAACCAGTGTTCTCCCTCCTTCCGGGCGCAAACGTTCTTCACCAATTCTCCGATCCCATCGAAGCCGTTACGCGTTTTTATACACAATTCACGGGTGCATACTCCTTGCATCTTGAAAAATCAGCAGCGCTGAGTTCCCTGGAATCGCAGCTTGCGGCAGGCAATACCTATATCGAAAAACACAACCGGAAGGTAAACGAACTGATCCCCGATTTGCATTATCAGCATTGGGCGGATTTGATCATGGCCCATCTGCAGTCTATCACGCCGGGTATGGAAAAAATCAGCCTGGACAATTTCTATGATCACAACCGGCCGGTAGAGATCAAACTTAGAAAGGAAATGAACGCGCAGCAGAACGCCGCCGTATTCTATCGAAAAGGCAAAAACCAGGCGATTGAAATTCAAAAACTGAAGGAATCCATTGAGATAAAAAAAAAGGAGATCGAATCGATCAAAAATAAGATCCACGCTATACAACATGAACCCGGGTTAAGTAATTTACGAAAGATCATAGGAGAAGCCGGGATGGGCAACCGTGGCAAAGAAAAACGAAACAGCACGATTCCCTACCACGAGTTTGAATACAAGGGATTCAAGATATGGGTGGGGAAAAACGCCGTGAGCAACGACTCGCTAACGCAGCGTTATGCGTTCAAGGAAGACCTATGGCTGCATGCAAAAGATGTTGCCGGCTCGCACGTCCTGATCAAATACCAGGCCGGTAAACCTTTTCCCAAAGATGTTGTTGAGCGGGCCGCCGAGTTGGCGGCTTACTATTCGAAGCGAAAGAACGAAAGCCTTTGTCCTGTTTCGGTTACCCCAAAAAAATTTGTCCGCAAACGCAAGGGGGACCCTGTTGGGGCGGTGGTCGTGGAGAGGGAGAATGTGATGATGGTGACACCAAGAGAATAAGGTCAAAAAGGTAAACGGTAAGCGGTAAGCGGTATTCGGTGGATTTGCATTCGCCGAACGCGTCGATTCTTACCGACTACCACTTACCGCTTACTGATCCTACTTTACTACATTGACCTTAATCATATTCGTCCTGCCCTTCACCTGGATCGGCATAGACGCGAGGGTAATGAAAATATCACCCGACTTCACATGGCCGTCGCGTTTCAGGAGAGCTTCCACATCGGCGATGGTGTCGTCGGTGGAAGAAGCCTTATCGTAGTGGTAGGCCCGGCTGGCCCATACCAGGTTCATGGTATTGATGATTTCTCCATTGCTTGTAAAAGCGAAGATGTTGGCATTCGGCCGGTGGGACGCGGCTTTGTATGCACTGTACCCCAGCTGCGTCATGCCTACGATTGCTTTGGCATTCACATCTTTGGCAAGCTTACAGGCTGTCAAGATCAGACTGTCGGTCATGAAGTTCGGCGAATGAACATCAATGTCTCTGAATTTGTAAAAGATATCCGCTTGCTTCTCCACCGAACCGATGGTTCTCACCATACTGCGAATTACTTCGATCGGATATTTTCCAGCGGCGGTCTCAGCCGAAAGCATCAGCGCATCGGCGCCGTCCATGACGGCATTCGCAACGTCATTGGTTTCTGCGCGAGTCGGTCTCGGATTCTCAATCATGCTTTCCATCATCTGGGTAGCGACAATCACCGGCTTGGCGGCTTTGTTGCATTTTTCAACCAGCCTCTTTTGGACCATGGGTACTTCCTCCATCCATATTTCCACGCCGAGATCGCCGCGGGCTACCATTACGGCATCGGTCGCCACAATGATTGCGTCGATATTTTCAAGAGCTTCCGGCTTTTCAATTTTTGCAACAATGCGGGCGGCCGATTTGTGTTCATTGATAATCGTGCGGAGGACCTCGATATCTTTTGCCTTTCTTACGAAGGACAGGGCGATCCAGTCGACTTTATTTTTTATTCCAAATTGAAGGTCTTCGAGATCTTTCTGCGTGAGCGAGGGAGCAGATACTTTCGAAAAAGGTAAATTGATTCCTTTCCTCGGCTTCAGCGGTCCTCCATAAACGACCTCGGTCACCACATCAATATCGCGGACTTCCATTACCTTTAACTCAATCTTGCCATCGTCGATCAGGATCATGTCGCCAACGTTCACGTCGCGGGGAAGTTCTTTATACGAAGTGCTAACGATTTCACGGTTGCCCATGAGTTCGCGCGTGGTAATGATCAATTCCTGACCCGCCTTGATTTCAATTCCGGGTTCCATATCGTTGACCCTGATTTTAGGCCCTTGCAGATCCTGGAGCAACGCAACTTGAGAACCCATTTCTTTGTTGATCTCCCGCACATACTGGATCACCTTGGAATGATCTGCGTGCGTGCCGTGGGAAAAATTTAACCGAAATACATCGACGCCTTCCTTCACGAGGGCCCGAAGCATTTCCTTGTTGCTGGAGGCGGGTCCAACGGTGGCAACGATTTTTGTTTTGTTAAAAGAGATTCTTTCCATAGGGAGGGTCAAAAAATAAAGTTTTCTTTCGATTTTAAAGTGTCCAAAGGTATGAAAGCAACCAATTCGATGGAAGGGATATTTCTCAACGCTTCGCGCAACCGATTGCTTTGAAGTTCTTCACCCTGGACCATCAAAATGAAATCACCGTGAGGACATTCCGGAACCAAGAGGTGTTTGGACTGCTCCATTTCATTGGATTTGTTCTTAAAAAGCCGCAGGGTATTCACAGGGCTTTCGTCTGCATGAACCGAATAAGAGAGCTGCAGTGAACGGGATTGAATCACCAGATCGGCCTTCCTGACCAGGTGAATAGCGAGCTTCCGGTTGAGTTCCCAAGCCAGTTTATAACTTTTCGCGGAAGTGGTTAAGCCCAAAAGTTCAAAGTCATAAGAATACTCTATTTCAAGTCGATTTCTTTTCATTTTATAGAATTCCCAACGGTCCGGTTCACAGGGTTAAATTGTATGAAATGTAAGCTATAGCTTACGGAATCAATGGATTAGCTGATGAATTGCCAAACAATATTTAAAATTAACTTAAATTAACAGGATTTTATGCTTGTCCGCTTCGGCCGGTACGGCGAAATAGTTTGACAATATTGCGCTAAATCTCTTTCTTTGCACAGATTTTTGAAAATCTAAACATTAAATAACATGTCTGAAATCGCACAAAAAGTAAAACAGATCATCATCGACAAACTAGGCGTAGAGGAATCTGAAGTTACTCCCGAAGCAAGCTTTACCAACGACCTTGGAGCCGATTCGTTGGATACCGTAGAACTGATCATGGAATTCGAAAAGGAATTCAATATTTCGATCCCGGACGACCAGGCTGAGAACATTGCCACCGTTGGGCAGGCGATTTCTTACCTCGAGGAGA
>WNFL01282307.1_pt1 | contig 15003 bp, 16 predicted proteins | sample 5400361 | NCBI WGS metagenome assembly WNFL01 (sample SAMN13153351, study PRJNA577476) | soil metagenome | isolation source: 40 cm soil on Douglas fir-dominated hillslope | place: USA:California | collected 2013-09-17
TCGCTCGGCATGGTGCGCCAGTTCCAGGACGACTTCTACGGAGGCGTTCGCTCGCAGGTCGACCTCACGCACATGCCGGACTTCGTCAAGCTGGCCGACGCGTACGGCCTGCCCGCGATCCGGGTCGACAAGTTCTCTGAGATCGGGCCGGCGATGGACGCGGCCGAGCGCACGAAGGGTCCTTTCCTCATCGACTTCCGCATCGACCCCGAGGCCAACGTCTACCCGATCGTCCCGCTGGGCAAGAGCCTCAACGACTTCTGGGAGGCCCCGGACAAGTGAGCGATTCGCCCCACCCGTCCGCGCCTGCTCCGCAGCCGGGGACGACCTCGACACAGGGTGGGGAGGCCAGAGTGCGAGTGCTTTCCGTGCTGGTCGAGGACGGCCCGAACACGTTGAGCAAGGTTTCGGGAGTCATCCGCCGGCGCGGCTTCCACGTCCTTTCCATCACGGTGGGCCCGAGCCCAGAACCCGGCTACTCGCGCTTGACGCTGCAGGTCGATCACGGACATGCCGAGGCCGACCAGGTGCGTAAGCAGCTGGAGCGCCTGGTCGAGGTGGTCGAGGTCGAAGACCTCACCGGCCACGACGTTCACAGCCGCGAGCTCGTCGTCGCGCGGGTCGCCGCGTCCGACCTCTCCGGGCTGCTTGAGAAGGGCGCCAAGCTGCTTTACAGCGGAGAGTCCGGTGCCACCGTCGAGTTCGCCGGTGACGGCGGCGAGGTGGGCGAATTCGTCGACGAATTGAAACGGCATGGAGTCAAGGACGTGGTCCGCTCGGGGCCTGTCGTCATGAGGAGAACCGCATGAAAATCCATTACGAGATCGACTGCCCGCCCAGCCTGGGCGAGCCGGTGGCGGTCATTGGTTACGGCAGCCAGGGGCGCGCCCACGCGCTGAACCTTCGTGACAGCGGCGAGGACGTCCGCGTCGGCCTGTACCCCGGCAGCAAATCGATCGAACGCGTTGAGGCCGACGGGCTGCGCGCGGTGCCGGTTCCAGAAGCCGTCTCCGAGGCGACGGTCGTGATGGTGCTCACCCCCGACGCAGGGCAGGGCAAGCTGTTCCGCGAGTCGGTCGAAGCCCACCTGCAGCCGCGCTCGATGCTCATGTTCGCGCACGGTTTCGCGATCCACTTCGCCCAGATCAAGCCGCCCAAGGGGCCCGGTCACCTGGTGCGTAGCACGTACGTCCAGGGCCAGGGCGTGCCGGCGCTGATCGCAGTCCACCAGGACGCGACCGGTCACGCCTGGCGGCGAGCCCTCGCCTACGCCCGCGCGATCGGGGCCGGCCGCGCAGGCGTGCTCGAGACAACGTTCAAGGAAGAGACGGAGACCGATTTGTTCGGCGAGCAGGCCGTCCTGTGCGGCGGCGTCAGCTCACTCGTCAAGACCGGCTTCGAGACCCTGGTGGAAGCCGGCTATCAGCCGGAGCTCGCCTACTTCGAGGTTCTCCACGAGCTGAAGCTCATCGTCGACCTCATGTACCGAGGCGGCCTCGGGTTCATGCGCTACTCGATCTCGGACACAGCCGAGTACGGGGACTACGTTAGCCGAGTACGGGGACTACGTTTCAGGACCTCGGGTCATTGACAACCAGGTGCGCGAGAACATGCGCCAGGTTTTGCGCGAGATCCAGGACGGCTCGTTCGCCGAGCGGTGGCTGGACGAGAACTCAAACGGACGCGAGCAGTTTCTCGCCATGCGAAGGAAGGATGCCGAACACCCGGTTGAAAAGGTCGGGCGCGAGCTCCGCTCGATGATGACCTGGTTGGAGCCTGTAGAGAAATGAAGGAATCAGACATAGATCGCGTTTTCATCTTCGACACCACGCTGCGCGACGGCGAGCAGTCTCCCGGTTTCCACCTCGACGCCAGCTCCAAGCTGAAGATCGCTCGGCAGCTCGAGCGGCTTGGAGTCGACGTCATCGAGGCCGGCTTCCCGATTTCGTCACCGGGCGATTTCGAGGCGTGCCGCCAGATCGCGCGCGAGATTCGCACCACCACCGTCACCGCGCTGGCGCGGGCGGTGCGCGAGGACATAGACGCGGTATGGGGCGCCATCAAAGACGCCGAGACCCCGCAGATCCACATCGTGCTCTCAGTCTCGGACGTGCACATCGACCGCAAGCTCGGGATGACCCGCGAACAGGTCCTGAAGCGCGGCGCGGAGATGGTCGCTTACGCGCGCTCGCTCTGCGGCAACGTCCAGTACTCGCCTGAGGACGCGGGTCGCTCCGACCCGGAGTACCTGATCGAAACGGTCGAGACGATGATCGCCGCCGGCGCCAACGTGATCAACATCCCGGACACCACGGGCTACTGTTTGCCGTCGGAGTTCGGCGAGCTCGTTCGGCGTGTGGTCACCGAGGCTCGCGGCAGCGACAAGGCCCTCTTCTCGGTCCACTGCCACAACGACCTCGGCCTCGCCACCGCCACCTCGCTGGCCGCGATAGCGGCCGGAGCACGCCGGGTTGAGTGCACGATCAACGGCATCGGCGAGCGCGCGGGCAACACATCCCTCGAGGAGATCGTGATGCTGTTGCGTGTGCGCCAGGCCAGGCTCGGGTTGGAATGCGGTATCGACACGACCCAGATCACCCGCACCTCGCGAATGGTCGCCGAGCTGACCGGCACTCCGGTGCAGCCGAACAAAGCGATCGTCGGCGCCAACGCATTCGCACATGCGTCGGGTATTCACCAGGATGGTGTGCTCAAGGACAGGCTGAACTACGAGATCATGAAGCCCGAGGACGTCGGCCTCGACAACTCGCGCATCGTGCTGACCGCACGCTCGGGCCGGCATGCGTTCCGACGACGACCTGAAGACGATCGCCGTGGGCGAGCCCAACGGCAACGGTCACGCAACGGCGGTCGATGCCCCCAACGAGCACAACCACGTCGCCGACACCCTGCGTCACATGATCTTCGGTTGACAGCCGGGATCCCCCCACCCGGCTGCGCGTTGCGTGCGCGGAGCCACCCTCCCCACGAGACGGGGAGGTGAGGATCGCTTACCAGGGGGAGCCTGGGGCTTACTCGGACGAGGCGGTCTCGGCGCTCTTTCCGGGCTCCGACGCGGTCGGGTATGCAACCTTCCGGCTGACGTTCGAGGCGCTCTCGATGGGCGCAGTTGATTCGGCGGTCTTGCCCGTAGAGAACAGCAGCGCCGGCGTGGTGCAGGAGGTGTCGGACCTTCTCTGGGAGCTGCCCGGGCTTCGCGTCGTGCGCGAACACGTCCTGCCCGTGCAGCACTGCCTGCTCGGCTGGCCCGGACCGGTGGAGCGCGCGCTGTCCCACCCCCAGGCTCTCGCCCAGTGCAGTCGTTACCTCCACGCGCGCCAGATCAAGTCGGTTGCTTTTCACGACACGGCCGGCGCGGCGCGAGCGGTCGCGGAGCAGCGGCAGCCAGGCACGGCCGCCATCGCGAGCCGCGCGGCCGCTAAGCGTTACGGCATCTACGTGCTGGCCGAGTCGATCCAGGACGATTCGGAAAACCGAACGAGATTCGTGGTCATCGAGCGCGGTGAGCCGGAGCGCCCGCTTAATGCAGCGGCTGCTTCCAAAAGCTCTCTCGCATTCGTGGCGGCGCACCGGCCGGGCAGCCTCGCGCACGCGCTCGATTGTTTCGCGCGTCGCAACGTAAACCTGACCCGACTCGACAGCAGGCCGATGCTTGGGCGGCCGTTCGAGTATCGCTTCTATCTCGACTTTTCGATCAATGGCGAGGCCGGGGCGCCCGCTGCCGCTGAAGCCGCGCTCAATGACCTCGAAGAGGCGGCCGCGGAGATCAAGCTTTTCGGCACGTACCCGGCGGTCTGAGCTCAGCGTCGTTGTTGCGCGTTGGTAACAAATTTTTCATTTCGTCTTATGTGACCCATTAAGTAATTTGATCTAAGCTCTGCTCTCGTGGGTCGGCAGCGGGGTGCATCAGTTGCGGAGGACGCACCCCCGAAGGTAGAACGTCGTCGGTTGCCCGGGGTGAACCTGAGAGCTGGGGCAGTCAAGCAGGCACGTCAGGAAGCGGGCCTCAGCCTGGCCCAGGTCGGCAAGGGGCACGTCACCGCGCCGGCCATCTTCCTCATCGAGACCGGGCGCACGCGGCCATCGCTGCCAACGCTCGAGCACATTGCGCAGCGGACGGGTAAGCCGGTTGAGTTCTTCCTTGCTGATCCGGGCGGCGTAAGCGACGAGGCCAAGGACGGCCTTGTCGAGCTCGAGTCCCTGCTCGCGCACGGGCAATACCAGGGCGCGATCGAGCTTGGCCAAAAGCTGCTCAGCCTGGGTTCATCCGCCCACCGCCTCGGCCCGATCCGGTACCACCTCGCCCGCGCATATCTGCAGCTCGCGAAGCCAGAGCCGGCCCGAGAGCTGCTTCGTCAAGCTTCATCGCATTTCGAGTCTGTCGGTGACGTGCTGATGCTCGCCGAGTGCCTCGGATCTGAAGCCTCGCTCGCATACATGACCCAGCAGCCCACCGCGGTGGCGATCGCGGAGCGTGCGCTGGCACTTTGCCGCAGCTTGAAGCCCGTGCCGGAGGCGACCGAATCGCGGCTGCTCGGTGTGCTCGCCTCCGCACAGCTCGCCGCCGGCGCATGGGAAAAGGCAATGGAGCTCTACAAGGAAGCCATCGAGGTGGCCGGTTCGCTGCAGGATCTGCGGCGCTTGGCGTTGAGCTACCACGGCCTGTCCATGGCGTATCGCGAAATGGGTCAGAACGAAGCTGCGATCAGGTATGCGCAGCGGTCTGTGGCGTTGCTCGAGGTGCTGCGCGAACGGGTTTCGCTGGCTCGAATCGAAAACGAGCTGGGCCTGCTGTTGATGGCGAAAGGTGACAATGCCGGCGCCCGCCGGCACATGGACCGGGCGCTCGAGCTGACCGACGAGACCGACCTGGAGCTCGGCCGCGCGAGCATGATCCTCAGCCTCAGCGAGCTGAGCCTGCAGGAGGGCAACGTCGATGCCGCCGCTGAGCTGGCCGAGCAAAGCCTGATTTTGGCCGAGAAGATGGGGGAAGGGGCAACGGTCGCTGAGGCACACATGTGGCTCGGCCGGGTCGCCGAGCAGCGCGGCCACGATGACGTCGTCGACCGCGAGTTCGAGATGGCCCTGGCGGGCCTCAGCGCCAATGGCATGACCGAGCGGTTGCTCCGCTGCCACGGGATGTATGCGGAGATCCTCGAGCGGCGGGGAGACCTCAAGACCGCATACGTCCACATGAAGAAGGCGCTGTCGGCGAGCAGGCCTGGCCTGCTTCGGGACAAAGGGCACCATCCCGCGGAGCGAGCCGGATCGGCCTAGCCACCTTCCCCGCCATGCGGGGAAGCTGCCTCCCACGCCTTCGGCGCGGGGACCCCAGAGGACGAAGCCGGCCGGATGGGGACTAGCACTATCCCGGGGGTCGCGAAAAATCCCGTGATAACGTAACTTCAGCGTCCTATATGGCCAAAACGCTTCGCAACTCCAAGCCTGCGCTTGCTGCTGAAACCGTCATCGCCGACTACCGCCTCGCCTACAGCAGCCGCCGGGCCAGCATCATCGGGCGCGCGGAGGTCCTGCGCGGGAATGCCACGTTCGGGATCTTCGGCGACGGCAAAGAGGTCGCGCAGCTGGCCATGGCCAAAACCTTCCGCCCGGGCGACTGGCGGTCGGGCTACTACCGCGACCAGACCTTCATGTGGGCGACGGAGATGTCGAATGTCCGCGCCTTTTTCGCGCAGCTCTATGGCAACACCAACGTCGATGCCGACCCCGCATCTGCGGGCCGTCAGATGGGAAACCATTTCGCGACCAGGTTTCTCGACGATCGGGGCGAGTTCAAGCGGTCGGTCGACACACCCAACTCCACAGCGGACGTATCCAATGTCGCCGGCTGGATGCCTCGATTGCTGGGCCTCGCATATGCCTCAAAGCTGTATCGCAACAACCCACAGCTCCGCACCGCCCAGGACGGCTTCTCGGTCAGCGGCAACGAGGTCCTGGGAAACCGTGAACGCCGCCGGCGTCCTGCAGGTCCCAATCGCGCTTTCCGTTTGGGACGATGGATATGGGATTTCCGTGCCCATCAGCGACGAGACGACGAAGAGCTCGATCTCTGAAGCGCTCCGGGGCTTCATTCCTGACGACCGGCCGGGCATCGACATCTACGTCATAAGAGGCTGGGACTACGCAGCGCTCGTCGAGGCCTACGCGAGGGGGATCGAGCGAGTGCGCACCACGCACAAGCCGGCACTGTTCCACATCACCGAGCTGACGCAGCCACAGGGGCATTCGACCAGCGGCAGCCACGAGCGCTACAAAACGAAGGAACGACTGCGATTCGAGGTCGAGTACGACTGCATCCGGCGGATGCGCGACTGGATCATCGAGTCTGGCTTCGCCAGCGAGTCCCAGATCGAGGGCTGGGAAGCGGCCGACAAGGAAGCGGTCGAGGCAGCGCGTGACCTGGCGTGGGAGGCATACCAGACGCCGATCCGCAACGAGCGAGATCGTGCGGTTTCGATTCTTCAGCGGGTCGATACGCCCAGGGTGGCGGAGATCGCCGCGACGCTGACTGATGCCAGCAAGGTCACAAGGTCCGCGATCCTGTCGGGTCTCTCATTCGCGCTCCGCACTGTGCGCGGGACCGATTCGCCGGAGCGGACAGAGCTGAGCAAGTTCATCGAGGACTACAAACGCGAGCACGCCGAGCGCTACCGCTCTCACGTCTACAGCACATCCGATGAGTCGCCGCTCAAAGTACCGGTGGTTCCCGCCGTCTATTCGGCAAAGTCGCCGACAGTCGACGGCCGCCAGGTGCTGCTGCGCAACTTCGACGCCAATTTCGCGCGGGACCAGCGCCTGTTCGTGATCGGCGAGGACATCGGGCGACTGGGTGACGTGAACCTCGTGTTCGAGGGGCTTCAGGCAAAGTACGGCGACCTGCGGCTCACCGACACGGGGATCCGGGAGACGACCATTCTCGGCCAGTCGATCGGCGCCGCGATGCGCGGCTTGCGGCCCATCTGCGATATCCAGTACCTCGACTATTTCCTGTATGCGCTGGAGGTCGCGGCCGACGACCTTGCCTGCCTGCACTGGCGAACCGCCGGCGGCCAGAAAGCTCCGGTGGTCATACGCACAAAGGGTCACCGGTTGGTCGGCATATGGCATGCGGGGTCGCCGATGGCGGTGCTCATCAACGCGCTCCACGGCGTTTACATCGCCGTGCCGCGGAACATGACCCAGGCGGCCGGCTTCTACAACACGCTATTTCGCGGGGACAACCCCGGCGTTGTGATCGAGGTGCTCAACGGGTACCGGATGAAAGAGAGGGTGCCCGACAACATCGGCGAGTTCACGGTCCCGTTGGGTGTGCCGGAGGTGCTTCGTGGCGGCACCGATGTGACCGTCGTCACCTACGGCGCGTGCTGTGGCATCGCGCTGGACGCGGCGCGCGCCCTCGAGGAGCTGGGGATCTCCTCCGAGGTGATCGACGTCCAGACACTGAACCCGTTCGACGTCGAGCAGTCGATCCTGCGCTCGGTGGAGCGGACGCACGCGGTGCTTTTCCTCGACGAGGACATGCCCGGCGGCGCGTCCGCGTTCATGATGCAGCAGGTCCTCGAGCGGCAGAACGGCTGGTGGCACCTCGACGCGGCGCCGCGAACGCTGGCCGCTTCGCCGAATCGCCCGGCATATGGACCCGATGGCGACTACTTCACGAAGCCGAACCGGGAGAGCGTGGTCGAGGCTGTCTACGACCTCATGCGGGAGCGGAACCCGAAAAAATTTCCACCTCTCGACTCGTAGTGAAGCTCGACGTCGCGTTTGAGGAACAGTTGCCGCACCCGATTGAAGCGGTATGGGCGGAGATCACCGACAAGGGCGCCATCTCCACCTGGCTGATGGCGACCGACGACTTCAAACCGGCGGTCGGGTGCCGGTTTCGCATGAAGCTGCTCTCGATGGACGGCTTGGTGGACGCGGAGGTGCTGGAGTTCGAGAGCCCGCGCCGCATGGTCTGGTCCTGGTCCGTCGATGATCGCAACCCGCCATCGAAGGTCACATTCATGCTCGCTCGAGATGGCGTGCGGACTCGTCTACGACTCAGGCATGTCGGCGAGTTCGATCCTGTGGTGGCGGGAATCTTTCGTGATGGCTGGCCAGGCCAGCTGCACGCGCTGGCCGAATTGATCGGGAGGGCCGGCGGCAGCGAAGCTTAGTCGGGGTCGGCTGGTAGGAACTCCATTACCGCCAGCGCAGGGGCGCGGATGAGCAGGCCGATACCCTCGAGCACGTAGCCGATCCAGGCTGCGGCGCTGGGAATCGCCTGCGGCGGGATCGGCCTTCGCCGCGGGCACGCTTTCCGCGAGCCCGGCCAGGCTTCGCGCCTTGGTCACCGCAGTCTCGAGACCGCCCAGCTCATCGACCAGCTTTCGCTCCAGCGCCTGGCTGCCTGTCCAAACACGACCGGCCGCGATAGGGTGCACCTCGTCGCGCGTCATCTTCCTCGCTGATCCGACCGCTTCGAGAAACAGCTCATAGGTTCGGTCGATCTCACCGCGGACGATCTCCTGTTCCTCATCGGTGAACGCATCGTCGTCACCTTCGAGCGTCACGTGGTGGCCGAAAGCGACGGTTTCACGGTTGACCAGCAGCTTCGAGAACATGCCGGCCGTCACGAGCTTGCCGGTGAGGACCCCGATCGAACCGGTCAGCGTGCCCGGCCTCGCGATGATCCACTGGCCCGGGGTCGCGACCAGGTAGCCGCCAGAGCCCGCCACCGGACCCATCGCGATCACGAGCGGCTTGCGCTTGGAGACGAGCTCGAGCGCCTGGCGGATCGCTTCTGAAGCTGTCGCCGACCCTCCTCGAGAGTTCACATAAAGGACCGCGGCCGCCGCGCGCCTGTCGGCCGCGACCTGGCGTGCGAGCGGAACCACGCTCAGGTCGCCCGCTCGCTCATCACCGACTATCGGCACATCGATTGGCGGCTGGATCGGCAACCGGCCGCTGCGACCGTCGATGATCGTGCCCTCTATACGCATGATCGCGACGTATTTGCCGCGGCCGGTCGTGGGGCGCGGCGCCCTCAACCGGCGTCGAGCCTGGTCCCAGCTCGCGATCCTGACGCGAGAGCCGGCCCTGCCCAGGCGATCCGGTAGCTGCTCCTCCGGCAGCAGGGCGTCGATCGCGTGCGCTTCGAGGGCGGTCGCGTCCGTATACGGCGAGCCGTCGACGAGCTTCGCCGCGGCATCCAGCCCGATGCGCCGGCTCTCGCCGACCGCCCGGACGAGCTCTTTGTAGTTGGAGTCGAGCAGCCAGGTCGTCTGCTCGCGAACCTCGGGTGTCATCTCCGATTTCGTGAGCGGGTCGGCGGCTGACTTGTACGGCGAGATCTGGATGAAGTCTGCCTTGATCCCGACTCGGGCCAGAGCGTCGGCCAGGAACACTCCCGTCGATGAAAAGCCGAGCGGCCGTACCAGTCCGGCCGGCATGAGCAAGATCTCGTCGCACGCGCAGGCGAGGTAGTAGTTGCCCGTCGTGTAGAACGGCGCCCACGCGACCACCCGCTTGCCGCGCGCCCGCAGCTTCGATACGAGCTCGCGTAGGTCCTGCAATGTGGCCATCGGCATCGGGACCGGCCGGAGATGAAGGATCACGCCTTTGGTTCGCGGGTCGCGCGCGATCGCATCGAACCGATCTCCCATCTCCTTGACGCTCAGGCGAGACTGCGAGACGAAGCGCTGCCAGAAGGGGCGGGGCGGGTCCGGCAGGGTGGGCAGGGCCGATTCGAGAACGAAGATGACGTAGTCCGGCGGCCTGCCGATCGATCGCCGCAGGCTCGACAGCAGCCACCAGACGTAACGGAACGGAAAGAAGATCACACCCCGCCTCTGGCCAACAGCTTAGTTGGCGCGAGGGTGGGCTTTCAGACTACTTTCGACATCTCCAGGTGCTCGTCCAGGTTCTCGCTCAAGCGGGTCGCCCCGTACTCCTGGCCGACATGCTGGTGATAAGGCACTCCGGTGAACAGGTGGTGGCTCTTCGTCGGGATGTCCACGTTCGGCGCCCACTCCTGTCGCTGCAGCGCCATGTAGCCCGCCCCCTGACTGTTCTTGAGATCGTCGAGCAGAACCGACATGCCGTATCCGGCGGCGTGCTGCAGGGCGAGGGTGATGAAGATGAAGCCGACACCGAGCTTGCTCAGCTCATCCCAGGTGATCGGATCCTTCTCGTTCTGCCACTTGAAAGAGGACGAGTAGTTGAACGCGAAGCGCGCTTGCGGAAATCGCTTGCGGATCTCGCTGCAGAACTGCTCCGTCGGCCCGCGCTCGGCGGTCGGAAACTCGCACCACAGAAGGTCGGGAACGCCGCTGTCCATGTAGCGCAGGCCGCGGTCGATGGCGAGCTGGATTCCGCGCTTGGTCTCTGGCGCCTCGGTCGCCGACACGCCATCGGTCCGGGCGATGATGACGAAGTCGTTGTGGCCGAGGTCGTCGGCTGCGTTGCGCATCATCTTCAGCTTGCCGACGAACTCATCCGCGGAGATGAGCGCCTTGCCTGCGATGTGGCCGCAGCGCTTCGGCATGACCTGGTCTTCGAGATGCGCAGCCGCAACGCCGGCTCGAACATAGAGGTCGACCGTCCGCTGGACGTTGAACAGGTTTCCGTAACCCGCGTCCATGTCGACGACCACCGGTGGAATCTCCAGATGAATGGGTGCGACGTCCTTCTCGGGATCGCCCATCGCCATCGTGAGCTGAAACTTGCGAAGGGCGCTGACCGTGCGCCGAGCGCCGTCGGCGATCTCGACCGAGGAGTAGATGTCCATGTCCGTCGTGCCGAGGTGGCCGATGGCGAACGAGTAGCCGCTGAAATACACCGCGTCGAAGCCGTGGTACATGACCAGCTCGGCGCCGAATGGGTCGTACGCGCCTGGTCCGAAGACGTAAGGCTTGGTCGCGAGCAGTCGCCGAAGCCGGGCGCTTGGCTCTTCGTTGCGCGACGCCGGTACTTCGAAGCCGTCAGGAAGCAGAGGGGTGGATGTCAGCTCCATTTCCGCGTCCTACTCGTTCTCGTGGTCGCAGTTGCAAGGCTCGGGGCACTCGCATTCGTGCGTGGTGGCCGTCCGGGTATCGAGGTCGTGCGACTGTTCGTTCCTTTCCATGGACGCCAAATTATCAACTGGGGCCGTATAAGTCCAATTAATTGATTTGATCGTCATGATCAATAAAACCGATAGCTGGAGAGACCTACTCGATTGTGTTCAGCAAGGCCAGGAAGGCAGCGACAATCCCTTGTGGCTTGCCGGCGTCGCGGCGCCGGAAGGCGACGATCGAGTTGTGCATCGGCGGTGCGTCCTTCATGCGAACCATGCTCAGCGTCCCGCCCTCGATCTCCCTGGCCACGGCCGTGCGCGGTAGCAGCGCGACTCCGAGGCCCCGCTCCACCATCTTCTTGGCGGCCTCGATCGAATCCAGCTCCATCAGCCCGCGCAGCTTGGCGCCCGCGGAAAGGAATGCGGCCTGGGTGATCTCGTAGTAGCTCGACGTGCGGTCGAACATGATGAGCTTCTGGCCGGCAACCTCCGCCATCGTCACGGTGCGCCTCTTCGTGAATGCGTGGTCCGGTGCGCAAACGAGGACCAGCTCCTCGGTGTGGAACCGTCGCAGCTCGAGGTCGGGATGGCGGATCGCGCGGCCGAGCCCCAGCTGCACCTCGTCGCGTAGCACGAGATCGACGACGTCCTCGGAATGGCCTGTGCGCACCGACACCTCGACGCGCGGGTGCGTGGCGACGAACTTCTCCAGCAGCTGCGGCAGGACGTACGTGGCCGAGGCCGACATCACCTGTTCGAGCGCGTCACGACCTTCGGCGAGAGCGCGCAGCGCCCGTTCCGCGTAGGGCACCCAGGCCTTGCCCGCGTCCGTCAATCGCATTCCGTGCGGCGTCCGCAAGAAGAGTGGTGTGCCGAGCTCGCGCTCCAGCCCGTGAAGTCGCGCGGTGAGGGTCGGCTGGGTGATGAAGAGGGCCTCAGCCGCCCGGCTCACGCTTCCGCGCCGAGCCACCTCCAGGAACCCTTCGACCTGGACCAGCTGGATCGAGCTTCCTTTGCCGTTACGCGATTCGTCTATAGCCACAGCCGTGGCGACAAATTCTATCTATGCCGCCGGAGAAGGGACACTCCCGACCAGACGGCCAGCGCCCATACCGGACCCATGGTGATGACGAAGGGCCGGATCGTGTCGCTGGCTGAATTCGAGTTGCGGTCGAAGGCGAGAAACACGAGAACGGTTCCATAAGCGAGGATCACGAGGGCCGCGCCGACGCCGGCTGCAGTAGCGAGTTTCATTGACGGCGCATTATGAGAGACATGGCTGATTTGTTTTTCGGTTACCACATGCCCAACTACACATTCTCAGGTGCTCGCGGCGGCGAAATCTTCGACCGTTTCGTAGAACAGGCAACCGCCGCCGAGGCGGCAGGCTTCGACATGGTCACGGTGATGGACCACTTCTATCAGATCCGCGGCGTCGGTCCTGAGACCGAGCCGATGATGGAGGCCTACACCACCCTCGGAGCGATCGCGGCGCGAACGTCGCGAGTGAAGCTGGCGACGATGGTCAGCGGCGTGACCTACCGGAATCCGGCCCTGCTCGCCAAGATGGCCACCACCCTCGACGTCATCTCAAAGGGACGTGCCGTCTTTGGCATCGGTGCGGCGTGGAACGATTCCGAGCACGCCGGGTACGGTTTCGAATTCCCCCCGATCGGCGAGCGGGAGGATCGGCTCGAGGAGGCGGTGACCATCGCCAAGCTGATGTTCACGCAGGACCGCCCCTCGTTCGAAGGCAAGCATTACCGAATCGATCGAGCGCTCAACGTCCCGCGCCCGGTGCAGCCCGGCGGCCCGAAGATCATGATCGGAGGCGGCGGCGAGAAGCGGACCTTGCGCATCCTCGCGAAGCATGGCGACATGGGCCACCTTTTCGGCGGCCCGATCGACGTGCTGAAGCACAAGCGCGACGTCTTCCTCAACCACTGCGAAACGGAGGGCCGCGACCCTTCGACGGTGAGGCTGTTGGTGGGCACCCTGGCGATCCTGGTCGAGAACACTCGCGACGCGAAAGCCCAGCTCGACAAGATCCCCGAGGAGCGCCGCGCAATGGTTGTCGTGGCCACACCCGCCGAGGTCGCCGATCGGCTGCAGCCATTCATCGATGCGGGCTTCGGCGGGTTCACCCTGAGCAACCAGACGCTGCCGACCAAAGATGCGATCGCACTCGGCGGAGAGCTGATCAAGCTGCTGTCGGGGGCGCGCTCCGCCGCTTAGCTCTTGTAATTCATTTCGCCGGCTGTGACCGGAACTCGCAGCAAGTTCTCCGGCGGCGCGAGTGGGCATGCCCAGCGCGGACTGTAAGCACACGATGCGTTGTAGGCGTAGTTGAAGTCGATCACAACGTCAGGTGAACCAGGCGTGATCTCGAGCACCAGGCCGTCGGTGTCCTTGGCGGTGTCGAACAGGTAACGCCCGGCCCCGTAGGTCTGATGGATGGCAGTGGTGTCCTTGAACGGGACGAACAGGCCGCCCGCGTACTGAACCAGGCTGAGGACGGTCAATTGGCACGGCTCGCCCGCCAGCCGAAAGGTCAGATGTCCGGCTCGCCGGTAGCGGACGGCGCCATCCTCGCCGCCCGTGTCGATCAAGAGCTCGGACCCATCGGCAGGCTCCATCCGCGCGGCCACGCGGAAGGATGGATCGTGCGGGAAGTAATGAAGCCCGGTGAACGATGCCCGCTCTTCAAGCTCGATCGGCGATTGCGGATGTGATTTGAAGAGGCGATCGCGGTCCCCGCGAAACTTCTCGATCGAGTCCGGCCCGCCGATCCGATAAAGGTCGCCAACCCTCCGCCGCCAGTCGACCAGGTCGAGCAGCGCGAGCGCGTCGGTCGTCACCAGGCTTCCCAGTGGGTGATCGGCTCGAGCGGGATCCTCTCGGCCGGCTTGAACTCGCCGCCCGTGTGGAAGCCGACGGTGATCAACGCCGCTTGCGTATAGCGCTCGAACGGGATGCCGAGTAGGTCCGCCACCTCGCGCTCGTATCGCAGGTGCAGCGTAGTCCAGGCCGTGCCCAGACCGCGAGCGCGGGCGGCGAGCATGAAGCTCCACGCCGCCGGCAGTATCGATCCGTACAGACCGGCGATCGCGAGATTGCTGGCGCCCGGGCGGTCGACCCGTCCTTCGATGCAGGGGATCACCATCACCGGCACCTCGTGCATGCGGTCGGCGAGATATTGGGCGGACGCCGCCACCCGCGGCAGCTGCTTACGCCGAGGGTCGTCCCTCTCGTACCGCTTGCCCCCGCTCTTCGCGTAGTCGTACCAGGATTTCTTGTACAGCTCACCGATCACGCGCTTCTTCTCAGGGTCGGTGACCATCACCCACTGCCAGCCCTGGGAGTTGCTCCCGGTCGGAGCCTGGACGGCGACCTCCAGGCATTCCAGCAAAATCTCGCGCGAGACCGGACGATCGAAATCGAGGCGCTTTCGTACCGCACGAGTCGTGGTGAGGATGTGGTGCGCGTCCATCAGCTCAATTCTCGGCGGAATGCGATGGGACTAGCTTGTAGCTCGCCTGCGGCGGAAGGTTGGTCAGGGCCTGGTGCACGTCGTCTTCCGTGGCTCCGACCACCGACAGCTCGTAACGCGTGCCGGGTGCGACTTCGACCGTAGGTGTCCGCTCCGCCGGGGCGGCGGGCACGGCGACGGCATGCGAGGCTGGGCGATCGGCTTTCGCCAGGCGAGTGGAAGCGTCGGACCTCAGCACACGCCAGTGATAGACGCCGACCGCGGCCGCCACCACGACCACCGCGAGCGACTGGCCGAACGCGAGGTTGGCGGAGTCGTTCAGGCGCGGTTCCGTGCTGAACGCCTGCTGGAAAACGACGTACAGCAGGCCGATGGCGCCGCCCAGGGCGGCGAGCACGCTTGCCAACAAAATCGCCCACATGTACAGACGCCG
>WNFL01047027.1_pt2 | contig 14998 bp, 16 predicted proteins | sample 5400361 | NCBI WGS metagenome assembly WNFL01 (sample SAMN13153351, study PRJNA577476) | soil metagenome | isolation source: 40 cm soil on Douglas fir-dominated hillslope | place: USA:California | collected 2013-09-17
GTCCGGCACTCCTTTAGAGCTCTTCTCCGAGGATGAAACAATGAACTCGTGGTAGGTCCTTGTTTTCTGAAACCAAACGAAACCGAGTCCTGGACCCGTAACTGTTGGGCTGACTGTTAGAAAGGCGACCCCGACCAGGACAACAATATTGCAATGAACGTGGAGGCTTAGCGTGTCCTTTAGAGTTCTCGGAGGTATTTTACCAATATTTCCACGGCACTCAAAACATATTATGTCGTGGTTGATGGGCAAAGCGTGGTCGGCAGGTGGATTCATCCTCTTTCCTCCTCTTTCCTCCTCTTTCAAATACCTTGTTCCTCGGTATACAGTATATCCACCATTTGACCGTCAGGTCCCGTGCTTGCCATACGCGGTTCCGGGTTGTGGCAAGGGTAGCCAACGTAATCGCCGGATGCAAGTCAGATGTAGTCCGGTCTAACAAGTATGTAAATCGTACAACTAGTAACGAGGAAATACAGCACTAATTTAAATAGGAAAAACACGCAATCTGACGCACTCTGACGACACTATCATATATCTGAATTGAGATGAACGTGGTTTGCTCTGCAAACGGCGCGGGAAAACATGACTAAGGTCGCGTCTACACTACTCGTAGGCTGTGAAGGCACGAGAATAGCCACACGACTTCTGATGCACGTTTTATTTTTTCGCCCGGATTTAACCACACGGCAGAGGCTTGCCATTGTGTTCTCCCACAATAGGCTCGTATTTCTCGAATGAAGAGAGCACCATCTTAGGCGTGCCCTAAACCCTGGTCAGTGGAGTTGCATATCTGCCACAGCGGTCATTCCGGTCATTCTCCATACGGCTTTATTTTCCGCATGAGGACCAAAACATTCGAATCTGATATTTTTTCCTTCTTCCACCAGATGGCGCCCTATATTCTCGTTTGCCTCTCATCCGAGATCTCTGACAATCCGATCTGGAATCTCATTACCTCCCCGAATTAATATCCAAAGAAAGCGAACTTTCATCTTGTGATCTACACTCTGACGAACCAGGGCTGATTTCTCCCCTCACGAAGTCGACCCCTAAATCGAGTAAACGTTCGGTCCAACCATCAACATATTCCGCAAGTCAAATGAAAATCTAAATGACACCATGAATGTGAATTGACTGTTGGTGATTATGACGATGAAAAATGTGCAGCAGAAGGAATTCACTTCAGGTTGACGACCCAGATCAAAGCCGAACCCCGATTTCCAGTACAGGATGCTCTTAGCAATATCAGAAGCGCAATATGCCCTTGTTACCGATACCCGTCACTCATTAACTTGAGAATTTTTAAATATATATTTTCTCGCCGATTCGATGACTTTTGGGCTTTGATGGGACCACCGAGGTTTACCACATTGAAAATCATACTGGTAGAAAGAATGACTTGAGACAACAAGAAATGAGCCAAGGATAAACACCGATAAATCTGAAGAAAGCTGCCACTGACTGAAGCTCACCAGGTCGATGACTCAGACAAGGGTCGGTGGGTTTCCACTGGCAAGAAGAAAAAGCCCCAGAACGGTGATGAAGTAATTTAAGGGTCAGACAGATTATGGGGCGTATGAGCAGTGATGGTCTGATGAGGACTTTATGCGTGACTTCCTATCTTGTTGGCTAGTGCCAGGCGGGGTGCTCCGTTTGCAGAGGTCCAAGGCGGAGATCTTTTACTCTCAAGTTACGGGGTCGGCATGAATAATGTCACTGGAGGCAGCGCCCACAAAAGCAAGTGCTGGATTGGGTCTTGTAGCGGGGCCGTACAGGGTGATACGCGGCCGGGAAAGCGTTGTATTTGGCCACAATACGCGTTATGTAGTCTACCCAATCCGTATATTCATGCTCTACGGCCAGGAGACCACTACGCAACCCTCTTCCACGGCCCGCCTACCCTGCCCGTTTATGTTGGGTTTAGCATCGCGCGGCCCTCTACACTGCCGCCAGCCGCCTCAGCTCTCCAGGCCGATTACGTGGCCTTTCCCCCCAGTGATATAAACATAATGCGTCTTAGGCGTCCAGGGGAACGCTTCGATCCATTTACACTCGCCAGGATGCCCCATAGGGATGTCTACCTTATCGTTATGCAGTGTTCTATGCGAGAACGCCTCTTGTGTTCCTTGTCAGCAATGACACCCGAGGTGGACGGGGTAGACTCCTTCCGAGTTGACTAACATTCGCTTAAGATTCTTTTCGGCATATAAACAGTGAAACTAGTCATTATCAGGTACCCTCATCCCCTTAAAAGCGGCCCAGTGATGTAGACCCTGCCTCGCCGTTTCCACGACGGATAGTACATTCCTATCTGCCCCCCCATCAATCTGCTCGCTTATACTCAATTAACGCTAGATGTTCGATACCGAGGGTCCTGCAGGGGCGCCGAGCCTATCAATGTTCATCTGACAATACTTCTTCTGGTGTTGATTCATTTCCGATGTCCTATAAAATAGGCGACCACTGGGCGCGGCTTTAGTTCCCCTTCGACTGTGGTTTGACCCGAGAATGGCAACGTACCAACCACAATAGGAAGCGATTCCGAAGTGAGCCTTGCAGAGATGGCGAATGGAGTCTTGAGGATTCTTGTATTCCTTGCGGCGGCCCGCGGGGCATAGCAAACAGCAATAACCCTTTGACCCATCCTTCCTTTCGACATCTGCCAGCAGAAGGCGATACTTGCTTCTTGTGCTGCTGCTGCTGGTAGACTGCTCTCTACAAATTGACTTTACGGTCAAAGCCTTTACTGACACTCCATTGTTAAAAACTTGGGTGGATAGAAGCTCTACTGCGGTGCTGTCAGCCCCCTCATTGAGGAGACGCGTGGCCAGGGCATTTGCGTCGGCCTCAAATTGAACAACGGGTCCCCGTGTTGCTCTGGATCGACTAGGTCGTGTGGCTCGACGAGTTGGAACCCTGAGGTGCGATTGATCATAACCCACACACATGGGAGGGTTTCTGCGGCACCTCACTGCATCACTCCTATCTGATAAGGCTGTACCGCAAGCGCCCATGAAATTGCGAGTCGGGCCAGGGGCGGAAGAAGCGGCAACGCAAACGGCGGCGCCAGCGGATGTCCCTTCTCCGTCGTGACCGTAACTGGTGTAAGGAGTCACGATGTTCATCTGTGACGCCACTGCTTGCGCCGTCGGCCTGGATACCGACACGTCGAAAGCCGTGGCCCAAGGATCACTGAGCGGGCAGAAGGAAATACTGCTATCGGCAGTTCCACCAACGTCAGTGCCGTTTTCAGGTGATCGCCCTAACTGAACGGGTCCACCCAATGTGGGATGAGCGTCCGCCGCCTGAAAGCCCAAATGGAAATGGCGCTTGAAAGGATCTCTGTTGCCCGTACTTGCCGCCATTGCCATTGTCGCTGGAACGGCCGGGGTTCCGTGAAGGTTGTTGGCCCCGCTGGTGGAATATGCCCCACCAGAGGGCGCAAGTGGCTGGTAAACGTATTGGTTTCCACATGTGGGCTCCTGGAACCCCTTCGGCCCTTGATATGGCTGAATACTGGCATCATTGATGGATCCGAGTATGCCTCCTTGCCTCGCTTGACTAAGGAGAGCATGGTTCGAATCGTCTAAGAGCAATTCGTTAGCCACAGCCCTCTGTAACCAAAAATGGGGAATGACCACATCAGCGGCAAAGCCCTGCCGACGTACCGTAGGCGGAGAAAGGATTGTGATTGCGCTGTGCAAAATTCTGGCAACAACGTGGCAGAGTATCGCGTTTCGCGTGGAGTTGTGCTGATTCCACTGTTATCGCCTGCTCCCAGGAATTATTAACGTCAGGGATGAGGAAACCATATCCGAAGGGCGGCAGCCACGGATCGATAAACTGATTTTGGTCAAAGAGCTGTCTGAGATCCATGTGTATGCTGGGGCCTAAGCGAATTGCAGGGGTCTTAAGGGTATGATCAGGACGATGAACTGACCACGAGCGCACTTATAATGGGGAAACCCATGAGGTTCCGCTCATATGGGGCATTCTTTCGATTGAACTCGATCCGTCTACGGCTAGGACCTTGAGTCGGGGCATATTTCTCTCAGAAATCTTGATTTGCTCAGCGCGCAATCACCCTCTCGAATCAGACCCCGGAAATGAAGTCTATACGAGTGCAGGGCGTGGTATTGGGTCATTATGAATGGCTATGCCTGCCTCCGCCGCACAATTCACATACCTACTTTCCTTCTGAGCTTGAAAAAGCATCAGTCCATGCAACAGTTTTAGGCGCACAATGACCATGCATTCGACACTACGAAGGGTAGAATTTAATGCCTACGTACCGGTCATCGAACTTACATGATTATCGATGGAACAACAATTGGGCCTTCATCTGCGAACACGAGTCAAATGTGTCCTCCCGTACAAATAGGCACAATTAGCACTAATCCCCGCCTTCAATATGCGTGGGGTGGATTCGAAGGGTACCTGAGCTGGCATCGGATGCTCCACTTGGGCTAGGCTGGTAAACACACCCCATATGTCAGCTCTGACAGATGAGGCGTCTACTCTTAGTGAGTGTTCTCGGACCATCAATCAATGCCGGAGCAATGCGGCTTAACGGTCAGGTCGGCCGAGAAACGGCGATGGCCGCGAACGGTTGAAATAGGAACTTTATCCATGTTGCATGTAATCGCTGCGCCCGATCCACTGATCCATGGAGTCGTGGCCCGATCGCCCATCCTCATGCCATCAAGTCCCTCCGTTCACCGTACTGTGAAAATTTTCAATGTATGCCACCAATGTATCGACATTCCCTTCCGTCACTGCGTTATACAGTGATACTCGGATACCTGGGAGAGAGTTCGATTAGGCTCGGTCGTTCGATACCTGTGCCGCGCAGATGCTTACCTCCCACGGATCTAAAGAAGCGGGAATTAGCAAAATACTTCACACGGAAAAACAAATTCGTACCGATGACCCTTGAGCGACTTTAAACCCTGCTCGTCTGCTCCATCCAAGAACTTCTTCTCGAGTTCGGGGTTGTTGAAAGTAAACGTGACATTCATCCAGCTCCTGCTACCAGCTTTGACGTTCAAGTTCGCAATGCCATCCTCCTCTAGAGCCGCTATTGCTCTGTACAACTTTTCCTGCTTCGACCGGTTGGTCTCTCCCAGCTTTTGAAGCCCTCCGTTGTTTAAGATGCCGTCCAATACGAGATGGGAGACGTACATCGGAAACATGGGAGGGGTATTATAGGTACTATTATGGTCCGCGAGTGCCTTGTACGACATTGTCACAGGCGTTGCCACGGCACCGAGTAGTCGAGCAGCATCGACGTCGACAATAACGTCTTTTCGTACGATAATGATGGTGAGACCAGCAGGGCCGACATTCTTTTGCGCCCCGGCGTAAATAAGGGCGTGGGCTGCGAGATTCGGGATGGGGCGGGAGAGAAAGGATGACGAGTAGTCGGCGACGAGAGGTGGGTTGATGTTATTCCCGATCTTGGAGTAGGGGAAGCTTGTCGGCGACTCAGGGTCAACCGAGAACTGGACACCATCGACGGTCTCATTTTCGCAGTAGTAAACAAAAGCAGTCTTCTCCGGTGGTGAGAAGGTAAAGGACTCGTGCGGGGGAATGTTGTCGAATGATTTCCCGTCTTTCGAGAATTTGCGCGCATCAGCTGCGATATTCTGCTTGACCCCAGGTGCCAACCGCCTCGCCTCCTCACTGGCTTTCTTACTCCAGCTACCCGTGACGACGTAATCGATGCAGATGTCGCCTGGTTGTGTGTTAGGATTTAGGAGGTAGTATCGGGCGAGGAGGTTTAAGACGACAGCGGAGAACTGGCCAGTACCACCGCCTTGTGTGAAGAGGATCTCGTGTGTTGACGGAATCTCGAGCAAGGTGCGCACTTGTGAGGCAAGATCATTGGTTAACTGCTGAAATTCCTTTCCTCGGTGGGATATTTCGGTTATCCCGATGCCGGTGCCCTTGTAATTGAGGAGGCCTCGGGCGGCTTCTTCGAGCACATTTTGAGGCAGTACTGACGGTCCGGCACCAAAATTAATGACTTGAGAGCGTTCCATACCTTGCCCCGCGATGGAGGAGTTCAAGAAGGGCGGGCTATGACTCGAAACCCTCGGCCGAAGTCGCCACCCTTGAGACTTAAAATGAGCGTAGGTCCAGAACGCAAGAATACGGATTAGAGTTGCAAAACAGCAAGTGCGTATCATCAAGCAGGTTATGATTAATGAATGAAAAATCCTGCAACTCTCCAACGACCGAACCCGAACACTACTATCCCTGCACGCCCAGAATGGCATCCCATCGTGGTCCAACATCTGCCAACACCCGTCGCACTTCGTCCTTCTCCACAAGCAAGACAACCTTACGGTCACCAGCAGCCTTTCGTGCAGCCAGTGCACCGCTTTCGACAGAGAGTAGGGACGAAGAGACTAGAGAATCAAGGACGTCGAGTAGCTCTTGTTCTTTTGGTTTACGTTGTGGAGAATCATCATCAGCAATCTGAAATATCAAGCCTAAATGACGATCCACCAGCTTCACGAAAATATCTATAAGAACGCGTAGTGGACAAAGGGGACCACTGTTCCACTCACATCTTTCCATGCTATCTCTTCTACCCCGTTCCAGCGCACGCATTTGAGGCAAGCTGCGAGCATGACTTTCTCGTGCCACCCTAAACCTTCTACGAATCGAGCAGTTGGAGTGTTTTGCGCTTCAGTGACGACTTCCTCGACATCGTTGATTTTCGCCTCCCTTTTCAAATACCGCATCTTTTCGACAGTTCGCCGGCAAATATCCAAAACGCGACGCGCATCACCGGTGACACGAGATATACGTGCGCTGGCGTATTTGACGGCGTCCTGTTGAAGGACGTTAACCGTGGAGAGCTCAGACGGAAGAGATGAAGCAGCGCGCTGGAGTCGAGACTGAACGATTTCGACAAGCTGCTCCTGAGTGTATGGTTTGAAGTTGATTCGAACCATTCCTGCATGGATTTTCAGATTACGGGGTTACGGTATACTGCCCCGAGGCCTGTACCTAGTCGACTGCGAACCTTCGCACTAAGAGCACGTTCCGGCAGGTCATGGGTATTTGCGACGGCCAACACAATCAATTTTGACCCTACGAGATTCGGCCAGTTGAAGAAGTTGTATACCACATCTTGTTTCGTGGTGAGCAGTTGGTCTAATTCATCCATTAGGACGATACTGAACGAGATACGTTAGTATTTACGAAAGGTATTCAATGTGCCAACTTACCATGCAGCACCATTGTTTTGACTTACGCCAAGATTGAAATGCGTGGTCAGTCGTCTTAGAGCTTCTTTGGGACTAATCCTCATATGTCCTTCCATTGACGGATCGTGGCCCGAAAGAGCCTCCCATAGGAGTGGATATGCTGCGTTCGGTTCTGGTACCCGAAGGCCGTTAATCTCTATGAACGTAAACGGATTGCATTCCTGTTATGTAGGGGTCAGAAAAGATGTCTATTGACAAGATTACCTTTACTTACGCTGTTCTCAGCCATAATTTTCAGTTCTCGAATAATGGTGTGCACGGTTGCAGTTTTGCCAGTACCGGGCACACCAGAGATATCTATACAAAGTTAGCTTTTTGCCAGGGATTCCATGCGTTATGCTCACAGATACATCCACCGGACGTCTCCTGGAGCAGTTCAAGGACTGCTTCCAAGATCGCGATATATTCTTCGTCTCGACAAGATAGAGCATCAGGCCGTTCTCCCACGTGTAATGTATGCGTTGCCCGGATATATGGATCAGCTGGCAAGCTCTGTAGAGTCGTGTTGTCCTGGGCGGTCGTCGTTGGTGGCTTGACCTTCAGTTTGAGATTTCGTCGCTTGCGGAGTGCCGCCTTGGAATGAGGAGTAGGTTCCACTCTCCCTAATCTACGGCGGCGCTTGGAAGGTGTTTTGAAAGGATCACCGTGATCATTAACATTTCTCTTGCGTTTCTTGCTTGGCGTCTTGAGTAACCTCAGTTGCCTTGTCGAGCTTTCATCGCTATCCCCTTCGCCCTCTCCGGAACTCTCGTCCTCAATCGCACCCATACGCGCGTCCTCGTCACTCTCTTCCGACGCTTCCATTTCCTGAGAATCTTGCTCTCGGCTTTCATTATATCCGCCCTCCGAATCGTCACTCCCAGTGCTTGACGTTTCGTCTACGTGGCTATTTCGTGTCCGGACAATCTTGTGGCCCTTCACATCTTTCTCGGGGTCTAGCTGCCATTGTGAGCCCTCACAATCTCCTTGCACACCGCATTTATCGGCGTAAAAGTCGGGCCAGTTTATTTCGTAGAAAAAGTTGGAGGCCAGGTGACACGATCGATTTGTGTAATATACGTGTACCGCGTCTTCTGCACCGTTGGCTCCGTCAGACAGGGGTGAAGGGGCACTTTTGGGGCCAAAGGACCGCGACTTGGATGGCAAGTGGATGGAAGTGGTTCTCTTTGTGGGGGAAGCGCGCGAAAGGGCAGCCGCAGATTTTTTCTCTACCATGGGTTTGACAATGCACTTGTGGAGAATGGACGAGAGATCGGTGGGGACCGAATCTACACAGTGATAGTAGTATACTTCTCCCTATGCGAGTATGAATATAAAAGAATTCCAACGCCAGTGTACCACGCACTGGAATATATGGGCGTTTCTGAACATGCATGTTGACCCTCGCCTTCCCAGCGACTTGAAAACGATGGAGTCGGACCTTGAACTTGCCCCATTGAAAAGGGAGGCCCTCATGAGCATCCTCTGCCAGGTCTAGCTCATAGAGCGCGATGATGACGGCGACTCCAACCTCCCCTGTGTGAGTCCGAAATTCAACAGTATCTCCGATACTAAAAGTCTCTGGGTGGGGCCCTTTGTGTAAGTTTCCGGCCTTCTTATTTCCGGCCTTTTTTTTGGACACCCGATGAACGCTCCTATAGAAGCGAACACACAATCGCGTGGGGATATCTTTTGGTTTGATCTCCTTGATGAGGCAAAGTGTCCTCTCATCCGGAACAAGGTCGTCAATCGTAGCGCCACGTTCTTTGATTGGTTGGGAAAGGTCCTGGAAGATGTGAGTAGACTCCGACGCAATCTTTGCGTCTATGGCCGTGATGGTCTGAGAACGGGTAATTCGTCCTGTCATTACTAGCCCCGAGTGCAAAACAAAACAGGGGAAGGGAACAACTGCGTGACCTTTGTGTTGACCACTCTTGAGTGTCAATGAGAACGGCGAGGCGAATAAAACTCATATGTAGGCTTCTTCAATGGTAGGATAAAGCCGCTTGACATTATTATAATGATACATACTAGCCAGGACGGCGGGTGTGAATAGTTCAACGTTGATCATGGGTCATTTTATACCATATTTCGGTCATTTTGGGTCAAAAAGTTAACTCGTGTGAGCGCTGGAGATAAACGTTGGCTGTTGCCACGGTTGACGACCCTGAATTCTTGGTGGGTTGCGGGGTTTAGCCCAGTTTACTCATGACAGGGAACTTAGCCTGCGCTCCCTATTGCTCATTGAGCTCACTTACACTTCCACCAATGCATACTGACGCTAGACGAAACGCTGTTCGAAAACAACCCCGCCGTTAATTGCCCAACGCACACTGCAGCCCGCTTGATCCCGAGCGATAGACTGAATTCCTGACAATCGCTCGACTGCTCTAGATCCAATCCACATTTTATCGATCGACCAATGCCCCCCCGTAAGCGACGGGCATGCCTAGGCACAAACTCGTAAAGTGACAGGAGACCAATCGGCCCCTTTTGGGTATCCCTGTATTTTGTACTGTCCAGAAGGTTAGAGAATACTACTTGGACCCGACCGTATGTGACTTGTGTCCGGAGATACTTTGGCCACGCAGATCTACAGGACGCTGTGCCCTTGACAACACGTAAACGTAACCTAGGACATGGGTCCGTCCCATATCCCGCAAAGAATGCTGTAGTCGATATTTCGCCGCGAGTTCGTTTCCGTTCCCGCTGAAGAGACCATGACGCTTTCTTGACAACCTTAAGGGGAGGAGTGACGTCCAAAGCAATCCAGTCTTTGATTTAGATCCTTCATATGGATCCCATGTACCAGCAGCAGCAGCTAACCCGTCAAATGCGGCGACGATCATTCTCTTCTCAAGCGCTGTGGGGAGGACAGGGTTTTAGCGATGTACCAGTCGGGGGACTAGAATCTGGGAATGTGTGAACATTTATTCCATTTGTATACAGCGTCCAGGAGCAGGATACGACGGGATGGAGTGAGGGTAGGACACGTTTTTGATGGGCTGGAAACCTTAGAATTACTTCTTCAGTTCTTGTGTGACTCTGTAATAGAGTAAAAGCAACCGCTTCGCTCAAACACCTCAGTTTCAATTTGTCTGAATGGGTGCTAGGGGCTAAACAATAATATATAGCTCATCGCGATGGAGATTTCTGTCGTATAGCATCACGCTATTGACGATGTGATGGGAGTCGCCCTACGTGACAGCCAAAGGGAAATTGAAGGTTTCCGTCTTTCATTTGACACATTTCAACAGATGAAGTGGGTCGCGTAGACATCCAAGAGGTGGACTCCACGTGGAATTGCGGAATCCTACCGGCCGTCGGTATGCTTACTAAGCTGTGCGTGAGCCCACAAACTGCACACGGTGCCCAAGCCTGCTGCGGCCCACTTTCTCGACGAGGAGCAAAGAGCACGATCTATAAACGGGCAGGTTTGAGACTGTCCGTAGCTGCGGTAGATGATGGCTTCACCGACCGGAATTTGCAGGACTCGGGCTGCGGGCTACGAATCGGAGGTTTTGAGCGCTCGGGGTTGAGCTCGCAATACTTCTATAAAGATGTCCATTGGTCGGTTTGGGTCTCTGGACCAAATCTTGAACATACCTCAATAACGACTCTTTGTGATTTCAGACGAGAGGGGCAGATCCGTTCCAACCGGGCAAGGTCTCTGTAGCCCACATCAGAAGTCTCACGTCATACACTCCTGGGAATCACAAGTGACTCTTTGCTACGTGGACGAAGTTGATAAGCAGGGCACCGTCGCCGATCGCATTCGTCATCTCGGCGACAGCCCTCGCGATACCATCATTTGACGGGCACACTTGCTGTAGTTCCTTGCTCCCCAAACCATGCCCGGGACGAAGAAGGGTAACGCCAAAGTGCTCTCTGCCGCCTGTATGTATGACTCTGTAGTGATGCAACCACTCTTGACCAATAATTCCAGGTGCAGAATGCAAGCGCCTGAAGCTCAAGGTGAGTCCTCGAAGAGTCCTTTCGCTGTTTGGAATCTCATTTTGCCGTGCAGTGCAGTAAAACGGTGTAAGCCCGATCTCGATGTCCAGGCCGGCTTTTGAACCCTCTACAGACCATGTGGCGCTTGTGTCCGCCGTGGGTGTGAGAGTATATGCCCACAAGGTAAACTCAAGGCCGGGAAAGGCACTCGGTAGGTCGTATTGACAGACTGTTCGCCTTGGTGCCGCCTCTGACAACCGCTCGGTGAAGGTTCATACTCAGCGATACAAAGGAGCTTCATGAGGAGATAGATCGGCTCAGATCTTGTATAACAGCGCTCGAGGAGACGATCGCCGTATTGAGCCGGGAGCAGCAGACTAATAAGAGGCCCATATCGCTGCCTAGGGATGCACCTACAGAAATGAAAGTCGAAGAGGACGAAGTACCAATAGATACCTTTGGTTCCTTAACGTTGAAGCCGGATGGTTCTTCTGAGTGGTGGGTTCCATGGTTGCGCTCGAATGAATCCGCACCTTCTAATTCCCGCAGGTACGGGAGGCACATGTCCGCAGAGTACCTGTTTTCTGTAAGCACACGGTCTTAACAGGAAGCGAGGGAGGCGTGGACTGAGGCTGCCGATTAGTCTTGTCAGGTGCCGCAAGACACTGAGGAGCTTTTGCCCCTCGACTTGATGTTTAGAAGCAAGATGTTCCCTTTCAAGTCTAGCACACAGTTCAATGATGCTATTCGGAAGCAGCTCAGAGATTACCTCCCAACCCGTCTAGATGGCTGGAGGATCGCCCACGAATACCAGAGTCACGTCACCTGGCTGTAAGCGCTGGCATTGTTGTCACATATTGAGCCTTACTGACATATCATCAAGTCAATCACCGATCTCTTGGGAGGAAATCGTCGCCACCATTCTCGAGCCAGTCTACAACGGTTCTCCCAAGGATGAAGAAATCGCTCTCTTCTTCGTTGTTTGTGCTATTGGCGTCTCTATGGATCACCAAAAACAGCCAGACGACCCGGTCGCGCGACGTTATGCGCATCTTGCCCGTATAAGTCTAATGTTGGGAGAAGACCTGCTGTGTTCCAAATCCCTCACAGTTATTAGGTGCTTAGTACGAGTATTTTCCACTGGATGTTATTCGAGTAGGCTAACCGGCGGTTCAGCAAGGGCTGGCCTGGTTTTATCACATCTCCTTGGACCCTGCGGGCTCCTCAAAGGCTTGGATGCTCACTGCAATGGCCGTGAGAATGGCACAGGCTGTGTGTTCTTTCTATTTTCTATAAAGAAAACCACGGGAAACCTGTCCTAAAATTTAGAGTAGGCTGGCCTCCACAGAGATAGTGAGCGTTGGAGTAATTATCCTGAAGAAGCCGAGAAGAGACGAAAATTATGGTACACTATTTGGTTAGCCGGCTTTTTCCACAAAAATTGATTGCTTTCTGTAGGTGGGAAATCGCAACGTACGAGTATGTACAAAGCTTTTCTATGGCACGACCACGTTGCATCATCGTCTCGTAAGTTCATGACCCTCGTGGGCTCACCGTACTGACTACGAGCAGGCAATGTGACTGCAAGATGCCCGCAGACCCCGAAGACAGTGGAGGAGAACCTGGGTGTATGTGAATGACCTACTACCAGGTACCTGTGTCTTATGGTTCATAACAGTCAATCGTAAAAAATATAAATGGCTCTCGGGTTCGTCCGTATTTCAACTCCTTGCACGTTGCTTACACGGTGACTAGAATGTCTCCTTCCTATTATGGATGAGGCAGCATCCACGAAATCGCCACCATACTCAACGGTCATAAAGCACGATCGCCGTCTTCGTGATTACCCGATGCCGGACTGCCCGATTCCAGGTAGGCCAATTGGTCCAATAGACCACTCCTCTACTGAGTGTGGTCTTCTGCAAAGGCGAAAGCACGAGGCCACTCCCCACAGGGGTTGGTCTACTAGGGGCCATCGTTCGGCTGTTTTCGACAGATGCGATGCGGGAGTTAGGTAAGAGGTCAGGATTCGATAGGCTTGTACCCTTTCACTGATCTCAGTAACAGCTCTGCTGTACCTTCATAGGACATATCTAGTTGAAGCGCTCTCGCGGTGGCCAGATGACCCCGTTAATTCCAGATTTGGCCTGTCCGTTGTGGCAGTTCACAGGTCATCCCTGATCATCCTCCAGGGCTTCTACAGAATACGAGAACATTTTACAGTCCTCCTGCCGCGTATAGTAGGCTTTTGGTTACAGGTCAGCTTCCCCTGGTGCTCCATACATCCGTGTTGATTCTTCGATCATTTGTTCCTCGCATGCGCATACAGGGAATAGCCGCTTATGTGGGTCATTTGTCTCGCTCCGATCCAACGAATAATCGCTCACAATATCAAAGATCTGTTTGTGTGCAATTGTCATCCGTAGCCCAGGATGTTCGCTGGCTCCATCATCCATTGTGGAGATCGAGCGTGCCCGAAAGAATTTCACTCAGCCGGTATTAAAATTGTTGGGACGGAGAAGCGTTTCCATTGAGCACGCGGAGGTATGTCGAGTATTGAACTTGCAAGCCTATTTCTGATTTGTTGATAGAACGTGGTCGAGTCTCTGTACGAACAAGCCACATCAGCCTACAAGGCGCACCAGTCTGGAAATTGGCCGTTGAAACAATCCAGTGGTATACCGGGGCAAGCAGATGCGCGCGTGTTACACCTTGCTGGCGCATCCAATATCCATACCCAGGTGTGTGGCGATTCGATGGACGACTGTACCCCAACCTCAGCGTCGAGTTCTGCTGGAATATCACCAGCCAACCGGCCAGAGAACATCCACTCCACTCTCTTTGAATATCTTCAGATTTTCCAAAGCGGAGACACCGAGGTTGAAAGGCCATCGGACATTTACACGACTGAATCAACAACAAGCGAGCAGTTGAACGGACAGGCCTCGGCACCTTCCTCTGCGTTGAATTCTCTAGCCTCTAACGCCGCAGCGACTGGCCCAAGTTCTTCGTCCTCACAGTCGCCATTATTTCAAATCCAAGCAGGTAGCCAATCATGGTTTGAGGTTGAAACAGCCCAACTCCCGTTCGCTCAAAGGAGCGCGGTGCAGTCCGTCGATCCTCCATTCGACTCTCTCTCCGCATTCAAATCTATCTTCCACTTCGCCAATGTCCGCCCAGTACCCAGAGTCAACATCAGCACCGCAGCACGTGTCAGCAGTCGGACCATCGTTGACTCCCGACAATATCTCTGGAAGCTTTGAGATAGGCACAGTGCAAATGGGAGACCCACACGCCATGGATGACATGGATTTGGCACGACTCATAGCAGAAAATAATCTTGGGCCCATCCATGATGGAAACGGGATAGGTTGGGATACTTTATTGACGGAATGGCAAGCTCAGTTTTAACTGCCATCCGACGCCTAGGCGGCAGCCCCCGTTGTCATATTTAATATTCGAGTGAGTTTGTTTAGTCTTGAACGTGTCTCCCATCGTATGGAGAATTTCCCTCTGCGATTGTATCATAGACTAATTTGGAGTGACATTTGGTGGGATGTTAGTGTTCTTGTCTTAATAGTTACGGCTTCGCTCCCGAGCGTTCAGGTCCCTCGACTGTGTGCACCTCAGGAGTCACCCGGCCGCTGTTATGGCCTTGTTCGTAATCGCGATCGTGCATCCACCACAACTCTACACTCAGCATGAATAGACACCCGCCCGCTCGCTATTTGACGATCGACAGAAGAATGGGGATGAAGTGAACGCCGACTGTATGCTCCACGATA
>WNFL01204538.1_pt1 | contig 14998 bp, 19 predicted proteins | sample 5400361 | NCBI WGS metagenome assembly WNFL01 (sample SAMN13153351, study PRJNA577476) | soil metagenome | isolation source: 40 cm soil on Douglas fir-dominated hillslope | place: USA:California | collected 2013-09-17
CCAGCCACATCGTTGCCAGCCACGGTACGTAGCCCAGAATCAAAATGATAGTCATGTCCGGCTGCGAAAGTGGAACGCCTGCCAGCGTGATCGCCGCAGCTATAAAATCACCGCGCCTACCCTCGCGCTGATAACGGATGGCAAAGGTCAGAAACGAGAGCGCGAAAACCAACCCCAATAAAGCGCTGTAATGTGAATCAAGGTCGGCGGTAATCAGGCCCGTGCCGATCAACGCACATAAAGCAAAGACAATCCCGGTTCGACGCTCCCGATCAGGATCGATCTCGTTACCGAAGTCGTAGGCGATCCAGACAAACACAATTGATAAGACTGCACCAAGTGCAAGCTGAATGTTCTGCAAACCGGCCTGCAATTGGTGACTCAAATAGGCGAGCAGCGCCGGGAATCCCGGTGAGTAGAGATAGGTTATCTCTGGGTGGAAGGGTGCAAGTGTGGTCAAGCTGCCACTGTTGCGTAGCGCCAATGCCAGATAGCCAAAGCCCTGCGCGTCGGTGTCCATCGGCACGGGCAGTAGTAATGCAGGCGCAGCAAATATGATTCCGACCATTAGAAAAAAGGCGAGTTCGCGCGGTCCAGGCCAGCCACCATATTCTTTTGTCCCGCCCTTCGCTTCAGCGCGGAACATCCCCGCTGATAGTGTTCCAGCTAGAAAGATGCCGACCAGCAGCGTAAACCAGAGATAGTCGATGACCAGCGTTGACCAGCCGAATAACGCTGCGTAAAACATCGCGCCCACGACAACGCCAGCCAGTGCCAGCCCCGCTGCCAGGCCGATGCGGGGACCGTGGGTAGGCAAAGCGGGGGCCAACATTGCGCCTGCCCCCAGAACGATTGAACCAAATACAAAGATGACGAAAATTGGCAAGCCGCTTAGTACCTATGATGAAATTTAATGAGCGGCGGAAGTATAACACGAATGAAGGACAGCGTTCGGCTCAGGGTATCGACACAGACATGTCAAAACTCATTTGTCGATTGAGGGATTGCTGCCACTCGACTTCAAAAGACCGGACTGATCTATCGTCGAGGATAAGGATGGGTTCCGCGTCAATTGTCCGCAGATGGCAATAAACCTTGCGTGCCAGATCAGGCGCTGCCATTGCATCCAGTACAACGATATCGGGTGTGTAGGTGACATACATGCCCAGCGCTTGCAAAAGTTCGTCGGCTCGATACACATAACCGCCGTATGGTTCAACGGTAGAGGTAAGCCACTGCTCAGTATGGCTATCGCCCACACACAACACAACCAGTCTCTGTTGTGACATCGATCCTCACTCTCTGCTTAATGTGAAGGGATTTAAGCCTTCAGGGCCGCGATTGGCGCAAGGTGCTCGTCCACATGCTGCATATTGTCAATGACGTGCGACGCCAATATCCAGTTTTTGGCAGTTGGAGATGGCATATTGAGCTGTTCGTCAGATAGTTGCGCGAGATGATCAAGTAGCCGCTGATAGACCTGACGAAAATCGGCGGCGACATCAGTTAGGGGGCGACCACGATTGGCGTGGTAGACGCGGGCGTTAATGGTATCGTCGTCTTCAACCTGAGGCGTAACACTTACGCCCCGAACAGCAAGCTCCAACAAATCGACGAGTTCGCCGTCCCAGAAAGCGATATGTGCCAACGTATCTTTGAATGACCAATCGCCCTGAATTTTGCGATCAAGCTGTTCGGGCGTCTGTCTGGCAAGGATAGCCTCGATCTGGTCGCGGCGGCTCTCGACCTGCGCGATTAGCTCATTTTTGTTCATTGGTGCGCCTTCCGCAATTTCGTGTCCAGTCGCAGAATGGGGATTTGGCCGTAGCGGTTATTCAGGCTCACGCCCCACAATATTAAGCCGTTTGCCAGCCAGAGTATTGCCCGTTGGTAAGAAGAGAGGATCGCTGCTTTTGTATTCGCCGCCAGAACTTCATCAACCAAACGTTGATGTTCTGCTTCCTGAATCCGCTGTTGTCGATAGCTTTCCATCCATACCGAATCTTTGTCGGACATTTCGTCACCTCGCTTGATGGTAACTTGACGGTAAGAACATAACCTGCTATAACGTCTTATAGTAGTTACTATATCACAGTTTGCGTCACCAGTCAACAAGCATTTTGATGGTTACTCAGGAAATTCTTATATGCAAAACATGATCTTGTCCGATACCGAGGTCTACAAATTTATCGGGGGCGAACTCGCTCTCGACTTCTGCAATACGGGTGCAGACCGTGAGGTTGATTTTGTTGGAGAACTGCTCCACTCCTATCGTGGCCTTGTTTCGTGGGCGCACCAGGCCCAATTGCTCAATGACTCAGAAGCGATGGCGCTGGCTGCGCTTGGTAACGAGCACCCCAGCGAAGCAAACAACATTTATCAACACGCGGTCACATTGCGTGAGGCGCTATATCGTACATTTTCGGCAATTGCTGCGGAACGGACCCCAAATGATGCTGACCTTGACATTCTTAACAGTGCCGTGGCGGAAGGCTTAGGCCATCTGCGCCTACAGCAATCAGGGGACGGCTTCGAGTGGGCGTGGACCAGCCAGCCTGATGATATGGATCGTATGCTGTGGCCTGTTGCAAAGGCTGCCACCGATTTGCTGCTTTCCCCGGATCGATTCCATCTGCGTGAATGCGGCAATGGAAATTGTAGTTGGTTGTTTCTCGACTTGAGCCGCAATCACAGCCGACGATGGTGTACAATGGAATCCTGTGGAAACCGGGTAAAGGCGCGCGGCTATCGTCAGCGCAAAGCCAATCAGGAGTAGCAGGAAATAATATGGCAAATCTCAAACTTCAAGACTTGACTGAAGTGTTACGCGACGACAAGGACCAGCCCATTACACTGGCGAGTTTTGCAGGTAAGCGCGTGCTGCTGTTCATTTTTCCGCGTGCGGGTACATCTGGCTGCACCGAACAAGCCTGTGGTTTCCGCGATGCGTTCCCCAAAATCGACGCTGCCGGGGCGACAGTTATCGGCATGAGCACCGACACACCGAAGGCGCTGGCAAAATGGAAGGTTGCCGAAAATCTGCCGTATACGCTTATCAGTGACCCTGATCACAAGGTTATTGAACAACTCGGCGCGTGGGGCGAGCGCAATATGTATGGCAGGAAATTTATCGGGACAATCCGCAGCCATTTCGTGTTTAACGCAGCGGGCGAAGCGGAGTCTACGCAGATTAAAATCAGCCCCAAAGACAGCATCAAAAAGGGTGTCGAAGCGCTGGTGAAGTAGAGCGGCTTTCCCTTTTCACTCCGCTTGTGTAGAGAACGGGGGAATCATCTGAATCAACAGCCGGAGATAGAGCATGTCCTATCTCCGGCTGATTTCATTTAGTAATGCTTACCTACTAGGACTCGATGATGTCCACGCTATTGAGCGTGTCACCGGGCTTGGGATCGCGCTGTGGGTCGCGTTCGCGGATCGCCATCAATATTTTGAGACTTTCCGGATCAGCCACCTTGCCGAAAACGGCGTGCTTGCCGTTCAGGTGTGGCGTTGGAAGATGCGTAATGAAAAACTGGCTACCATTCGTGTTTGCACCCGCGTTTGCCATGCTCAGGATTCCCGGTGCATCATGCTTTATTTGCAGCGCTGATTGTTCATCCGGCCACTTATAGCCGGGGCCACCCGTCCCTTTGCCTTCGGGATCGCCGCCTTGTACCATGAAATCCTTGATGACCCGGTGAAACATTGTTCCATTATAGAAGCCGTCACGGGCCAGAAAAACAAAGTTGTTTACCGTCTTCGGCGCGCGATCCGCGAAGAGGTCTACCTTGATGTCGCCACGATCCGTGTGAAACATAGCCTGATATTTTTTCTTGGGATCAATCACCATATCAGGCGGCTTCGGATAGCTCTTTGCCATTACATCTCTCTCCTGCATGTAACATCCAATAGTGGAAGAGATTGTACCTGAAACTTTGCGCCGCTGCTTTTTGCCAAAAGTGCGGTAGGCTAGAGCAATGAAGCTCACTAGCCTTGCCGTCGCAACATACATAGGTTTTTTGACAGCATGTGGCAACGGTACTTCTGATGCTCAGAGGTTTAATCCCAATCGTAAGCTACTGGCTGACAACGTGTTGGATGGTGTGATTATTCCAGCGCAAATTGCGGAATATACATTGCGTCCCACCAGAGGATATGTTGAGCCACATCCTGACGCACTGCGCCAATACATCGGCATTTATGAGAGTCTGGATGGTAAGGAAGTGCTGCTCACGGCTATTCTGAATCCTGTGGAGGCTTCGCGCCGCGACATCGTTTCCGACGATAACTGTGGTAGTGAGTCAGGCGCAGTAACACCCTTTCCAGACGCCCAAATACCTTACGGGTATATCATTTGCAAAGGTGCTTTCGAGTTTAAGTGGATTAATGGGAATTGGCTGATGAGTGCCGCAACCTATTACAAAACGAACAGCGCAGACCTTGTTCAGTTCGTCAATAGCTATTCGTACTGAGCGATGAGCGAGAACGTCACCCGCAAGCGGCGGATTGTGCTGTGCATGGGGGCATACTGCAATCAGGGCGGACAGGCCGAGCCGCTTTACGACTACCTGACAAAACTCCTCGGTGAGCGTGGTCCGGCGTGGGCCATGAAAGGGCCGATCAGGTGGGAGATCGCTAACTGCCTGGATATGTGTGGCGCGGGGCCGAATCTGATCATCTATCCCGGCGAGGAATGCCATAATCATCTGGATAAAGACACGCTGGCAGAAATTGTACAGGCGCTGCTCAAGGAATCAGCATAATCTTGCCGCTTTGCCCGCTCATAAATACCTCATAGGCTTGCTTGAAATCGGACATGGCAAAGCGGTGCGTTACCAGCGGATCGAGTGTGAGAGCGCCTGCTTCCAGTAGACCACGAGCTTGGTACCACGTCTCCCACAACTGGCGACCCACGACTCCACGTACCAGAGCGCCCTTGAAAATCACATTGTCATTGAGGTCAAAGGTGAACGGGCCGGGAGCCAACCCAAGCAATGCCGCCGCGCCGCCACCCTTGAGCGCAGCAAAGCCCTGATTGATCGCGCTGGGTGCGCCAGACATTTCGAGCAATACGTCCACGCCTTCGTGGTAGGTCAGTTCGCGGACAATGCTCACCACGTCCTCGTGCGCCGCATCGATCACCCGATCCGCACCCATCTTCTCAGCCAAATCCAGCCGGTAGCGGCTCACGTCCGTCGCAAAGACGGCCCGTGCGCCTGTGGCCTTTGCCACATTAATTGCCATTAATCCGACAGGGCCGCAACCTGTAACCAGCACAAACTTCGCGCCGACATCCTGCACCATGACCGCGTGAATGGCGTTGCCGAGATTTTCTTCAAGCACGGCAATATGCAGCGGCATCGTCGTGGGATTGTTCCACACATTCTGCGCGGGAATGGCGATGTATTCCGCGAAACCACCATCACGGTCCACACCAATAATTTTCGTGTTCTCACACAGGTCTTCTCGCCCGGTGCGACAGTAGTAGCAGTGGTTGCAGACGACGTGGCTTTCCAGTGAACAGTAATCGCCCACTTTGACGCTTTCCACGTCGGGTGCAACTTCAGCAACGACGCCTGCAATCTCATGCCCGACCACAAACGGCGGCTTGAGGCGATGCTGCGCCCATTCGTCCCAATTGTATATGTGCAAGTCTGTCCCGCAGATCGACCCGGCCTGCACTTTGACCAGCACTTCACCGTGTCCAAGTTGTGGGACAGGATAATTGTCTACGTAAGTCAGACCGGGAGCACGGTCAGCTTTGAGAATAGCCCGCATTGTCCTGGGTAATGACATATCGACTCTCGCTCAAGTATTGGCGGCTGAGTAGCCACCTAATTGTAGTAGCATTAGCCTTGAGCGTGCCACCAGCGTCTAGCTATACAGATAGTCAAGAATTTTGTCCGGCAGCGAAGTCAACGTTTCTCTGAGGAGCCGATAGGTCACAGTCTGGTTATCGTGATGTTCCTCAGCGATCAGGCCGCCATCGCGTAACTGAGCAAGCTGGCGCGATACGGCGGACGGCGAAAGATTTAGCTTGTGCGCAATGCTTTTGCCGTGCATCTCGTCGCCATACTGCGCTATCAACCGGAGGATGTTGAGGCGCGTATTGTCGCCAAGTGCTTTCGTGGTTTCAAGTGCTTCATCTTTGGCACGGTTAGTTTGAGTAACCTGTGCTTCTGTGCGTTCACTATCGAATAAGATCGTCACATTGCCATAGCCAAAGAAGTGGTAGCTCTGTGACGAAACGAAATATACGGGGACACACACAATTTCCGTAATCGGATGACCGGCTGGCAGCGGGTCCGGCAAAGAATATTGGCGGCTGGTTACGAGTTCGAGCAGTGCCTGTCCACCGTCACGGGCGATAACGCGCTGTTTCTCAGCGATTGCGTTGGCCCAACGCGCGGATAGCTGCGGAACCTCACCGTAAAAAAACGTTGTCCAGTAATGCTGCAACAGGTCGCAGAGCCGAGTCTGATAGGAAGCAGCGTTAGCAATGGCTTCGCGCAACCCGCTTTCATCCGTGATTGGATGGCGACCCTCATAGTAGTCGTTGACCTGTTTCATAATCCGATCAACGTTCAAATTCATGGCTACAATCTGTTCAAGGCTGACGACCCGCCCTATCAGATAAAAGACGAATGTAGCGGCATCCATTTTGCGAAGATAATCAATGAATCCTGGCACATCGTGATGATCCGGATAATCCACAGCCGCTTCAATATTGAAATGAAAACTGCCTTTGTGAAGCGCAGTCAGTTCCGCCACAAAATCGGGACCCAGCAATGCCCGTGTCTTTTCGACCCATTCCAGATGGCGTCGTGCCTTGACAAGCGTGTCCAGGCTGACGAGCATCTCGTATACTGCGGAGGTTTGGAACTGTACCATCGCAGTCATGGGGTCGGTGGCTTCAAATGTTTCGACGGGCATAAATCCTGCTTTCGCTATATCTCTCTATGGTACTCAGCTTAAGCGCATTGTAAATAGCGGTGCATAATACTGAAAACTGCCGATTTCAATTCTGCCGCTCGCTGTGGCATCTCGATAACTTCCTGTGCTTCATATTGGCGGCAGCGTTCCAGAGCAGCAAGGTCCAGGTCGCGACCTACAACGACGACTGGAATGCACGCATAATCCTGTTGCAGACTTTGCAACGCATTGAACTGATCCGCGTGACCATCTTCCAGGCCAACAATAACCAGATCGAATTCACACCGATTCAGGGCGTAAAGAGCATCGTCGTAGCCAATCGCCAGCATGGTTGAAACTTGCTTCTCAAACAGCCGACCAAGCAAATCGGTAAGAACGTCTGCGGGACCATTGGCACGATCTATTACCAGTACCTGTGCGGGACAGCTAAATTCCATTGCACTCTCCTTGAAGGCATCGAGCATTGCTGACGTGGTTATGTTAGTCCGCTCATTCATTTGGGTTTTGCCTCCTTATTGATCAATTGCGCGATTGTGCAACTATGACATTATTGTAGCACGAAAATTCTACAGGGTCAACATGAAGATGGCATGAACGATTGAATAAAAATCGCGGAGATTAGCGTATTCTAATCTCCGCGACCCGTGACTGATTAGCCGCCTGTGAGACTAAACGCTCAAGATTGGCTCGGTAATGAGCGACGCCAGACGCTGGACGCCATCGCGGATTCGTTCAGGCGGCATTGACGAGAAGTTAAGACGAAGCTCGTTCGTACCGCTGCCATCCACGTAAAATGCAGAGCCGGGGACATAGGCAACCTGTTTTTCGAGTGCCCGCTCCAGCAGCGCCTGCGTATCGAAAGAATCACTCAACCTTAGCCACAGGAACAGGCCACCGTCTGGGTGAGTCCACGTGGCTTGCGAACCGACATACTGTGCAAGCGCGTCCAGCATGGCATCGCGCCGTTCGCGATACACGGCCCGAAGTTGGGGAACGTTCCGCTGGATGGTGTTCTCCGCCAGCAGTTCGGAGACAATCATCTGTGTAAGCGTAGAGGTGTGAAGATCGGCCCCCTGTTTGGCAAGCACCATCTGACGTATCACGGGCGTTGGCGCAACTGCCCAACCAACACGCAATCCCGGTGCCAGCGACTTCGAGAATGTGCCCAGATGAATAACGCGTCCACGCTCGTTCCAATCCGCGCCAAGCTGTTGGCCCTCGATCTCAACCAGCGACGGAATATCCTGTCCGTTATAGCGTAATTCACGGTAAGGATCGTCTTCAACGATCAATGCGCCGCGATTGTGAATCGTTTCGATCACCGCCCGGCGGCGTTCTTCAGATAGCGTAATGCCGCTTGGATTCTGGAAATTGGGCAGGAGGTAGACGAATCTGAAGGGGTCGAGCTTCTCCATCTGGTCCACTAACATTCCATCAGAGTCAGTAGGCACGGTGAGGAAACGCGGGGCAAACGGCCACCATGCCTGAAGTGCGCCTACATAGGTAGGCGCTTCGACAAGGACAGATGTGCCGTCGTCCACGAAGATACGCCCGACAAAATCCAGCCCTTGCTGCGAACCACTAAGCAGCAGGATATTGTCAGTCGTGACCTGAACCCCACGTGCTTGATACATCGTCGCAATTTGTTCACGCAACGGTTCATGGCCTTCTGTCGGGCCATATTGCAGCGCTGAATGTCGATATTTACGCAGGACATTCTCGGTTGCGGTAGCGACTTCTTCCAGGGGCAGCATATTAGTAGCAGGCAATCCCCCAGCAAAGGAGATAATTTCTGGAAGCGCGGCGACTCTCAGTAGCTCCCGGATGGCCGACACTTTCATCCGGGATGTACGGTCCGCGAAATGTTCGGTCCACAGATTACTCATGGTACGCTCCTTCGCCGATGGAAAATAAGGTTCCTGTCAGTTCGCCTATCTCCACAAACACATCATTTTTCCCGAACGTAGTCAGCACTCGAATTCGCGACTGTTCAGGATATTCCCAATCTTCAGCGCGATCGTCAAGAATCAGGAGTGGTTCTGCGTCAATTGTCCGCAGATGGAAGTATACCTCTCGCGCCAGATCAGGAGCCATCCTTGCGTCCAGTACAACGACATCGGGCATATAGCTAACATACATGCCAAGCACTTGCAAGAGCGCATCGGCTCGATAAACATTGCCCTCATATGGTTCAACGCAGGACGCAAGCCACTGCTCGGTATCAGCATCGCCCACATACAACACGACCAGTCTCTGTTGTGACATCTATCCCCTCTTCCCTAAACTACAGGCAAACCGGACATGACCCCTTTGAACTGATAACTGCGGTAATCACTGCGCAGCAACTGCCCCAGAATTTGCATCCCGTCCCGAATAACTTCGGGGCTTTGGCGACCAAAACACAACCGAAAGTGAATCGCCTCATCCGGTTCCGTCAGAAAGACCTCTCCCGGTGTAACTGCCACCCCGTGATCGAGTGCAGCGTGATACAAATCACCGGAAGAACGTTCGCGAGGTATTGTCAACCATACACAAAAGCCGCCGTCGGGATAAGTCCAGCTTGCGCCACCGGGCATCGTTTGGCGCAGTGCTCGCATGAGTTCGTCCCGCCGCTCACGATAGTGAGGGAGTACACGCCGCAGGTGAATTTTGAGTCGCCCCCGATGCAAAAAATTGGCAACGGCGCGCTGCATAAACAGTCCTGCGGAAAGGTCCATTGCCTGGCGCAGAGAAACGATCCGTTCGAGATGCTCCCTCGGCGGGACCATATAACCTGTACGCAATCCGGGCATTAGTGTTTTCGAGAAGCCGCTCACGTAAAACACCAGACCATGTTGATCCAATGCCTTGAGCGAAATGGGCACATTGTCACCATAGGCAAGCAGCCCGTAGATATCATCCTCGACAATCGGCAGCTTGTAGCGAGCAGCCAATGCCATCAAATCGCGCCGTCGCTGGGTGGATACACAAATCCCGGTAGGATTCTGGAAACTAGGCACCGTATACAGAAAACGTGGATGGTGCTGCTGAATCGCCTGTTCCAGGAGGTCGAGGCGGATGCCATCGCTATCTAGGGGCACGCCTATCGGCTGGATACCCTGAATGCCCAATACGTGTAACATCCCCAGATAGACAGGTTGCTCAACGATGGCACAGTCGCCTGGCTTAGCCAATGCCTGTACAGCCAACATCACCGCTTGCGTTGCCCCTGATGTAACCAGTATGTCATTCGGGGCCGCGCTGATGCCCTGCTCATTCAACATGATACCGAGTTCGACGCGGAGGACTTCATCGCCTTGCGTCGGTCCGTACTGCATAAGTTCGTTCAGGTTGTCAGATTGAATATTAAGCGAAGTCCAGAAATCTTCCACTGGATAGAACATCGGGTCAGGTTCGGCATAAGCGAAGGAGCGCAACCCCGCGATCTTGGCAACGGTGTGCATCTGACCAATGACTTTCTCAGGCGTGACCCATCGGCCCATCGCTGCTAGCAGATCGCGATTCTGTGCTGTCGCTGTGACAAACGTTCCGCGTCCAACCGTAGATTCGATCCAGCCGCCCGCCTGTAGCTCACCGTAGGCATTTTGGGCCGTAACCCGCGTCACACCGACTATTTCGGCCAGTTGCCGCACCGTAGGAAGCTGCGTTCCCGGCGGCAAGTGGCCTTCACCGATCTGAACGCGAATCTGTTCAGCAATCTGTCGGTAGAGTGGTTGGCTTCGGTTGCGGTCAATATGCAACGTTTGTACGAATGTCACGGAGCACTCTCCACGTCAAAAGTAGAGGATAACCAATCTTGTCATGATACACCGACAAAGTATAGTGACAAATGGTGACAATGATGTAGGACAATCGGGGACGACTTTTAAGCCGATGCTTAAATTAATTCCGCAGCGAGGAACATAATATCTCAGCAGTAAACGCAAAAAACCGGGGCCATTTGGCCCCGGTTGTCAGCGAGAAAAGGCGCGAAATCCGTTATTTGTTGCCGTTCGTAGCGGGCGTCACCTTAATCTGCTTGGGTTTGACGGCCTCACTCTTTGGCAATGTCAGAGTTAGCACACCGTCTGCGAACTCAGCCTTTACCTTATTAGCGTCAATCGGTGTGTTGATCGTCAAAACACGCTCAAAGCGACCAGTCGGGCGTTCGCGCAGCAGGTAATTGCGATCCTCGGCGCGGGCCTTCAATTCACCACGAATAGTCAGTGTGTCGCCTTCAAGGGTTACTTCAAGCTCTTCAGGCTTCAGGCCAGGAACATCGGCCTGAATGACAATTGCGTCCTCCGTCGCATGAGCATCGACGGGAAGCTGCCACACTTGCTGACGACTTTCCCGATTGCGGAAATAGTTATCATTGAAGACCTGATCCATTGCTTCACGCAACGTAATCATTTCACGAACTGGATTGTAACGAGTAGTAGCCATTTCTTAATCCTCCGGATTTGCTCTCCAAAACTACTTATAAGATAAATCCGGGATATAAGAAAAATATCAACGAATCATATACGTTCGATCAGAAAATGGTGTCTGATACAGCCATTTAAGCGCCGCACGTATCGCGTTTTAATTTTTGCGGCGCAGGAAGAGCGTAACCTCTTGTACGCCTTCCTCAAGATGCGGAACGCATGATCCATAACGCGCCGTACATTGTGGAGCAATCTGGCAAACTGTAGTGAGAATGTATAGGTAGTCTGGACAAATGCCTACCATTCTGCTAGAATTTCGCCAGCAAATTGAACCTGGGAGGGAATTTTTCTTGGCTAACCATAAGTCCGCTTTGAAGCGTATTCGCAGTTCCGAGCGCAAGCGCATTCGGAACCGCTTTTTCATTAGCCGTGCGCGTACCGACATCAAGACTGCCCGTACCGAAATTGCTACGGGAGATGTCGAGGCAGCGCGCCAGGCAACTGTGAATGCAATCCGCACGCTCGATAAGGCCGCCAGCAAAGGCATTCTGCACGCGAACAATGCTGCGCGTCGCAAGAGTCGCCTGATGAAGCAACTGGTTGCGCTCGAAGCTGCTAAGAAATAAGACAATTTTCAATCGCAATCAAGTAAAACAGCCGACGAGTTTGTAGGCTGTTTTCATTTTGCTCCAAGAAGGTTACCGCTACATTAAAGTGATCCATTGAACCAGATCGCCCGGTTCGCCGCAGAGCCAATCCTTGAAGCGCTACACGCGAAGTTGCCGTCCGTTGCGCCGTCTGTCATTGAACAGGCGATTGCCATTCAGCAGATTCCCTCTCCGACATTTTTTGAAAAACAGCGGGCAGAGTATGTCCGCCAGCGCTTCGAGTCGCTTGGCCTGGATACCACCGAAATTGACGACATTCACAATGTTTATGGACGGTTGGCGGGGCGCGATTCCAGCCTGCCAGCGGTACTGGTCAGTGCTCACACTGATACTGTCTTCGATGCAGACACGCGATTAGCGACGCGTCATGAAAACGGGCGTATCTTTGGGCCGGGCCTGGGCGACAACAGCCTGGGCGTTGCCTCGCTGATGGCGCTGGCAGAGCTGCTCCGTGATCAACAGTTGCCCCCCGACATCTGGTTTGTTGCCAACAGCCGCGAAGAAGGGATGGGCAACCTGGATGGAATTCGAGCCGCCTACGAAAAACTTGCTTCGCGGATTGGAACGGCAATTGTGATTGAAGGCATGGCTTTCGGGCGCGTGTACCACGCCGGGATCGCTGTGCGGCGCTTAGAAATCACGTGTCGGGCGGCAGGCGGGCATAGTTGGCTTCATTTTGGACAAGCGAGTGCGGTGCATGGATTGGTACGTCTCGCCGCTGACATTACCCATCTAACGGTTCCTGTCAGCCCGCGCACCACTTATAACATTGGCGTCATTGAAGGCGGTCAATCGGTAAATTCTATTGCCAGCAAAGCCTCGCTGCTGCTCGATATGCGCTCTGAAGCAAAATCTACGTTAGAAGCGCTCGAAGCTCAGGTAAGGACACTGATTGATAATCATCGGAACACTGATCTCGAATTTGAGGTGAAGGTTGTCGGCGACAGACCTGCTGGCGAACTTCCACTTTCACATCCCCTTGCCACGCTGGCGCGCGATGTACTACTTTATCTGGGCGCACAGCCGGTCTTTGAGGCAGGTAGTACCGATGCCAACGTATTGCTGGCGGCAGGGCTGCCAACAGTCACCATCGGTATCACCTATGGCGGCAATGCACATCGTCTTGACGAGTTCATTGAAACGACAATGATCCCGCAAGGACTCTGGCAATTAATTCTCCTCGCGGTGGGCGCAGCCAGCGGTCTAGCTGGACAGAATCTGCCGCTGCGTTAGCCTCTTTGCCCTACTTGTCTTCTAAGGCTTGCCGGGCCTATAATCACCCTACTACTCCGGCTGACATTGTTGTTTGGTGGTATTCCTATGGATGCGAATGTTATTAACGTTCTGGCTGCCGTACGCTTGCCCTCTGTGGCGCGTTATCGGGAGAACCTGTCCAAAGATCAGAAGCTAAAAGTCACTGTCGTGACCTCGGAACCGAGTGCCCGTGAACTTCTGCTGAATCCTGAAAAGCGTATTGACGTGTTTGTTGTAGACAATGGCCTGGGGAATGTCTTTGAGTTGATCAAGGACCTGCGGCAAACCTATCCTCGGCTGCTTATTTTGCTGGTGGACGAAGATGCCGACTTCGGGATGCCGGGCCGCGCTGACGATGTATCGACGGAACCTTTCAAGGAAGACGACCTGATCAAAAAGATCAAGCGCTTGGCGGAAGAACGTCGGTTGGAGACGTTGCGCGCGGATGCGCTGCCACCCGTGCGCACTTTTGCCAAATCGCTGCGCAAGGCCACCAAAGGGGTGGGCAAGCAGCAAGCAGCCGTCGAAGCGGTCCAGGAGCTAGGTTACGAATACGTCGTGTTCTACACGATTGCGGGCAACGATCCGCCGTCTCTCTCGCTGGGCGCGCAGGTCGGGCCAAACGCAATCACCAGCATGATGCCGGTCCGGGTTGATTATTCGGGCATCCTGGGTGCGGTGGTGCAAAACGGACAGAGCCGGATCATAGCTCCGGGCGATGAACTTTCGCACTTTTTGATCGAAAAAGGCAAGTTCGGCGCGGCGGCGTGTGTCGCCGTCGGGACAACGCTGCGCTTCGGCGCGATTCTGGCCTGCCGTGAGCAGCCGGGGTCAATCAAGATGGAAAACGTCCTTATGCTAGAGTTGGTGAGCGCACAACTTGCTTCGGCGCTGGCAAAAGAACAGCGGACATGACATGAATCCGCCGCTGCAAATCGGTAGCGCCCATGCTGAGCCGGGCCAGATTACATACGGCGCAGTGGACGCCGTGGAACTGCCAAGCGGCGGTGCAGATCAATTTCCGATCATTATTGCGCAGGGCAACGCCGATGGCCCCGTTTTATGGATCACGGCGTCCATTCACGGGGCGGAGGACACAGGGATTCCTGTGATCCATCAATCGCTGATGCCGCAGCTTGTCCAATCAATGCGCGGCACGATTGTTGCCGTTCCCACGCTCAACCCGGCGGGGCTGCGAACGGCGCAACGCAGTGGTTACTACATGGGCGGGCAGGACCCCAACCGGCTATTTCCAGCCTACAGCAAACACCCGCCGACTGGCTCTGAAGTGCCTCCGCCAGCAATCGAAGCCGCGTACCAGCGCCTTTTTGATCATATTCGCGCAAGTGCGAACTACTTGATCGATTTGCATAACTATTCAATTGGCGCACTATCCTTTGCCTTCCGCGATCCGGTATATTACCGCAGCGGGCGGGAACGCGTTGAGGCGGAGCAGCTTCAGGCGCAGGTGGGCGAAATGTTGGTCGCGTTCGGACATACGATCATTAACGAGTATGCCTCCGCCGAATACATCCGCATGAATTTGCATCGCTCGGTGAGCGGAGCCGCGCTGAATACAGCCCGTATTCCGGCCTTTACCGCTGAACTTGGCGGCTATATGACGGTAGATCACGCAATGGTGCGTGCAGCCGTCAGTGGTATCCGGAATGTGATGCGGTGGGCTGGAATGCTGAACGATGCACCAGAACCTATCACGGGTATCACCGTGCTTTCGCC
>WNFL01416931.1_pt2 | contig 14995 bp, 10 predicted proteins | sample 5400361 | NCBI WGS metagenome assembly WNFL01 (sample SAMN13153351, study PRJNA577476) | soil metagenome | isolation source: 40 cm soil on Douglas fir-dominated hillslope | place: USA:California | collected 2013-09-17
CCAGCGCGCTTGCTTTGCATGATCACCTGAGCGGCCTAGGCACCGTGCGCGTGAGCGAGTCTGCAAAGAATCAATCCGTGCCCGACGGCCCGCTGGCTCGGGCGCGCTTTGATCTGACGCTGGGAAATCCGCCGCCGCTGATCGCGCAGGAGGATGGCGTTGGCGCTTCGCTTCGCCAGGGATTGCAAAAGAGCTATCAGTGGCTTGCATTTAGCGCCATGCTGATCGTGATCGGCATCTGTTTCGTTGGGCCGTTCGCGCTGGTGGCATGGGGTATCTGGAAACTGCTGCGGAAAGGTCGCACCAAGGCCATCGCTACGGCATGAGACCGCCAAGGGTGTTATGTAGCCCACACAATTTCAGGGCAAATACAGCATGGGCTTGATTCGGGCCCCACGCCCTCGCCTTTTCCCCATTTTCACACCCCCCTCATCGAGGGGCGATGGTGCCGCTATAGCTTCCCAACCCGCCCGCGAAGGTCACCCATCCTCGCCAAATTACTGATGACAGCGCCATCACGTTCTGATACCTATGTTATTACTTTCGCAGTGGTAACACGGCGGAGATCGGCGGAGTGAAGCGGGCGCGGCAGTCGCGCCACTCCGGAGCGGATTGCGCGTTCTGCGGGAGCGCGCACTCTCGCCGTATTCCATTGGCCAGGCGGCTTTCGCGCGGGATTGAAAGATCCGGGGAGCGCTTTTGTTCTTCGTGAACATTCTATTGCTCGCGCTGGCCGCAGTGCTGCTGGCGCCGATCGCGGTATTGTGTGCCGAATGCCTGGCCGCAATGCTGCCGGCGCGGCGAATCCGTGGCGGCCGCCGCCCGGCTGACTCATCGATTCACACCGTGTCTTCAGCCACACCTCGCCCGCCGATTGCAGTTCTGGTTCCGGCGCACAACGAGGAGGCGGTGCTTTCGAGCACGCTTACTTCGCTGATGCCGCAGTTGCAGGTGGGGGATCGTCTCATTGTGATCGCCGACAACTGCGATGATTCAACGGTCGCCATCGCGCGCGGGTTCGGCGCAACCGTGGTGGAGCGCACTGAGATACTGCGGCGCGGCAAAGGGTACGCGCTGGATCACGGGCTTCGCTTCCTCGATAACCAGCCGCCCGCGATCGTCATGATGTTCGACGCCGACTGCACGATTCACAGCGGGGCGATCGAGGCGCTCGCCGCACAGGTGATTGCAACGGATCGGCCGGCGCAGGCACTTTATCTGATGGATCAGCCGCGCAACGCCGGGGCGCGCGATCTGGTTTCGGCGCTGGCATTTCTTGTGAAAAACTGGGTCCGCCCGCGCGGGCTGTTTCGGCTCAAGCTTCCGTGCCTGCTCACCGGTACCGGGATGGCTTTCCCGTGGAGCGCGATCGCCGGTGCTAAGCTCGCCAGCGGAAATATCGTCGAAGATATGCAGCTTGGGCTGGATCTGGCGCTGCAATCGCGCGCGCCGCTCTTTTGCGAGAGCGCGCGTGTTACGGGGCACTTTCCGACGCTGACGAAAATCGCCTATGGCCAGCGAACGCGCTGGGAACACGGGCATTTGCAGACGTTGCTGACGCAAGTTCCGCGCGTTTTCAAAGCGGCGTTTTCGCACTGGCGCTCGGAGGCGATGGCGCTGGCGATGGAAATCGCCGTGCCGCCGCTGTGCCTTTTGATGATGCTGATGATCGGAGCGCTTGGCGCGCTGGTGGCGGCGGCGATGCTCGGGGCCGCGTGGCTGCCGGCACAGATGATTGGCGGGGGGATCGCCGCCATCGCGATCTGCCTATTTTGCGCGTGGGCTAAGTTCGGCCGGAAGTCGCTGCCGCTGACGGCGCTGCTCGCCGCGCCGTTCTACATGGCCTGGAAAGTGCCGATGTACTTGGCATTCCTCTTCCAGCGCCATACGGAATGGAATCGCACGGCCCGTTCAGAACAGATCGCCGCGACGACATGGACATCGTCGCCAGCCGTGTTGGCAGCTCCGAGCGCATTGAACGTGGATATTGCCGCGCCGCCAACGCATCGCCGTGTACCCGCACTACATCGCGCCCAGTTCGGCGGCGCGGACGATCCAAACGCTCCGCTCGCGCGCCTGCGCACGCTGGTCCTGCTCGGCGGTTCTGTCCGTCCTACGCGCCTGAGCCTCGCGATCCGCCGCTCGATCCTCGATCTGCCGCTGGAGGACGGTCGCTCGATCTTGTGCCATTGGCATGATCATGCCGCGCGACTTTGCCGCGAAATCGGCCTCGAGCAACTCCTGGTACGCGTGCTCGTGGATCAGATCTCCCATCGCCCCACCGCTCTCGGCGCGGCGAGCCAGGCCCAGGCGCCCGGCGTGCGATTGGAGATCGAGCGCGACGCATCGCGCTATCGCGGAACTGCCGGCGTGCTGCATGATCTGTCGCACGCGTATGCGGATGACGATTACATCCTCGTCGCCAATGCCGCTCAGGCGATGCTTCGACCGCTCAGCGCGCTGGCCGGCGAGCTCGCCGCGCCGTCTGCCGACATTACTTTGATCGCGCATCACGATGGCACGCCCTCCGGCCTCATGCTCGTGCGGTGCGCCGCCCTGCGATCCATTGCCGCCACCGGTTACGTGGACATGAAAGAGCAGGCCTTGCCGAATCTCGCGCGCCAGTTTGACGTGCAGCATTTGCCCTATCCTTCGCCGACGGGATTGCCGGTGAGGATTTTGCCGGAATACATCGGCGCGCTCCAGCATCGCTATCGCATGCGGCTCGGCTATCCGATTACGGCCAATCCGTTTTCCGAAGATTGCCGGCCGAGCTTTTCCATTGTGGAAGATGGCGCGGTCGTGGCGCCATCGGCGAAGATTTACGATTCCGTGATTCTGCGCGGCGCGCAAATCGGCGAAGGCGCGCTCGTCGTTCGCAGCCTGGTCTGCCCGGAAACGCACCTGGTAAGCGGTGAGCGAGTGATCGATCAATTGGTGACGGAAGCCTCCATCGCGCGCCCTGGCCAGGAAGCTCATTACGGCGGTGGCGTCGGCGGCACCGCGTCAGGATTCACGGTCAACGTCCGATAAGCATTTCGCCCTTTTACGGTGCTTTTTTCCAGCGGATGTCTTCAATATCGTCATATTCGGTCCCGTTATCGTGCTTCCGGCAGCCTCGCAAAAACGGCGTATACTAAAGGCCCCGAAAGGAATTGTGACGCTCTCGCTCGATGCTCCAATCTCCACGACGCTGGACGCGCAGCAGCATCAGCCGCGCTCCGCGGGGAGCCGCTCCTCGTCCGTCTGGACGGGCCCGCGCTTCGGGTGGGTCGCACTCTTCGCCGCGGCAGGCGTCCTCGCCACGCGAGGCGTATGGGAGGACATCTACCGCATCGCGATGCGCGATGAAGAGGCGAGCCACATTTGGCTCGTGCCGGTGCTGGTGGGTTGGCTGATCTGGATCCGCCGCAGCGCTCTGGCCGCCTCATCGCCGCGGAGCAGCCTTGTCGGGCCGCTCCTGGTTGCGATCGGATGGGCAATCAGCCATTGGGGCTTCCATGGACCGAGGCAAGCCCCGTGGCATTTCGGCGCATTACTCGTGGTGATCGGCTGCGTCGCGACTTTGGTTGGCCCCGGCGTGCTCCTGAAAATCTGGCCGGCACTCGTCGTGCTGGCGATGATCGTCCCCGTTCCTGGAATGGTGCGCCAGCGGATCTCGATCCCCCTGGAACAGGCCACCGCGTTCATCACGACCGGAATTCTCAAACTGTTCGGCGCGCCGGTGGAGCGCTTCGGCAACATGATCACAATCCGCGGCTACCCCGTCCGCGTCGCCGAAGAATGCAACGGCCTGCGGATGATCTTCCCATTGCTTTTGATCGTTTGGGTGTTCTGCTTCACGCTGCCGCTCCGAGGCGGCGTGCGCGCGATCCTGCTGATCACCAGCCCACTTTCGGCGATCGCCTGCAACGTCATCCGCCTTCTGCCGACGGTGCTGGTGTTCGGCTATGCCTCCGAATCCGCCGGCCGAAAGTTTCATGACTACAGCGGCTGGCCAATGCTACCGATCGCGTTCCTGCTGCTCATGCTCATCGTGTGGATGCTGCGCAAGATGAGATTCAAGGTGCTGCTGGAGAACAAGACCTGATGCTGTGTCGCTCGATCCATTTCGCCGCTCCGCTGGCAACGATCATCCTGCTGGCAGGGATGACCGCAACGGATAAGCTGCGCATCGATCCGCGCGAAGCGGATGGATTTCATGCCCGGGCCGCTGCTGCGATCGCCGATGTCCCACGCGTGCTCGGCAACTGGTACGCGGTGAAAGACATTCCCTTGCCGCACGATGCCGCCGGGATGCTCAAGCCCAATGGATATCTGGACCGCATTTATCTCAATATGTCGACGGGAACGCACGTCGAGATGCTGCTGGTTCAGTGCCGTGACACGCGCGACATGCTGGGGCACTACCCGCCGGTCTGCTATCCAAGCCACGGCTGCAAAATGACTCTTCCCGGCGACGCGCAGATTTGGAAAGCCGCCGGTCTTTCGATCCCCGGCAGCGAGTACGACGTCGCGTTTCCGAGCGGAGAGCGCCGGATCATCCGGAATTTCTTCGTGCTGGCTAACGGGAAAATCGTGGCGGACATGGACAGCGTCAACGCCGCCGCCAAGGACTACCGCGAGCTGGTGTACGGCGTCACGCAGATCCAGCTTTTGTTCGATGTCTCCGTCTCACTGGGCCAGCGTAATGCGATCTTTGCCGAGCTTTTGAGCCCGAATCGAATGCTGATCGATTCATTAAGCAGAAGTGAAACTGCCCCGCAAGCTGTTCGATAACGAAATGCGAGCATCAACGATGCAAGATATGACACCCTTTGATGGCCCAGGCGATTCAAGAGCCTTCGCTCCGTCGCACACTCCAGTCGCGCCTCCGATGGAACATGCGCGGCACATGGGCCTCATGCGCACCGCGCACCGCAAGCTGCGCGGGCGTTATTGGCTGGCGCTTCCGATCGCGATCATCGGCGCGCTCCTGGGTGCATACGGCGGATGGAAAAGCCAGCAGCCTGCCTATCGCAGCGCCGGTTCCGTGATGATTCAGTACCAGCTGGATTCGGTCTTCAGCGAAAAGCACACGCGTTTCGTGGACGCCATCCCGATGTATGAGGAGTTCCTGACGACGCAGACGTACGTCATCACCGCACGGCGAACGATCAAAATGGCGCTGACCGACCCAATCTGGCTCGCGACGGGCCGCGGCTCCGACCCCGACACGGTTACCGATTTTGCCGAGAACCTCATCGTCGAGCATCCGCGCGCCACGCAGACCGTCCACATCATCTTCACCGACCGCGATCCCGGCGTTGCGGCCGCCGCTGTCGCCGCGATCATCCGCGCTTACGAAACCCTCTATCACGCCGGCGACAAGCAGATCGAACTCAACGCGCTGACCGTGCTCGACAACCGCATGCGCACGCTGCGCGATGCCATCTCCGTCGAGCGCAAGATGATCGATGAAATCGCCACCGCCTATGGCGCGCCCGATCTCACGCCCTTCTACAACAGCAAAGTCGCGCAGGTGACCAAGCTGGAAGCGCAGATCAGCGCTGCCAAGCTTCAGCTCTCGCTGTTGCAAGGACGCGGCGATGCCTCAAAGATCGCTGATGAACTGACGAACTTTCAGATCGGCCTGTACGACATGATGATGCGCTCCAAGCTTCAAGTGCAGGCGGATCTGCAAGCCGAGCTGCGCCGCCTCGAAGCCAACTGGGGCGAGCGGAATCCCAAGGTCCTCGAGTGCAAGCGCGCTGTCGAGAGCATCAACGCCGCGGTCGAGGAATACGGCAAATACTTCCGCGATTTCGTCCGCAAAAACGGCGGCCTCCCCGGCAACGGCACGCAAGGCACGATCACCGTCGAATCATTGCAGAAAGAGCTCGCATCGCTCAACGAGCTCTATGAGACGACCAAGCATGAAATGATCGCGGTTGGAAATCAGGACCGCGAAATCCAGCGGCACAAGGAAACGATCAAGGACTACACCGAAGAGATCGGCGAGCTGGATCGCCAGAAGGCAGTGACGCAGGCGGAGCACTTCGGCCCGGGCCGGCTTCAGGTGATCAACCCGGGTGAGATTCCCGTCAAGCCGCACAAGGATCATCGCAAAGCGATGGCCGCGGTTTGCGGGTTTGGCGGCGCGGCGCTTCCGTTGCTCTTCTTCGTTCTCGTGGGATATGCCGACAAGCGCTATCGCTATAGCGATCAGGCCGAAGGCGGGGACGGCATGCCGCCGCTCTTGGGCATCCTGCCGACGCTGCCCGATCGCCTCTCAGATCCCGAGCAGGCCGCCATCGCGGCGCATTGCATCCACCAGCTCCGCATCATGCTCCAAGTCAACGGTGGCACCGATCGCAAAGCCTACATGATCACCAGCGCCAGCGCCGGCGACGGCAAAACCAGCCTGACGATGGCGCTGGGCCTGAGCTTCGCCGCCTCCGGTTCGCGAACGCTCGTGATCGACAGCGATATGGTGGGCCAGGGCCTCACCTCGCGACTTAAGGCGCACAATTCCCCGGGTCTGCTTGAGGCGCTTGGCGCGGGCACGCTGAATCAGCGCGTGAAAAAGACGACGACGCAAAACCTGTACATCCTGCCGATCGGCTGTGCCGACAGCGCCCACGCCGGCGGCATGTCTCCCGTTTCGATCGCCAAGCTTTTGAACGAAGCGCGCAGGATCTTCGATTGCATCATCATCGACACCGGCCCGATCATGGGCAGCCTCGAGGCCGCCGTGGTTGGGGCGGCCGCGGATGCGGTGATCCTCACCGTTGCGCGCGGACAGCATGAGCCGATGGTCGAACGCTCTGTTCGCCGGCTTCGTCAGATTGGCGCCAACATCGCCGGGCTGGTCTTCAACCGCGCCGAAGAGCGCGACTTCCAGCGCTCCATCTCCAGCTCTTCCATTCGCTCGATGAGCGGCAGCCCGCATCCCCCGCGCATCATTCTGTCCGAAGGGGCGGATGAATCGCGATTCGGGCCGCTGGCGCGCTCAGTAGCCTCGTTCATGCCGTCCAATGTCGGTAGCACTGCGGTCAAGGAATTGCCCGCCAAGACGTCTGCGAAGGTCGCATCAAGCGCATCCAAGACGGAGATTGCCAATGAGGTTCAAGTCGAAGTGACGACGAAAGCTACCATACACGATGCCGAGCAGGATACCGCGACCGACACGAGCGAGGGCGCGCAATGATCATGCCCAGCGTGGTCCCCCAGAGCCGCGCCGCCGTCGCCGCCGTCGCCGACTCCCCCGCCGTTATTTCCGACGGCAGCCGTGCGCGATCACCCGATACTCCGACAATCTGGGGCTTAACGCCGCTCGATCTGCACGATCGCTTCTGGGCATCGCGCGCGATGCAGGTGGTTCGGCCCTGTGGGGCGGAAGTCGCCGAGCATGCACCTTTCTATTTGTTGATGGAGCCGGGGGCACTGGCACTCTTTGATCCCGCCGCCGCTGAAGAAGCCCTTGCGAATGCCGCGCCAGGCGAAGCCCATCTCATCTACATCCGCGTGCACGACACACGAGAGCGCGGGCCACTCGAGCGCGTCGTCACCGACGCTAATAACCGTTTCCTGCGCTTTGAGCGCCTCTACGACCGCCCACGCACTCATCTGGCCCGCGCCGCCATCACGCGCGATGCCACAATCGCGCGCGCCTGGCGTGCGTCTCCTTCGCCGCGCGACGGCTGGCCGCTGCTGCGCCGCATCGTTCCGAAGGACCATCGATCGACGCTTGAATGCGATGGACTGCTCTACGACGGCTTCCTCCAGTCCGATCTGGCGGCATTCGTTCGCGATCTCACCCGTTTCTGGGAGCGTCCCGACGGCACGATCTCGCGCGCCATCATTGGGCCCGTCTGGATCGGCGCCGGCCGAAAGATCGAGAGCAGCGCGATGGTGTTCGGACCGGCGATCCTCTGGGACGATCCGAATTCCCGGCCTCAGCCCGAGCCCATCCGATGGCTCGATATCCCATGGCACGGCGTCACTCCCGGCGCGGCGACGTCGCCGCTGCGTTTTCAGATCGAACCGGCCCTCATCCTCTCCCTCGCCCAGGCGCGCCGACTGCACAACTTCTTCAAGCGCGGCTTTGACATCGGCTTCTCGATCTTCGCTTTGATTGTCACCCTGCCGCTCTACCCGCTGATTATGCTCGCGATCATGCTCGAAGACGGCTTCCCGATTTTCTTCGCGCATCGCCGCGAAACACTCGGCGGCCGCGAGTTTCCCTGCCTTAAATTCCGCTCCATGCGCCGCAACGCCGAGAAGATGAAACACGCCTTCGCCATGCTCAATCAAGCCGATGGCCCGCAGTTTTTCATGGACAACGACCCTCGCCTCACGCGCGTTGGCGGGTTCCTGCGAAAATACCGCCTCGATGAGCTTCCGCAATTCTTCAACGTGCTCGCCGGCCACATGTCGGTCGTCGGCCCGCGTCCCAGCCCCTTCCACGAAAACCAGTACTGTCCCGCCTGGCGCGAAGCGCGCTTGAGCGTGCGCCCCGGCATCACCGGACTCTGGCAGATCAAACGCACGCGCGCCCCCGGAACCGATTTTCAGGAATGGATTCGCTACGACATCGAATACGTCGAAAACGCGCGCTGGTCGCTCGATCTGCTGATCATTTGGAAAACGCTCGGCACGATCTTTCGCAGCAGGCCCGTCGGCTCTCAAGAGTCAGCGCCGCCGCGCGACTGAATCGCGCGCGGCATTGCCGTCGCATATCCCCACGCGACGGCATAAAAAGGTGCAGATGCAAAATAGCGAATTGACCCATCGAGAATGGATATGCGCAACTTGGTGCAGCGTCGGTGTCGTCCTCAGTCTCGGATGTGTGATCCTGGTTGCAGGGCACGGCTTTGCGCCGCTCGGACTGGTAGCTATTGGCGGCAGTTGGGGAACCCCAGGATATTTGACCCTGACCGCAGTTGCCTTATTTTTTGCCTCGACATTGATCCGACACCGATCGCCTCATCTTCTTGTCGCGCTCGTAGCGCTGGTCGTCTCCGTTGTATCATGGTCGCTGTTTTATAGGGCAAGCGAATCTCGAGCCGTGTCACTCATCACATCATTTCCGTTCGCGGCAGCAATCCTGATTAAACTGGCGCAGATGACTCTTCGTTTCGGCGCTCACGATGAGCGTTAGCCGTTGTAGTCGCTCACGGGTCCGACACTTCCCGCCGTTGCAACAGCCAGATGGTTCCCCTACAATTGCCTTCCCGATTCGCGCGGCGGTTATCGCGCGCGATGGTGTGATGTACATCGCGCAGCTTTAGCTCAATTGGATAGAGCGTCGGTCTACGGAACCGAAGGTTGCAGGTTCGACTCCTGCAAGCTGCATGCAGGCGCAGTAAGGGTTTACGATTTTTGCCCCTGCTGCTCCGAACCATTCGCCGAACCATTCAGCAGTCCAAACGAAAAAACTCCCCGCCTGCTGCTAACAGACGGGGAGACGGCCAGACCTCAGTCAAGCCTCACCTTTTTTGACTGGAGGCTCTCGATGCCGCGTTTGAACAGGATCTGGTTTCGCAAAGACATCGGCTGGTGGATGGTCACGCTGGCCGGCAAGAAAGTTCGCCTCGTCGAGGGACGGCCGAACCGAAAACAAGCGGAGCAGAAGTTTCACGAACTGAAGGTCGTCACGGCGCAAGCCCCCGAAGCGCCCACCGCTCGCGTGGCTGACATCATCGAGGCATTCCTCGACTGGGCAGCCCATCATCTGCACGCCGAGTCCCTCCGGAATCTGAAGTGGTACGGCGAGATGTTCGCAGAGCACTCCGGGTACATTTTGGCGTCCGCCCTCAAGCCCATTCACCTGACCCGCTGGGTAGACGGAAGGAAGTGGGGGCCGACGACCGAGCGGAACGCGCGTCGCTCGATCAGCCGAGCCTTTACCTGGGCCTGTGAACAGGGCATCCTGCCCAGCAACCCACTGAAGGGCATGAGGTGCCCGAAGGCCAACGTTCGCCAGCGGGCGATGACCGATGGCGAGTTCCGGGCATTGCTGCGGTCCAGCGATAAAGACTTCAAGGTGCTTCTCTTTTCCCTGAGCGAGACCGGCTGCCGACCGAAAGAGGCGCGCACCCTGCGATGGAGCGACGTGCGTGAGGACCGTTGGGTATTGGGGGAGCACAAGACCGCGTATAAGACCGGCAAATCCAGGGCGATCTTCCTGACTATGCCAATGCGGAAGTTGATGCGGGTTTTGCGGAAGGACAGAATCTCGGAGTTTGTCTTTCTCAACGCCCGCAAGGAGCCTTGGAGCGCGAATGCAGTGAGGCTGCGTATCAAGCGGATCAGGAACCACACCGATTTGGCCAAAGATGTTTCGTCGTACTTGCTGCGTCATGCGTGGGGCACCAATGCCATCCTGAACGGCGTCGATCCGATCACGGTCGCGGCTTGTATGGGACACAGCAGCCTGGAGATGATCTCCAAAGTTTATGTTCACCTTGCAGACAAACATGAACACCTGCAGGAAGCTATGGAGAAGGCGAGACGCCCCGCTTCTGCCAGGCTTTTGCCAGCCGAGCCGCGTTGAGGTGTTTATAGACGGCGGGAGTCCGGGTGGGCGCTTTGCCGCCCGCTTCTACACGACAGGACTTGAGATAGGCGTCAAGGTCCTCCTCGAGGAGCATGATCTTGCCCCCGATGCGGTAGTAGGCGATGCGCTGCGTGTCGATGATGTTGTACATCTTGCTCAGCGAGACACCGAGCTTCTGGGCGCTTTGCTTTACGGTCAACATCAAGTGCATCGTGGGGACGAGCCTGAGGTGTGCTTGAGGTGAAGCTGAGGCGAACTTAAAATCGGCTGGCCGCGTGTACGCCTGAGCCGTCAAACACCTGCAAGGCGGTGCATTTCAAGCCGGGGAAGCAGAAACACTCATCGTCGATCCGGAGACATCCGTGGCCAAGGACAACCAAGACCTTATCCCAGAGCAATTGTTCAAGCTTGGCGACGCGCTCGCCGAACTTAGATATCGCGCCGAGGACGCATGGTGTGACCTACACAGGGGACGGCTAGAAATCCCCAAAATGCAGAGTTTCTCCCTCGTGGTGGGGAAGGCCAGATCGCTAGCAAACGTCCTAATGCTGGAGTTCAGGGGGAAAGGACGACGGGAGAAGTGGCAAAAACTTAGGGACCAAATTGCGGAATTTGAGAAGGCCTTCCGAGATGCTTGGTGCGGACTTTCGCGCGAGGAAGCTCTGAAAGCAACATCGAGGAGCTCCGATCCCGAGTTTCAGTTCGATTGCGACCTTTATTTGCTTTCGCAGTCACCTCTAGTCACTGGTCCGTGGGGAGATCTACAATCCGCAATCAAGGTCGCGACGATGTCGATTGGAGCCGGTCTACGGGCATGCATCCAAATCGGCCAATTACTAAGCGCCGAAATACATCCGACGATAACCGGTAGGCAACGGACACGGCTGTCGGGAACAGAAAGAGCTTACTTCGCTGTTAATCTGAACAAACGCCTACAGCGTGACGTGAAGAATCTCGTTGGCGACTTCGACTACATGACCAACGTTGACTTCGATCTATCGCAAAAAAGCGCGAGCGGCGCTCTGGATAGGATTGCCGATCTTCGTGAACGCATTCCGCTTCTCCTAACTTCGCCAGAGAAAGCTCCGGGCTATCTGGGTTTGGTCCTCGATCGTCGGCGCTGCCGAATCCACCGTGGCGATAAAGTTGCCTCACTCAATGGCCCGACCAGATGGCCGGTCTTGATTTGTCTTGCGCGCAGTCGCGGCGATGAATGCAGCCGGAAGGAGCTGGAGGATGCCATGGGATCAAAGCTGAAAATTGGGAATCCTTTCATGCGGCTCGACCGGGCATTGAGTGATTTGCGCGCGGTGTTGCATCCTCTGGGGATTACAATTGAATGCCGCCGCGGGGTCGGCTGGTACCTCAAGGAAATCAGTGCTCCCGCGAATAAGCTCTCGTAGTTTGTCGCTGCAGTTGAGTTTTCTCCAGCGTATTCACCTGTGTACCAGTTTGGAGGACATTGCCCGGCCGGCCTGGCGTGAGCCAGAGGCCTTGGGGCGATAAGACCGCAGCGGTCGCGAAGATGCTCTTCGGATTGCTGGTGCGCAGGTGACCTCCAGTGGCCCGACGCTCAAGAGGATCGTCCGCGGCGTCTTCTTACCATTGCGGACCACCAGGCGATGATTCGATTCATGAACGTGATGCTTGTAGGCATGTACCGGGCGACTACGTCCTGGATCGCCTTCCGCAACGCCTTCTAAGTTCCCTCGCGCAATCCAGTGCCGTCGGCGGCCACGGAACCTCTCACGCCGTCGCGGCTTCCGCTGCTTTTTTTCGAGTCCGAACCCACTGGCGGTACGCCTTTCGCCAGGTGTGTTTGAATTCCTCCTGGTACGGACATAGGTTCATTCCCGCCAATCGCCCCAACCGGAATATATTTTTGAAAACTTCGTCGCGGCGTTCATCACGATACGCAGGCCCCATTTGCCACAACCAATCTATCACGACTTTCTGGGGCCCACACTCCCACAGGTCCTCCTCACTAGGAAATTCTGCGCGCAGCTGTAGCGTCGAGTACACTCGGTCCCACGCGGATTCCGTTATGCGAAATTGTAGTCCATCATCAAAATAATTAATGTCCAGACCTAGCCAACCCAGTGATTCGCCTTTTGCTAATCGATGAATTGTAGCGTGACCATCCTTGCTCGCTTTGAGCGCGAGCCCCGCCGGCTGCAACAGCTGACGCAGTCGCCTGCGAGCATCTTCGGCCTGCTGCACCGACTCGCATATGACAAGAAGGTCGTCCGCGAACCTGAGCAGCGGAATCTCAGGCACCATCGCCCTCCAAGGACGATCTAACACATGGTGGCAGTAAATGTTGAGCAGCAACGGCGAGAGCGGCCCGCCCTGTAGGATTCCGCGACGCGCTCCCGTGTCTACCGCCAGACGGACCAATCGTGTCAGTTGGGCGTTCGGTACGTACTTTTGAAATACCTGAAGCACGCGCTGCAGGGGCAGGTTATCGAATGCAGCCCTCAGATCCTCTGCGAGCCAAACGAGACGCGAATCGGCGGCAAGTCGCTCGGCTAGCGCGAAGGCATCAAATCGGCTGCGGTGCTTGCGGTACCCGAACGAGCGCGAGTCAAAGATTTCCTCCAAAAGAGGCTGGACGACTTGTACGATGGCGCGCTGGACTACACGGTCCGCCAGATCCGGAATGTGAATCCAACGAAATCCTCCATCCTTTTTGCGTCGCCGGTACTTCTTGCTGCAGCCAGCGCGATAGCCGCCTTCACTAAGCTCTGTCTTAAGCCCACGGAGGTATTCGAGCTCCAATCCACCAGCGAAGTCTTCTTTGGTCAGGCCGTCGGGGCCTGCCGTGCATCCGCTACGTGACACGACGTGATCCCATGCCACCAGAAGGTTGTTCATGTCACTAACGCGCTGAAACAGATCCGTTACAATCCAGCGGATGGCCGCAGGGCCACATCGAGCAGCTTCCGCGCAGACGTGCTCGTGCCGATGCAGCCAGTCCCATTTGTTTCCACGATGCAAATCGACCAGTCGATTGCGTTCCTTGCATACTTCAATTTTCACAGCAGGACTCCTTATCCCAAGCTCTTGAAGTTGAACTCCTGAAGGTGCCCCCGGGACACAGATGTCCCAGGGGACCTTCGTCAACGCCGCGATTGCGGCACGAAGTGCGGTGGCGGAGCCACCGCGTGATACAGAATGCAGTCCCTAGAGGGTTGCTGCAGGCTGCTCAGGCGCAGGCAACGTCAGTCCGAAGATTCAGACGGGCAGATGCCTAGCGTGGTCATCTGATTTCTCAGATTCGGGGATAGAACGCTGCCACGGTTGAAGACGAGTGTTTAGGGAAACGGTGTGACGGGAAGAGCTGTAGTGCGGGAAATGGGTTTATCCACGGTGCCACGAGGGCGGCAAATAATGGCCAAGGCCATCATCGCAGCCACAATCATCAGCTTTTGAGGGACGGATGTCAATGAAGTGCTCTGAAAGCGGATTGGATCGATCAAACGTAATGAGTCCTGCGCCGCGATCTTGCCGCGCCGATGGAGTCGGGCTCACTGCGCCTGGATCGCAGCACCCCTGCCCTTCTCGCCGGCCATAGTGCTGCGCGCCGCGGATTTGGCAGAGACCCACCGATCCATCGCCTCCTCGCTTTGCCCACTGACGCCACGAACGGTTGCCACCCTGATAGGCGCGGTACATCATCGCCAGCCAACGAGCACTGCGTTCACGCATTAGCGCCGCCGAATTCCCAGGCACCGAAGCATGCTTCCTGAAGTGGCGGCGGGTGCTGATCAATTCCCACGCTAGCTCGCCGCACAGAGATGCTGAGCGTGCTAGCAGAAGAAACCAGTCTCGCTCGTAACCAAAATTCAAAAAGTGGTTTTTAGATTCACCGACCTTGGACGCAGCCCCGCCCTCGTTGGTACGATTAAGGAGAAGGAAAATGATGTTTTCGGCAAGGAAGCCGGCCAACTTCAAGGGCGACCACCGCCTTTACTCCCCCTTTCGCTCGCCTGACTGGCGATGGGTATCTGCGTGCGATGCTGTCCAGCAGAATCGTCGCACCGCTCGCTGGGAAGATCCTGAATTCAAGAACGCTATCGAGTTCCGGAGGGAGCTGGAGCGCGCCGCCAGTCCGATAGGCGAGGTCACACCACGTGCGCTTCAAAATCACTGGTCGGCTCACTTCGTAGCCCACCAGCTGTTCACCGCAGGGGGCGTTCAGCGCGACGAGCTGGAGGCCCGGCTTCTTTGTGAAACTCCCTATCACGTCAGCGGCCGTATGAGCATCAGCATTGCGATCATTCACGCCTACACTTCGATGTACTTCGACGTTAGAGATGTACATGGCTTGACCGACTGGCTTTTGTGTGAGGTCATCGGTATCGGGCAGTGGGCAACGCAGCCTCCTACCGAGGCGCAAGTCTGGAAATACATGGCGCTCACAGGCGGACCGTTGATCCTCGACCTCATCGTTGG
>WNFL01388654.1_pt4 | contig 14994 bp, 11 predicted proteins | sample 5400361 | NCBI WGS metagenome assembly WNFL01 (sample SAMN13153351, study PRJNA577476) | soil metagenome | isolation source: 40 cm soil on Douglas fir-dominated hillslope | place: USA:California | collected 2013-09-17
GACAGGTTGCGGAGCTATCTGGAGACCTGTTGCGTTCTGGACAATGCGTCAGGCAAATATGTCCATAAAAAGCTGGGCAAGCGAGTCGCTGCGGTAGTGCCGGTTCACCTCTACGGGCAAATGGCGGACATGGACCCGATCATGGAACTGGCGTCAAAATACAAGCTCGTCGTCGTGGAAGATGCGTGCCAGGCGCATGGCGCGGAATATTTCTCGAAGAAACAGAATCGCTGGCAGAAGGCCGGCTCGGTGGGCCAAGCGGCCGCGTTTAGCTTCTATCCGGGCAAAAATCTCGGTGCCTGCGGCGAAGGCGGCGCGATTACTACGAATGATGAGACGATCGCACGTAAATCGGCGCAGCTGCGGGATCACGGTCAATCGAAAAAGTATTATCACGATGTCGAGGGCTACAACGGGCGGCTCGATTCCCTGCAGGCCGGCATTTTGCGGATCAAGCTTCGCCATCTGACGAAGTGGAACGAGCAGCGGCGCGCGGCAGCGAAGCAATACGATACGATGCTGGCTCCGTTGAGCGCTAGCGTTGCAGTGCCAGCGGAGATGAAGTATTCGAATTCGGTCTACCATTTGTACGTTGTGAGAACCGAATCGAGAGACGAATTGCAGAAGCATCTGTCGGAGGCGGGCGTCGGAACAGGAATTCACTATCCAATTCCGATACATTTGCAGAAGGCATATTCTTCGATGGGATGGAAAGAAGGGGATTATCCGGAAACAGAAACGGCGGCCAAGGAAATACTTTCCTTGCCGATGTACGCCGGCCTGAATGAGAACCAGCTGAAGCATGTGACGGAGGCGGTTGCGCAGTTTGCTGGAGCGTTGGCAGCGAAGTAAGAACCGGATAAGAACGCAGCAGACGCATTTACTAGAGAGCGCGCTTCGATGTTGCGGTTCGGGTGCTCTCTTCAAACAAAAACACCAAGACGACAATTGGGACCTACACGGCCGGAGCGAAGTGCTCCGGCACGTTTTTTCTGGGCTGATGGCGGCCAGGCCGCCACTCCGATTGCCAAAAACCGATGTCTTCCATTCCCAATCGAATCGACCAAACGCAGTTCTTGCCGAACGGGCAACCGCAAGGCTGTCCACCCATCCACGACGAGTTTGTGCGTGCGTTGAATGAGCATGCGCTGGAGCGGCTGGAAACAGCACTTTCGCGAGAGGAGCAATTGCTCCGCAGGCCGCAAACCGTTCGGGGAAATACTGTCTCGGAAGTTCGCATTTCCACTCAGCAGATGATGATTGGATTGATGGGTGTCGAAACACTCCGGAGGTCCGGCCTCAGCCAGCCCCCCCAGTTTTCACTCTTAAGGGAGCGTTTGCTAATCGATAGCAGTTGGATAGCCGGCGCGGCGGACCTGGGTATCTTGGCATGGTTCACGGCCATATGCGCACCGGAACGACTTGGAAACCTGTTCAACCAGTTCGACTTCGATGCGACGCTAGAGAAGCAGCTCAACGTGAACGCGATCGACACGACCGGGCTTGCGCTCTTTCTCGCTGGAGTCTCTCACGCTCGAATCGCCGGAGACGGCAAGCTGCCGGATCTGAGTGATGCTGCATTAGCTGCATATAAGCACTTGCTGGCGAATCAAGGTGATAGCGGAGCTTTTGGGCAGATCGCCTTTCAGTGGCGAGTCCCGGAGCTGCTCCGGAGCAGGTCCGGACGATTCAACGATCAGATGTATACGATTTATGCGCTCACTGCTTTTGCCCGCGCGTTCGCCGTGGAGGAACCACTCGCACAGGCGTTGGCCTGTGCGAATGCTATCTGCGCTCAACAGGGAGAAAACGGGGAATGGTGGTTTCGTTACAATAAAAAGACTTCAGTTGTTGTAAAACGCCTTCCACTTTGCTCATTGCACCAGAAAGGGACTGCGCCGCTTGGACTACTGTCTCTCTCTGAGATTTGCGACCAGAGATTTCAATCACACGTGATGCGTGGAGTTTCAATGAAGGAACGAGAGGCCGAATGGCCGCAGTCGGCGCAACCGAAGCAGTCACGTTACGAAGAAGTGGATCCAAGCCGATTGATTTCACGATGGATTCACCGCAACCGCGACAGCGGAGCGTGCGATGTCGCAAAACACGGCTGGACGCTCTACGCGCTTGGCCCTCTGGCCTTGCCGAGCAACGTCGATAACAGCAAGTCCCGATCCGCAACTGCCGGTTAACTTGTTTAATTTTAACGAAGTAGCAACAAGCAGGTCTGGTGTCAGCGTCAGGATTTCAGTGGATCTGCAGTCCAGTGGAAGCTAGACGGCAAATGGTGGTACGGTTTTTCCCTCGCCCTGGGTCGACGCAAGCGCTAAGGCGAACCCTAGGAAAGTATTACGGATTTTGCATAGAGTAAGTGTAATGTTTACAGTTGCTTAAGGGCCTCTTACATTAGGCTTTTGGCGCGACACGATAACTCCGGTGGCAGCAGGATTGCGAAACAAAATGCCGTCGCTTGAGATCGGTTGAGGATAAGTCTTTTGTTTTGTGTGAATTTGACGGATTGCATTGAAAACAAAGGCCTTACTCAGGGCTTTATGGCGGTAGCCTATCCGTATGCGAAACAGGACCGTATAGCGGAGACGTTCCACTCGTTCCGCTAATCTGATTCGCCGAAACTTTCATTGCTCCGGCAGCGCCGGCAATTGCGACCAGGAATTGCGATCCAAAGTTTTGGGAGAATGAAAAATGAATAATCACAAGTCGATTCTCGTGGTTGGGCTGGGAGAAGTCGGAAAGCCTCTTTTCCAACTACTTTCCGAACACTACAAGGTCGTCGGAATCGACATTCAGCCGCCGTCGGAGCCTGTTGGTGAAGTCGACGTGTTGCACATTTGTTTTCCGTTCGAAATCAGAGATTTCGTTGGAGAAGCCGCGCGTTACATTGAGACATACAAACCTGCCGTGACCGTGATCAACAGCACCGTTGCGGTTGGAACAACGCGAAAGGTCGCCATGCGGACGGGCACGCCCGTCGTGCATAGCCCGGTACGCGGCAAGCATGTACGAATGTTGCAAGAACTTAGCCACTACAAAAAATTCGTGGGGAGTTCAGATCCGGCGGCCGGCGAACATGTGGCTGCGCACTTTGCAGGTGCCGGTATGAAGACTAAAGTCCTGACGACACCAGAGGCCAGTGAGCTCGCAAAGCTGACCGAAACGACGTATTTCGGTCTGATGATTGCTTGGGCGCAGGAATTGGAGCGTTATTGCGATCAGGCGGGAGCTTCTTACGAAGAGATTATCGCCTTCTATGAAGAGATTTCTTTCTTTCCTTCGACAAAATACTTCCCCGGAGTTATTGGCGGACACTGCGTGATGCCCAACATCGAAATTCTGCGTAAGTTCGACGATTCACAGATCTTGCGCGCGATTCAGGCCTCAAATAAGGCGAAACTGGAACGCGAAACCGTAAAGAATCTTAGCAGCCAGCAAGCCGCAATGACGGGATCCAGCCGGTAAGCGACTCGACCGAAGTCTCTGGACACCATTCACGCACGATTCATTCCGTACAACCTGCCTTCGAGTACTATGATTGCCTCTCCTATGGCTTCCCAGGTCGATACGACACCAAACTCGAAAACGGCGACGCCCGGAACAGCCGGACGTTTTGCCGGTAAGCGCGTCGCGATGGTCACGTTTTCCGCGTATCCGTTCGATCCCCGTCCCAGACGCGCGATCGATGCGTTGGTAAGCGAGGGCGCGACGGTTGATCTAATTTGCCTGGAAGGCGACGGACAACCGCGGCGCGAGAATCTGCCGAACATTCGGGTGAGCCGCATACCGCTGAAACATATGCGGCGAGGCAAATGGGACTACGCATTTCGTTATTCGGCGTTTATCTTCATCAGTCTGGTGATTTTCGCCTTCCGAACGTTCGGCAAGCGTTATGACTTGGTGCACGTTCACAATATGCCGGACGTATTAGTCGTTAGCGGAATAATCCCCAAATGGTTCGGGGCAAAAGTCGTTCTCGATTTACACGATCCGATGCCGGAGTTGATGACTACGATTTTTCGTACTTCGGCCGATAGCGGCAGCGTCAAGCTGCTAAAGAGATTGGAGAAATGGAGCATCGCGCGCGCAGACTTGGTGATCACAGTTAACCTGGCGTGCAAACACATTTTCTCCCGCCGCAGCTGCAGTCCAGAAAAGATTGCGGTGGTGATGAACTCGCCTGACACCCAGATCTTTCCCTATCGGATGGCGGACGAAGCCCCGAAATCCCGCGGCGCCGGCGCGAAACCCTTTGTAGTCATGTACCACGGATCTCTGGTCGAGCGAAACGGACTCGAAGTCGCAGTTGACGCGCTAGCGCAGATTCGCGAAACAGTACCGGACGCAATTTTGCATGTTTTCGGCGGACGGACAGAGTTCCTGGACCGGGTCATGGAGAAGGTTCGCAGCTTGGGACTTGAGAATCGCGTAACCTACTTTGGACCGAGAAATCTGGAACACCTGTACAGCGAGATTGATAAATGCGATGTCGGGGTGATCCCCAATCACCGCAATCCATTTACGGACATCAATACGCCGACGAGAATTTTTGAATATTTGGCGAGAGGCAAAGCAGTGATCGCGCCATCGACTTCAGGTATTGTCGACTATTTCGATGCCGACTCTTTGATGTACTTCGACGCCGGAAACTCGATGGATCTTGCAAAGCAGATTGAATTCGCCGCAACGCACCCCGAAAAACTGCTGGAGGTTGCCCGGCGCGGCCAGGGAATTTATAAAGAACATACCTGGGAGATGGAAAAAGAAACGTTGCTCAGCCGGATGAGCGGAATCCTGCCTCAAGGTAAATAGGAACGCTGCGGATCCACTCGCGGCCACTCATTTAACGAAAATGACAGCAAAAAAAAGAGCACTCGTTACGGGGGCAGAAGGCTTCATCGGATCCAATCTCGTTCAGTTTCTGCAAGAGAAAGGTTGGAATGTGGTTGGATCTTTCCTTGCGAAGGGGGCGATCCAAGTTCCGCAGCTTTCGAATGTCGAAATGGTTCAGGGTGATCTTCGAAACGGACAGCGCATGACGCAGATCATCCAGGAGTATCAGCCCAGTCACATTTTTCACATGGGGGCTCAGAGTCTACCGACGGTATCCTGGGCGAATCCCGTCGAGACGTTTGAATCGAACGTCATGGGTTCGCTTTATCTTTTCGAGGCGATCCGGCACACGCGGAACCCTCCCGCGATTGTTTCTGCATGCTCGAGTGCAGAGTACGGCCACGTCGCCCCGGCCGATATGCCCGTGCGGGAAGAACATCCGTTGCGGCCGCTCCATCCGTACGGAATTAGCAAGGTTTGTCTGGACCTGGTTGCCCGGCAGTACCATCTCGACTACAAAATTCCCACGGTGAACATCCGGCTTTTTAATACGACTGGACCTGGTAAGACGAATGATGCGCCCTCTGATTTCGTCCGCCAATTGGTGCGAATCAAAAAAAACTTGCAGAAGGCTGTCGTAGAAGTAGGAAATCTCGAGCCGCAACGTGCATTTTTAGATGTTCACGATACCGTCCGTGGCTTTTATCTAGCTGCAATGAAGGGAAGGCGCGGAGAGGCGTATAACCTGTGCGCCAGCCGGACGTACCGGATGCAAGAAGTGCTATCAGCGGCGATTCGGATTTCGGGCCTGGACGTAAAAGTGCAGCCGGTCGAACGTTTGATGCGGCCCTCGGACGAGAAAATTATTTTCGGCAGCACCCGAAAAATCCAAAGAGACACAGGCTGGAAGCCTGAACGAACGATCGAGCAGACACTTACGTCCATGTTTGAGTATTGGGAAGATAAAAGCGAAAACTAAGATCGCCGGCGAATGGGCACGAAATGGCCGACAGACGATTGCAATAATGGGTATTCAGACAGATCAGAAAGTAGCAAACAAGAATCCGGCGGCGCTATTGCTGGTTGGTGGGTTGGGTACTCGGCTTCGGTCTGTGATTTCAGAGAGACCGAAAGCTCTTGCTCCGATCGGTGACGCCCCGTTCCTCAAACTTCTACTGCTTGAGCTGAAATCACAGGGTATCCGGCGCATAGTCATGTGCACCGGCCACTTTGCCGAACAGATCGAAGCGGAGTTCGGCACGGGTCGAGGAATGGGTCTCGACATCGCATATTCTCGTGAGTTGCAACCACTTGGAACCGCAGGGGCTATCAAACTCGCAGAGAAGTTCGTCCACGATTGTTCTGAATTCTTTGTGCTGAACGGCGATTCTTTTCTGGAGCTCGATTTTGATGAGTTTACTTCGTTTCACCGAGCACATGGCGGCGGCGCGACGATTGCACTTCGAAGAGTCGACGATACGGCTCGTTATGGGACAGTACAAACCGGTGCGGACCAAAGGATCTTAAGCTTTCGCGAAAAGCTGGGAGTCAAGCAACCAGGACTTATCAACGGGGGAATCTATCTATTCAACCGTGACGTGCTAGATGGGCTGCCTCAAGGGGCTGCAAGCTTGGAGAAAGACGTATTACCGAGTTTGCTGGCTCGCCGAGTCTACGGTTTCGAAGCGACCGGCGTATTTATTGACATAGGCACGCCGGAGGATTACACAAAAGCGCAGTCTCTGCTCACGAGTTATACAGAGAAAGAAGCCGCAAGCAGCAGGTCAGATCGGGTACAGCGAGGTTCGCGCTAGTCTAGAGCTTTGAATGCGCGGCAAGGCCCCGAGACGCACGTTATGGTTAAGATGGATACCGGTGAAAATTGATGCGGAGCGCCGTATTTCTGGACCGGGATGGCGTTATTAATCGAAAGGCTCCGGAGGGTGAGTATATTACCCGATGGGAGGATCTGGAAATTTTGCCCGGTGTTGCGGCGAGCGTTCGACAAATCAAGGAAGCAGACCTCAAAGTCGTTGTTGTCACAAACCAGCGCTGCGTTGCGAAAGGGATACTAACCGAAATCGCTTTGCAGAAATTGCACGAGCGCTTGATCGACCAGCTGGCCCAAGACGGCGCTATTATCGATGGAATTTATTATTGTCCCCATGACAAGACAGCAGGCTGCTCGTGCCGCAAGCCGGCGGCGGGGATGTTAGTGCAGGCCGCACAGGAACACGAAATCGATCTTAAAGGCAGTTGGATGGTCGGAGATTCACCGAGCGATATTCTGGCCGGAAAGAATGCCGGTTGCCGAACGATATTTTTGAAAACGCGAGACGATTTAAGAGCAGCAACAATCGAAGGCGAGCCAAAGTAGCATCGTCACTGCTCGAGGCTGTTCAGCAAATTTTGCCCCTGACAAAGTAGCCAAAAGGAAGATGCGATCATGATTATTACGCGCACACCATTACGTATTTCGTTTTTCGGCGGTGGCACGGACTACCCGGTTTGGTTTCGCGAATTCGGGGGAGCGGTACTTTCTACAACTATCGACAAGTGTTGCTATATCACTTGCCGACGGTTGCCCCCGTTTTTTGAGTATCACAGCCGCCTGTCGTACTCGAAGGTGGAAAATGTCGATCGAAATAGCGCAATTGAACACCCATCTGCGCGCGGATGTCTGGAATTTATGGGAGTGGAAGAGGGCGTGGAAATTCACCACGTTGCGGACCTTCCTGCCCGCACTGGTCTTGGAACGAGCTCGGCGTTCACGGTCGGTCTCTTACTGGCGCTGTACACGATGCGCGAGCAGTCCCGCAATAAGCATGCACTGGCTCAGGACGCAATTCACGTCGAACAGGAAGTGTTGAAAGAGGCCGTTGGATCACAGGACCAAACGAGTGCGGCGTATGGAGGATTCAACCGGATCGAATTCAATAGAGATGGATCTTTCGATGTGCGGCAAGTCATAGCACCGTCGGCGAGATTGAACGAGTTACAGCAGCACTTTGCCCTCTTTTTTACCGGATTTTCACGAACTGCTTCAGAAATTGCGAAAGAGCAGATCAAGCTAACGCCGCACCGCCAGCGAGAGCTCGCGTCCATGCGGCAGATGGTGGATGAGGCGGAAGACATCGTCACGAACCCGAATCGGTCGATCGAGGAGTTTGGCCGCTTACTTCATGAATCTTGGCAGATTAAGCGGACGTTGACGCAGAACATCACAAACAGCAGCCTCGACGAAATTTATGAAGCAGGCCGAAGCGCCGGAGCGCTCGGCGGCAAACTGCTTGGCGCCGGCGGCGGCGGATTTATGCTGTTTTTTGTTCCGCCGGAACGGCGTAAAGAATTGCGCATGCGACTGAAGAATCTATTGTGCGTGCCGTTTGGGTTTAGTAATCGCGGCAGCCAAGTTGTGGTGAACGAACCGGACGAACAGTACGACAAGGTTTTGAGCGCGGAACGTTCGGAAGTGTACGCCCCGCAGGCAAGTCGCGAGTAGAGTGAGCACGGTACTTAGGACATTGGCATAAGAGGCGAATATGCAAGGAACAAGAAACCTCCTACCTTACGTCTTGGTGACGCCGGCAAGAAACGAAGAGGCGTTTATCCAGACGACGATCGAATCCGTCGCAAAACAGACGCATCTCCCCTTGAAGTGGGTAATTGTGAATGACGGATCGACCGACAGCACCGCAAGCAAAGTGGAACCTTATCTTGCCAAGTATCCCTGGTTGGAATTGGTCAATTTGCCTGTGCGCAACGAGAGAAACTTTGCGGCGAAAGTGTACGCGTTCAATGCCGGCCAGGAGCGGGTCAAGGAGCTGAACTATCAAGTGATCGGGAACCTCGACTCCGACGTTTCTTTCGACCCTGATCATTTCGAGTTTCTGTTGACAAAGTTTGCTGAAGAGCCCCGGCTTGGAGTTGCCGGCACGGTATTTCGCGAGGAGAACGGCTACAATTCCGAGACCGATAGTCTCGAAGGCCAACTACACGTGTCCGGGCAGTGCCAGCTTTTCCGCCGTGAGTGCTTTGCGGACATAGGCGGATACTTCGCGAACAAGGCCGGCGGCATCGACTGGATCGCGGTGACGACAGCCCGAATGATGGGCTGGAAGACGCGATCGTTCCGCGAGAAATGTTTTTTTCACTACCGTCACCTAGGCACCGCCGAGCGGAGTGCGTTCGCAGCTGCATTCTCGTACGGCGAAAAAGACTACTACCTGGGTGGGAGCCCGGTCTGGGAACTCTTCAGAGTGCTGTTTCGGATGGTGAAGCCCCCTTATTTGGTTGAAGGACTCGCACTGGGACTCGGCTATGCGTGGGCATGGATGAGCAGACAAAAGCGAGTAATCTCCAAGGAATTGATGAAATTTCATCGCAAGGAACAGATGAAAAAGCTTCGAGCCATACTGAGATCGGTTTTCACTTTCAAGCACATCGATAAGTTCCAATTAATCTCTGACTAGGCAGGGGACGATTTCCGCGATCTCGCCTTTTGATCCGACTATGAACAGTTCATTGATAAAAGACGTAAAGACGTCTGTAGACAGATTTACCCATTGGCTCGATTTGTTTGGTGAGACTTCGCATGATCACCAGAGCTATTTTGCGAGTGACTTAGGAAGAAAAGCCAAGGCCCTCTATTATCAGAAGCCCCTGCTTGGAACACTCGCCGTGGCGCCGATGATTCTCTCGGAGGCATTCATTCCGTCCGCGCGGGCTTTGTTTTTCAAGCCACTTCGATTTCCGATCGCAGACGCCCACTACGCCATGGGTTTCGCCTATTTGGCCGAAGCCGAGAACAATGAGGCTTACTTAAAGCGGGCAATACATTTTCTCGACGTTCTGAAAGATACGCGCTGCAAGAAATTTCAGAACTACGCGTGGGGCTACCCGTTCAACTGGGAAACGCGGCGTGGGACGTTGTGGGAGGGCACGCCCATGATCACGACTCTGCCCTACGTCTACGAGGCTTTCCGCCAAGTATACCGCCTGAACAGCGACGCAGAGCTGCTGGACGTGATGAGGTCGATTGCCCAGCACGGCCTTGAAGACTACGACGACTACGAACTATCGGCCGACGTCTCGACTTGTTCCTACAGTCCAGGGCCGGACAATTCAAGCGGCGTCATCAACGCAAATGCGTATCGATCGTTCTTGCTTACGATGGCGGCTCAAGACTTTTCCGACGAGCGCTATGCGAAAGCCGCTGAGCGGAATTTAAAATTTGTAATCCAGTCGCAAAATTTGAACGGTTCCTGGTATTACTCGACGGACAATGTTAGGGATTTCGTCGATCATTTCCACACCTGTTTTGTGTTGAAGGCCCTTGCCAAAATAGAGCAGTTGACGGCCTCGGCGGCATGCCGCACGGCAATCGATCGCGGCGTGAGTTATTACGCGGCAAATTTGTTCGATCCCGATGGGCTGCCGAAACCATTTTCCAAACCTCCGCGCCTGACGGTGTATCGCCACGAGTTATACGATTACGCCGAATGCATCAATTTGAGTACGTTGCTGATGGGCAGGAATCCCGAGTTGGACCGCGTTTTCACAGCGACACTACGTGACACGCTGAAGCGCTGGCAGAAATCGGACGGGTCGTTCCGGGCTCGCAAACTCCTCGTCGGGTGGGATAATGTGCCGATGCACAGATGGGCGCAATCTCAAATGTTCCGGAGTCTGTGCTTTCTGCTCGCAAAAGACAAGGCATCCAATGAACCGGAGCGCGTGCAGCAGTCGAAGGTCGCAGAAAATACTGCAGTAGCGAAGTAGGTCAATCCCATGTGCGGAATATGCGGACAATTCAATTTTGGAGATGGTTCGCCCGTGAAGCGGACCGACATCGAGGCGATGACCAGATCGATCATCCACCGTGGTCCGGATGATGAAGGTTACTTTCTTGCCGGACCACTGGGATTTGGTTTCCGCAGATTGTCCATTATTGACCTTTCCGGTGGCCATCAGCCGATGTCGGACCAAGATGAGTCCGTCTGGATAGTTTTCAATGGGGAAATTTACAATTTTCCCGAACTGAAGCGCGAACTTCAGGCGCACGGCCATGTCTTTCGCACGAATTCAGACACCGAAGTCATCATTCATGGCTATAAACAGTGGGGCGACGAGGTTCTCAATCGCCTCAATGGCATGTTTGGGCTTGCGATTTGGGATGTAAGGAAAAAGCGCCTTGTGGTTGCGCGTGATCCGTTTGGCATCAAGCTCATCTATTATCGCGTCCACGGGAACAGTTTGTCGTTCGGTTCGGAATTGCGACCGATTCGCGCAGTGATGCCGGGCAAGGCCGATATCGACACGAATTCCCTGAACCTATTTTTGCGCTATCGATTTACGCCTTCGCCGCACACAATTCTGAAAGGCGTGAAGAAGCTTGCGCCTGGCACCAAGATTGTGGCGGAAAATGGCCAGTGCAGGGTAGAGCGCTGGTACCGGTTCAAGCCGCAACCATTCGCTCCGCCAAAAACGGTCGACCAAGCACAAGAGGAATTGTTGGAGCTCTACAAAGCCGCGATCAAGCGGCAGCTGATCAGCGATGTCCCAGTCGGTTTACTGTTGAGCGGTGGAATCGATTCTGGACTGTTGCTCGCGTTGATGAATCTGAATGGAAAGAATTGGGCGACATACACGGTCGGATATGGGTCTTCTTTCGCAGACGATGAACTGGCGGATGCCGCCGAAACGGCGCGGGTGCTAGGTTCAAAACACAACGAAATTACAATCACACGATCGACTTTCGAGGAGACGCTTCCGAAAATCGTGGAGTCCCTCGAAGAGCCGATCGCGGCCTCGTCGATTGTACCGATGTATTTCGTGTGCCAACGCGCGCGCCAAGACGTGAAGGTAGCGCTGGTTGGACAAGGCCCTGACGAGTTATTTGGTGGATATCGCCGCCATTTGGGTGTGCGGTATGGAGCAATGTGGGCAGGCTTACCAGCATGGATGCGAACGCCGATCTCGTCGACAGTATCCGCGCTGCCGAGGAACGAGACGCTGAAGCGAGGCGTGTATTCCCTGGCAATCACAAATCGATTGAAGCGATACCAGCATGTGCTCTCTTTGTTGCCTGGCGAGCAAGTCGAGGGACTCTTTCAAGACGGATTGCTTCCGCCGGATGCTGGAGATGCAATTCTTCAAAGCTGGAATGATCTTGAGCCGCTAATGGCCGAAACGGATGAACTTGGCGGCCTCCAGTTTCTCGAAGTGCGGTCGACTTTGCCGGACGAGTTGCTTATGTACGCCGATAAGCTCTCCATGGCGCACGGCCTTGAGTTGCGCGTGCCCTTTGTTGACAAAGAAATTGTGGAGTACGTGGAACGTTTACCTGCAAATCTGAAAGTGCGAAACGGATCTCGGAAATGGCTGCATCGGCGAGTGTGCCGTTCGTTTTTGCCGGAGGAAATCGTCAAGCGCCCAAAGAGAGGATTTGCGGTGAACGTTGTGGACGATTGGTTCCGCGGCTCGGTGGACAACAAGATGGCGGATTCGCTGCTGGATTCCGGCTCACGGATTTACCAGTATCTTCGGCCGCAGGCCGTGCGGGAACTCTTTGAGGGCCACAACGCGGGACGGAATGACAACCACAAAGTGCTGTTCAGTTTGGTGTTGTTTGAAGAGTGGCTCCGGGTTCATGAAGAACCCGTAGCCGTTATGAATTAAGGCCGCTTGATGATTGGAATACAAGTTGATCCGACGGAACGTCAGGCCGCTTGCGAGTTTTTCGAGCTATTCAAAACTCCATGGGAGTTCTGTCGCGAGAATCGCGAGTACGATGTACTTCTTGTTACGACAGATTCCGGCCACCATGCGAATGCCAGGCTTAAGGTAATTTACCGTGCGCAACACTCTTCCTGGGACGAGGAATTCGACAACCCCACGATTCGAGAATGCACGGATGGCTCGGTTGTAGAGTACGACGGAAATCCGCTGCCTCTTTACGCGTCGTCGTGCAGGTTCCGCGACCGCGGCGACAACGTTTTGACAGACCGCGTGACGAAACAGTGTGCGGCCTTCACGGAGCGTTCGGGAAGTAGAGCGGTCGCACGAATTGGTTACAATTTGTTTTCAGAAATTGAGCGGCTGTTGAGCGATGGGCAGCCCATCGAAAACGCAGCGGCCCCCACGATCGAAATACACATCGAGCTTTTAAGAAAACTAATCATAACTTCTGGACTAGAGCTGGCCGAGATTCCGCCGGTGCCGGAAGGATTTCGCTTTATTGCATGTTTGACGCACGACGTTGACCACCCTTCGCTTCGTGCGCATAAGTGGGATCACACTTTTTTCGGCTTTTTGTTCCGCGCTTTGGTTGGATCTTGTAAACGGTTCATCGTCGGGCAATTGTCGCTACGGGCCGTGTTCGTGAATTGGTTTGCCGCACTCAAGGCACCACTAGTTTGTTTAGGGCTCGCGAAGGATTTTTGGCTCGAATTCGCGAGTAAATTTCGCAAACTGGAATCCGGGCTCCGTTCAACCTATTTCGTACTTCCTTTCAAGGGCATTTCAGGCCTGACTCGAGTCGGTGCCGCGCCGGCTTTTAGAGCGTCCGGCTATGGAGCGCAGGAGATAGCGAAAACGATTCAGGAATTAGTGTCGGCCGATGCGGAGATCGGCCTCCATGGCATCGATGCCTGGGCTGATAGCGCAAGAGGAAAAGAAGAATTGAAAGAGATCGGGCGATTAACCGGGGCGAATGAGACCGGAGTCCGTATGCACTGGCTCTACTATGATCGTGAGTCGCCGCGATTGTTGGAGCAGGCTGGGGCGTCGTATGACTCCACCGTCGGATACAACGAAACCGTTGGCTATCGGGCGGGAACGACTCAAGTCTACAAACCATTTGGAACCGAACGGCTGCTTGAATTGCCGCTGCATGTCATGGATACCGCTCTTTTCTATCCGACCAGGATGGAGTTATCGCAGAAGCAGGCCAGAACACGAATCGAAGAGATGTACGAAACTGTTGAGCAATACGGAGGAGTTCTCACCGTCAATTGGCACGATCGAAGTGTACTTCCGGAGCGGCTTTGGACGGAAGTCTACAGCGACATAATTTCGCAGATGAAGAATCGTGGAGCGTGGTTCGCGACGGCCTCAGAAGCTGTCGCCTGGTTCCGCAAACGGCGCTCAGCCAAGTTCGAAATCGACGAAGCGACCGGGCAAATTGTGAAGATTAGTACGACTGCGGGAGATCGGAGAAACATTCCGGGACTCCAGGTACGTTGCCATTCCCAGAATTCGCATCCGGAAGCGCAGCAGCCCGCGCTGAAATCGGGGAAGGGTATTTCGATCGCCGAAGAGCATACTGATCCAGCGCCTCTGCAAACACTTTCATAACGGACTTGAGTGCCGACTCGCACGAAGAACCAATAACCAAATCTTGTTGGAGCCTACGTTGATTGCTGAATCCGAAAGTCAATATTTAATTTCGAAAAACGATCCGATATTGGTGACGGGAGCGGCAGGATTTATAGGATCGCGAGTTGTCGAGGGACTGGTGAACCGCGGATTTCGAAATATCATTTGTTTTGCTCGCCCGTCCAACAAGCCCTCACATCTGAAGGCTGTTACCCAAAATCTACCGACTGGGACTAATCTAAAGTTTGTCAGCGGGAATCTTCTATCGAAGAAAGATTGTGAAGTTGCATGCAAGGATGTAGCTCTGATCATCCATCTGGCGGCAGGCACCGGAGAAAAATCATTTCCTGACGCCTACATGAATTCGGTCGTGGCGACTCGCAACCTTCTTGACGCTGTCGTCCAGCACGGGAGTGTTCGACGACTTGTATTGATAAGTTCATTCTCGGTGTACACAAATTGCCAGAAACCTCAGGGTAGGCTGTTGGACGAGAGTTGTCCGACCGAAGATCACGGCGAGAGGCGTGGGGAAGCGTACTGTTTCGCGAAGTACCAGCAGGAAGCAATCGTGTCTGAGTACGGCAAGCAATTCGGTCTTCCATACGTCGTAGTTCGTCCAGGAAGTGTGTACGGTGCCGGAAAAGGTGGCATCGTCGGACGCATTGGCATCGACTCCTTCGGAATCTTTCTTCACATCGGCGGGGCCAACAAGATTCCATTTACATATGTTGACAACTGTGCGGACGCAATCGTCTTAGCTGGAATCGTAAA
>WNFL01306454.1_pt1 | contig 14987 bp, 14 predicted proteins | sample 5400361 | NCBI WGS metagenome assembly WNFL01 (sample SAMN13153351, study PRJNA577476) | soil metagenome | isolation source: 40 cm soil on Douglas fir-dominated hillslope | place: USA:California | collected 2013-09-17
GCCTGAGACGAAACGTGCCGAAATTGCTGCACTCCATCCGCTGAATAGACTTGGAACGCCAGCAGACGTCGCTGCGGCGGCCCTCTTCCTTGTATCGGATAGTGCGTCTTGGATTACCGGCGCGACGCTTGATATCGTGGGCGGGCGGTTGATGCATTAGCATTGCTGCGGCAGACAGGTCCGGCATCACAAAGTCTGCGTGCGTAACTCAAGGGTTACTCACCAAGATTTTGCGCCAGTCCGATCGAGCGATTATATTATCAGGTAGAAAACTCAGTGGCTACGTCCGATGTTGGCACATCGCGTCGTTTCGCTGCGATGCAACGATTCGTCGGCTATCGGGGGCAAAGTGGACTCGGGCAGTCAGTCCGATCGGCCCATTCATGAGTTCACGATCTAGATATCGCCGACGGCCTCGCGCCGCCGTTGTTCGGATTCCTCCGCATAGCGCCGCATCGCGTGGGCTTCGGTGAGAATTCCGATCGGCCGGCGTTCGCCGCCGGTTTCGACTACGACCAGCGATTCGGCTTCCGCGGCGTCGAAAACAGCGATGGCTTCCTGGATGTTCATGACCGGATTCAGCACGACATCCCGATAGTGAAGGATGCCCTCAAGGCCTTTGCTCGCATCGATATCCGCGTGCGCTTCGGCCACCAACACAAGTCCGACATAGCGGCCCGCGGCGTCGACCGCGACCACCTGGGTCTTCGACCCCAGCGGAAATTTGCCGCGGAATTCTTCAATCGGCATTGTCGCGTCCACGGTGGTCACGTCCGGCCGCATCAGGCGGCCTACCGTGAGGTCGCGGATCCAGCCCACATCGGCGGCGCTGCGGATGGTCTCGCCACGCAGGTGGAAGCGCCACGTCGCGAACGAGTAGCCGAATAGTTCACGAGTGATCTGGGTCGAGATGATGACCGCGACCAGCACCGCCGTGGTGAGCCAGAGATCGCCGGTCGATTCAAGCGCGATGAATGACATCGTCAGCGGCCCGCCGATCACGGATGCCGATAGCGCGCTCATGCCGATGATCGCATAGACGTTCGGATCGAGGTTGAGGCCGGGCCAGATCGTGTCAAAGCCGGCGGCGAACAGGCGACCGCCAAGCGCGCCCATAAACAGCGTGGCGAAAAACAATCCGCCGCGAAAGCCGCTGCCCAGCGATATCACGGACGCAATCGCCTTGAGAACGAACACGCTCGCGATGACCGCCAATGGCAGCGAAACAATCCCGGTAAAATGCAGCGCGCCATGTCCCGACGACATCACTTGCGGCGTCAGCAATGCGAGCAGGCCTACGCCGAGACCGCCAAGCGCCGGGCGCAGCGGCAGCCAGAGTCCGGTCTTCGACAGCAGCGTCTCGCACAGCGCCACGCCGCGCATGATGCCGATACCGAACAGCGCCGCCAGAGTCCCGAGCATCGCGGCGATGGCAAGGTCACGCCCGAGCACGTCGCCGACCGGGCCGACGCCGATGCCAAGCGACAGTGCCGCAAATCCATGGGTGACAAAATAGCCCGCCACCGCGGCGACGCCGACCGGCGTCAGGCTCGCCGGCGTATAGCCCCCGATCACGAGCTCGAAGGCATAGAAGGCACCGGCGAGCGGGGCCCCGAACGCGCCCGCAATCGCGGCTGCGGCGCCGCAGCCGACCATGATGCGCTGATCGGCGCGGCGCAGATGAAATCCGCGGCCCAACGAGGCGGCAAGACCGCTGGCAAGCTGGGTGTATCCTGCTTCAAGTCCGACCGAAGCGCCGACGCCGCTGGACCAGACCGTCTGCAACGCCACGATCACGCTGCCGCGAAACGACATCCGTCCGCCATGCAGGGCATTGGCCTCGATCGGATCGATCTCGCGTGCCGGCCGCCATCGCTGCAGCAGCAGCAAGGCCACCCCCAGCAGCAGCCCGCCGAGGCTGGGAACCAGCAAAGCGCGCAGCGGCTCGATGCTGGTCTGGCTTGAAAGACGTTCCCTGATGTCAATGTTGAACAGCAGCGCGTGCAGCCCCGCCACCGCAACACTCATCGCAACCACCACCAATCCGCCGATGGTTCCGACCAGCACCGCAAGCACGACCAGGCTGGTTTCATGGGAGCGAACGAACGCCCGCAGCCGGCGCGGCGCCTCAAGATAACGTGACGTCGTGACCATTCTTGCTGCGCCCGTATGCGGCCGAAATGTGCCGCCGGCCCCGGTTTAGCGGCCTTCGGGCCGTTCATGCAATGCGGTCGCGAACAGGCCTCGGCGGCGGATAAGCCTCTCAACACTCTTCACAATCCCGTCACGCTGCCTGTAGTATGTCAACGTACGCTGCTTCGCAGCTAAAACGGGGGTCAGGAGCGTTACTTGAACGCACATGTCTCACAAGGCGGTTGGCCGGTACTGGTGCTGAATGCGGACTTCCGGCCGCTCAGTTATTATCCGCTGTCTCTTTGGTCGTGGCAGGACGCGATCAAGGCGGTGTTCCTCGACCGCGTCAATATCGTTGAGCATTACGACCGCGCGGTGCGAAGCCCCTCGTTCGAGATCCAGCTGCCGAGCGTGGTATCGCTGAAATCCTTTGTCAAACCGACCACGCATCCGGCCTTCACCAGGTTCAACGTGTTCCTGCGCGACCGCTTCGTCTGCCAGTATTGCTCGGCCGGCGACGATCTTACCTTCGATCACATCATCCCGCGCAGCAAGGGCGGCCAAACCACCTGGGAGAATGTGGTCGCCGCGTGTTCGCCGTGCAATCTGCGCAAGGGAAACCTGACGCCGCAGCAGGCACGGATGTTTCCGCGCCAGCGCCCGTTCGCGCCCACGGTGCACCAACTGCATCGCAACGGCCGGCTGTTTCCACCGAACTATCTGCACGACAGCTGGCTCGATTATTTATACTGGGATACCGAGCTCGATCCGTGATCAATGGTTTGTCTGGTCATTGAGATCAAAGGCCAACGTCGGATAAGCCTTGCCGAAGGCACTCGCGCCAGTTGAAACGCGCGCTACGTGCAGTAATATCAATCCTAGCCACGAGCGTTAATTTTCGCTGCGGCGCCATACGCCGGAGCACCAAATTGTAATGGGCCGGTGAGCGCATGAAAGCTCGCGACCATAATAAGTCTGGCAAAGCTGAAGAGACCGAAGGATCTTCGGCGAAGATTCAGGGGTTTCTTGGGATTATTGCTCTTACCGTCGGCAATGTGGCAGCAACGATTACCCATATCGACGAGATCAGACAATATGTTTCGAAGATATTGGGGACTGAATGGGTATATCGCCTCCACAATTACATTCTATATGGGGCAAGTGCATTCTTTTTGCTCGGCTACGGCTGTCTGACCTATTGGCTGTACAGAAATTTTGTCGCCCACCGCAGTAGGCCGCTTAGATTCGCATTCTTTGTCGCCGCTTTTGTAGCGGTGGGGTCGACGGTATGGGCAAGCTATCAGTTCATGTTCAGGCCAATCGATTTTGACCCGTTGGTCAAGACTCAACTAAGCAAGCATGTGCAAACGATCTTGAGCCAGCAAGTGACGGGCGGAAGCGACGATGGTGGATTCCGTTTTGCTCAGAACGAACTCTCGACTGAAGCTCAGGTTTGGACAACGGCCCAATGTTTAACGGCTGTCCTTCAACAGGATATCGCCGTTGTAAGAGAGGCATCATCCGCCGTCCGGCAAGCTTTTGATTACATCGATCGCATGCAATTAAAGACGTCTGATGGAGGTTGGGGATACTTGCGAAATATGGATTGGGGGGTAACCGAAATAGATGCCTGGGTTGCACTGGCATATGTTTATTCTCTTAGAGCCGATAATGCGGTGTTGCTATGGAAGCCAGAGGAACGAGCGGGCATCGCTGCGAAGGCTAATCTCGCGCTGGACATATTGGTAAAACGCCAACATGACGATGGCGGTTGGTCCGTAATTGAGAAGACACCCGAACCAAGGCATCTGCGCACCTATTCGTCGATAATGGCTATTTGGGCGATAGCGGAGGCGGCGCAAAATGGGGATGTATTAAAAGGTCGTCAGGAACAGTATCGAAAAGCGCTGGTGTTGGGCGCCAAGTGGTTATTGCAATCATATACCGCTGGCTCGTCAGCGTTCTCGGGCTGGTGGCCAAATCCGTCTGCCAAGCCTCCGGTAGGGGAATATCCCGGACTAACTGCTCAAGTACTGTTTGCGCTTTCAGAAGCGAAAATGTCTAACGCGTTTATTGGGGCCGATCCGAAATACAAGGAGGCCATCGAAGGCTTTATAAAGCTCGCCCTTGAAGGAAACGATTCCTTCGTACCCCTCACCAAAAGGAAGGTAGGCGACAATGAACAAGCCCACGACTCAGACCGCTATCTTTTCGGAAGGCCCGAAACAGTCGAGCAAAGCAAGTTCTTGTGGTATCCGTGGACCATGGTCGTGGCCGCTGCGCTTCAGAACGACTCCCTCCTTCAAGAATATCAGCACGAACAGTTGAGGGGCCTCCTATCCAAACTTCTGGAACGAAACGACGAAAAGAATAAATTCATCAGGAACGATCAAGCCATCTATCCGACTGCCGAAGCGCTTTTCGCCGAGGGATATTATTTCTCTAAAAATGCTGTAGCGGCGGGACTAAAGTGAGACGCGAATGCGGGTCCTGGTTATTTTCGCGCATCCAAAACGAGAAAGTTTTTGCGGAGCAATTCTCACCACGGTACTGGAAGAATTTTCATCACTGGGGCACGACGCTGAAGTGCTCGATCTCTATGCGGAGGAATTCAACCCCGTTCTTTCGCCGTTGGAATTCCAATCTTACGAGACACTCGTTTATCCTGGGGTCCAGCGTTATGCGGACCAGATGCGCCAGAGCGATGGAATTGTCTGGATATTTCCGACATGGAATTACGGATTGCCGGCCATCTTGAAAGGGTATGTGGATCGGATTTGGAGACCCAATATTGCTTTCCGGATTGATCAAGCCAGCAAAGTTCATTTCGATTCGCTTGACAATCTTAGGTTTTTTATCGTCGCTACGACATATGGGGCGAGTTGGTTTGCGAATACGTTAGTTGGGAACCCTTGCAAGAGAGTGATAGCAAGCTGCCTGAGGCGACATTTCTCTTCGTCCAGTTCGTTCGCATGGCTTGCACTTTACGGCATGGACAAACCGTCACCACCTCGTCTTCAACGTTTTCTAGGAAAGGTTAGGCGCACAACAAGAGCAATTGCATCGAAGTAAGGCTCGTCTAACGACGACCTCACCTTCGATCACATCATCCCGCGCAGCAAGGGCGGCCTGACGCCGCAGCAGGCGCCGATGTTTCCGCGCCAGCGCCTGTTCGCGCCCACGGTGCACCAATTGCAACGCAACGGCCGGCTGTTTCCACCGAACTATCTGCACGACAGCTGGCTCGATTATTTATATTGAGATACCGAGCTCGATCCGTAGAGACCGGTACGGGCTGCGGCGCGATTGTAGTTGCTTTTCTTCAATCCACAATTTTAAGATGCTCGTGCGGCTGATGCTGGATTGGCGATCGTCGCCTTTCCACATTACGTCATTATTGCGCGCCACCGCGGGCCTACGCACCTTTCGATATTAAGACCTTTTTTTGAAGGCGTCCGGTGCTTGCGACGCCCCTTGTCAATTATTGGGGGAAACAATGAATGGAATAGCCTGGTCGAAGGGATTGGCCGCTCTCGGTTGTTTCCTGCTGCTGGCCTGTATGATCTGGACAGCAATGGAAATCGTCCCAACCGCCACATCGGCGACCTGCCGCGAAAATCTCAAGGCGGAACTGGCGGCCGAACCGACCAACAGCGATAATGACGGCAAGCTTCGAATTGCCGGCGTCTTCCCGAAGAAGGTTAGTCTGGGCAGTCAATTATGCGTCGTTGTCGCAGGCGTGGCTGCGAAGGCAAGCGGGGCGCAAGCCAATCCTTCACCGGCCGATGTCATGCTCTACCTCAACGAGGAGCGCACCAAACTCTCCGCCAAAGCAGATGGCATCTCCGGTCCTCAATTGCTCATCTACCAATTCGGCGAGCATAACGATGCATCGACCGACGCGGCCAAATTCTGGCGCGGCCTGTTGGCCGGCAAAACAAGGAACGGCACTACGGAGCTCAGCGTCGGCGTATCGAAGACGCAAAGCAGCGGGCCTACCGCGATTGCGCCAACAACCATCGACTTCGTGGTCTACAAAATCGGAATTCTCCTGCTTGGCGCGGCCGCGATGCTGGTGTTGGTCGCCGCCTTTGTGGTGTTCGCCGCCTATTCAACCGTTCTTCGCGACAGCGCACATGTAAACGCGCAGGGCCAACCGGACGGCACGTTCAGCCTCGGCCGAACCCAGATGGCGTTGTGGCTCGGCCTGTCGGTCGGAGGTTTCATATTCCTCTGGCTGACACTGGGATTCTACGTCAACGTCATCACCAGTGCGATCCTGGTGCTTCTCGGCATCAACGGCGCCACCGGACTGGCCGCCATCCTGATCGACAAGCCATCCGATCCGGCAAATCCGCCGCCGGTTCAGACATCGACAGGATTTGTGGAAGATCTCGTTTGCGACAGCGAGGGCGCCAAGTTGCAGCGTATCCAGATGATCGTCTGGACTAGCATTCTCGCCATCATCTTCATCTGGAATGTGGTCTGGAATTTCGCCTTTGTCGACTTCGACACCAACCTGCTGCTATTGATGGGAATAGCCAGCTCGACCTATCTGGGATTCAAAACGCAGGAAAAACACTGAAGCAGTTGTTGTGGTATCTGCTGCATGACAATGGCCGCCGGAATTATCGGCGCGACAGCTGGCTGGATTATACCGGGATACTGAACTCGATCCGTAAGCGTGCTGGATCTGCGCCGGACGCGAGGTTCTGCGATGTCTTTCGCCAAGGATAATGACGCCTACGAAGCGTGGCTGGCCAGCCAATGCGGCGTTCAAATTTTCTCGAATTGGCGAATGGCCAATACCGCGCTCCGGATCCGTTCCTCGATGTCCGTGACAAATTCATTCTCCGGCGCATCGCTGCCGATTCCCAAAAAATCGAACTCGGTGACGACGCCGGTTCGGGTCTCAAATCCAGTTTTTTTATGGCGATGGGATTCGATCTCGCTTCGATCCATGCTGCCGGATCACCCGGCGCCGCGGCGTTGCGAGCCGATCTCAAAAAGCGCCCGAGCGGCTGGCTAAATGCCGCCGCGAAGACGGCGGCGGCGGCAGTCAAGCGCGACTATGACGAGTGGCGAAGCTGACGAAAGCTCCATACATTCAGGGGACCGGACCGCCGAGATGCGTCTGTCTAACCTCGATCAGCGGCCATTTCACTGTTATAAGACGTGTGTGACTGTCATCTTCTGGACAGCTGATCGATAATTCCGATCGCGTCGCGCGGGCACGCCCGTTGAATTGGAGACCCTGCATGCCCTCTTTGACTGAATGGAAAGTACCGCTGGCGTCGCAGCCCCGCGCCGGCGACTACAGTTTCGATCTCGACCGCGTGCTGTCGTCAGTGGTCGGGCTGCATTCGATCATCCCGGCCGACGCCTTTAGCGCGGATACCCTGGGCACCGAGCGCGCCGGCAATGGCGTCTTGATCGACGACGGCCTGGTGCTGACCATCGGCTATCTGATCACCGAGGCCGAAGCCGTCTGGCTGCACCTTGGCGACGGCCGCGTGGTGGAAGGCCACGCGCTCGGCTTTGATTCCGTGAGCGGCTTTGGCCTGGTGCAGGCGCTTGGCCGGATCGATCTCGATCCGCTGCCGCTCGGCTCTTCCGCCGATGCCAAGATCGGCGACCGCGTGGTGGTCGGCGGCGCCGGCGGGCGCACGCGCTCCGTCGCCAGCCACATCGCCGCCAAGCAGGAGTTTGCCGGTTACTGGGAATATCTGCTGGACGAGGCGATCTTCACCCATCCCGCGCATCCCAACTGGGGAGGCACCGGGCTGATTTCGAATCGCGGCGAGTTGATCGGCATCGGCTCGCTGCAACTCGAGCGCGAGCGCGAGGGCAAGGCGGAGCATGTCAACATGATCGTGCCGATCGATCTGCTCACGCCGGTGCTCGACGACTTGCGAAAATTCGGGCGCGTCAACAAGCCGGCGCGGACCTGGCTCGGGATGTACTCGACCGAGATCGAAAACAAGGTGGTGGTGGTCGGCATTTCCGCGAAGGGGCCGGCGGCGCGCGCCGAACTCAAGGCCGGCGACGTCATCCTGGCAGTCAAGGGCGAAAAGATATCGGGCCAAACGCAGTTTTATCGAAAGCTCTGGTCGCTCGGACCCGCGGGTGTCGATGTGCCGCTCACCGTCTACCACGAGGGCGTCACCTTCGACGTGGTGTTGACCTCAACCGACCGGTCGAGATTGCTCAAGGCGCCGCGGCTGCATTGAACGCAAGGAGCGCAACATGAACAGTTCGAACCTCGATGTCATGGTGCAAGCAAGCTCCCGGTCAACTCAAGCGGAAGTGTTGTTTGACCGCTTCGCCAAGGCCTTTGCAAGTTTCGATGCAGCGATGATCGCCGAATTGTTCGCAACCCCCAGCGTTGCGCTTCGCAAGGATGGCTCGATCGTCTCGCTGACGGTCCGCGAAGATGTCCTGCGGTACTATCAAGCAGCCTTGGACAGCTACCGTCGCGACGGCTGCCGGTCTTGCCGGTGGGAGGAGCTTGAAGTCACCCCCATGGGCCGCCGCAGTATGCTGGCGACGGTCACCTGGCATTTACTAAGGGAAGACGGAAGCGTCTCGAGCCGATGGCGACAGTCCTACAGTCTAAGCTATTCCGAAACCGGGCCCAAGATATTTGCTTCCGCCATGCATGTGGAGTGACGTGGCCTTAACGCCGGAGGTCGGCGCCCGGATGCCATGTCGAAAGCCGGACCTAACTGGAATTCAACAGATGAGCGCGCAATGAGCGAGGCCGTGGTCGACGACATCGTGGCCGTGTTGCCGCCATTGCTGCAATCGCTCGAGGCGCTCGGTTTCATCGCTCGCCGTCTGAACCCGCCAGATTTTGGGGCCGTCATGGAAGCTGCCGGCACGCCGGATCAGGCGTTGCAGGCTGTCCGCGCACGGCTGAATGGTTGGCCGGAGGAATTCGCGCATTTGCGCGCGCCGCTGCAGGCCGCGAGCGATGCGGCGCTTGCAGCGTTCGACGGGTTGCGCGCGGTACAGGATGGCAACGGCGACCTGGTCGCCGTGTTTCGCGCGCTGCGCCACGCCCCCCGCGCGCAGGAGGCGTTATATCCTCTTGCCGCGAAATTGCCGCCGGTGAGCGAGTTCTTCGTCGATCCTCCGCTGCGCGAGGACGCCGACCTGTTGGCGCGCCTCGCCGAGCCGGAAAAAGAAAATACCGGCATCATGCACGACCACAACGAACCCGGCAGCCGCGGCGGCTTTTCGCTCTATGTGCCGGAATATTATACGTCTGACCGCGCCTGGCCGCTGGTGATGGCGCTGCATGGCGGCAGCGGCAATGGCCGCGGTTTCCTGTGGAGCTGGCTGCGCGACGCACGCAGCCACGGCGCCATCCTGGTCGCACCCACCGCGACCGGCGGCGCTCCAAGCAAAAGTACCTGGGCCTTGATGGGCGACGATACCGACAGCCCGAACCTCGCCCGCATTCTCGATGCCGTGCGCGGACGCTGGAACGTCGATCCCGCAAAACTGCTGCTGACCGGAATGAGCGACGGTGGCACATTCTGCTACGTCACGGGGCTCGAGAGTGCCTCGCCCTTCACCCATCTTGCGCCGGTCGCCGCCACCTTCCATCCGCTAATGGCGGAGACGGCCGATCCGGACAGGTTGCGGGGCCTGCCCATCCACATTGTGCATGGCCGGCTCGACTGGATGTTCCCGGTACAGGTGGCGCGGCAGACGCGAGAGATGCTGTCGGCGGCAGGCGCCGACGTCACCTACCGCGAGCTCGACGATCTCAGCCACACCTATCCGCGCGAGATGAACGCGGTGATCCTGAGTTGGCTGCGCGGCAGGTAATCGACAGGTCAGCGGCGCATTGCGCGCCGCTGACAAAGGCTTCAGCCGTTGACCCTCGGCTTGAGAAGGTCGGACAATCCGACACGATGCAGCATCTCCTTGCGGACGCGGTCGATGACGGCGAACGCAACGTCAGCGCCATCTTCGGTCGGGTCGATATGAACGCGGAACGGCCGCTTGCCGAACGGCGTATCGACCACCCTGACGATCGCGTCGGCCACGGACGATGCGTCTGCCTCCGGCGGCACGATCGCGGCGAACGCTTTCTGGATTTGCTCCCCGAATCCGGCATAGGGGCCCGCTTCATATTCCGCGACGCGTGCCCGATCGGCCGGCGAACCCGAATGCGCGAAATGATTTGTGCCGCCGGTAAATGCACCCGGCACGATGATGGAGGTTTCGATTCCCCACCGCGTGAGTTCGCGCGCATAGACCACTGCCATTGCATCCATGCCGGCTTTGGCTGCGAAATATGGCGCGAGATACGGAGGGGTGCCGCCTGCCGAGCTGCTGCTGGATACCCAGACCAGCAATCCCTTTCCTTGCTTGCGCAGATGCGGCAGCGCCGCGCGATTGACGCGCTGGGTGCTGAGAACATTGATATCGTAGAGTTCCGCGAGTTGTTCGGGCGTGAACGCTTCTGCCGGCCCAAACACCATGTGACCGGCGTTGTGGATCACGACATCGAGACGCCCCTGCTCGGCAACTATTTTCGCAATCGCCGCGTCGACCGACTCCTGAGAGCCGACGTCGAGCTCGATGGCGCGCAGATCGACGCCATTATCCTTGGCGAATTTCTGGACATCGACGACCTCTGCTGCATTGCGGCCCGTGGTGCCGCGCATCGACGCGTAGACCATATGGCCAGCCTTGGCCAAGGCGTTGGCGGACAGCCGGCCAAAGCCGCTGGAAGCGCCGGTGACGACGATAACCTGTTTCATGACACGCATCCTTTTCTACAATGGATTGTTTCGAGGCTGACCGTCGAAGGTTCAGACCATGCCGCCATTGGCGCGCAGCACCTGGCCGTTGATCCAGCTTCCGTCGGGACCGACGAGGAAGGCCACGGCGGAGGCGATGTCCGTGGGTGTGCCGAGGCGCTCCAGCGGATTCATCTTGGCGAAACGATCGATCAGTTCCGGCGACTTCCCGACCAGGAACAGATCGGTCGCGGTTGGTCCCGGCGCGACGGCGTTGACGGTGATGGAGCGGCCGCGCAGCTCCTTGGACAGGATCGCCGTCATCGTCTCGATCGCCGCCTTGGTGGCGGCATAAACGCCATAGGTCTCGAGTTTGGTCCCGACCACGCTGGTGGAGAAATTGACGATCCGCCCGCCGTCGCGCAGCCGCTTCGCAGCCTCACGCAGCGTGTTGAACGTGCCCTTGAGATTGACCGCGACCTGTTGGTCGAACAGCGTGTCGTCGCTGTCGGCGAGCTTCGCAAGCTTCATGATGCCGGCATTGTTGATGAGCACGTCGACCCCGCCGAACGCGGCTTCCGCCGCGTCGAACATGCCGCGCACCGCCTTGGGGTCGCTGACATCGGCCTTGGCGGTGAGTGCCCGGCCGCCCTTGCCTTCGATCTTCCCAACCAGGGTCGAGGCGGATTTGGCGTCGCCGGAATAATTGATGATGACGGTGAAGCCGTCGCTGGCGAGGCGCTCTGCCACCGCAGCGCCAATGCCTCGCGAGGCCCCCGTTACGATTGCTACTTTATTGGTTTCGTTGGCCATTTTCAGTCTCCTCGTTGTTTCGCGGTGTTTCCGCGTCCGATGGCAGAAATCTAGATTCTTTCATTTTCCGGATAAAATCTGGCATTATCTGGCATCACAATCCGAAATGGACGAATAATCAGATGGACCGATTCGATGCGATGCGGGTGTTCACGCGGGTCGCCGAGCGGCGCAGCTTCACGCTGGCGGCGGAAGATCTTGGCTTGCCACGCTCGACCGTGACGGATGCAGTCAAACAGCTTGAGGCGCGTCTTGGCGTGCGGCTGCTGGAGCGGACCACGCGGCAGGTCATCCCGACGCTGGACGGCGAGGCCTATCACCAGCGCTGCCTGTCGCTGATCGCCGATCTCGAGGAGGCCGAAGCCGCCTTCGGCGGCACCAAACCGAAGGGCCTGCTGCGCGTGGATGTTCACGGCACGCTGGCGCGTCATTTTGTGATGCCGCGCCTGCCGGACTTTCTCGCCGAATATCCCGGCATCGAACTCTACATGAGCGAGGGCGATCGGCTGGTCGATCTGATCCGCGAAGGAATCGATTGCGTGCTGCGCGTCGGCGAACTCCAGGACAGCGACATGATCGCGCGCCGCGTTGCCATGCTTGAGGAGATCACCTGCGCCGCACCTGCTTACGTTGATCGGTTCGGTCAGCCCGCGAGCGTTGATGTCCTCGACGGTCACATCATGGTCGGCTTCCATTCGTCAGGAGCCGGGGCTCTGCTGCCGCTTGAGTTCGTCGTCGATGGTACCGTGCGCGAGATGAAGTTGCGCACGACGGTTTCAGTCAATGGCGCCGAGAGTCTCGTCGCCGCGGCGCGCCTCGGTCTGGGATTGATTCAGGTGCCGCGCTATCACGTCGAGGACGATCTGAAACGAGGCACGCTTGTCGCCATACTGCCGGACTGTCCGCCCTCGCCGACGCCGGTCTCATTGCTCTATCCGCGCAACCGGCAGCTATCGCCGCGCGTCCGCGTGTTCATCGACTGGCTGACGCGGGCGTTCGGTCGAGCCTGATTCGGCAAATTTGCCCGAGCTAGCGCCAGCCGCCGGACGCTGTGATGCGCTCACCGGTCAGCCATGAGGAGTCATCGGAGGCCAAAAACACAGCCACCCGCGCGATGTCTTCCGGCTAGCCGAAGCGCCCCAGCGGGGTCATGCCGATAATCTGCTTTTCGAAATCGCTCCCCAGGATGCCGGCCGTGCAAGCCCGTCGGACGCGGTTCCTCCGGGTGCAATGGCGTTGACGCGAATTTTTCGCGCGCCCAGTTCCTTGGCAAGGCCGCGCGTGATCGAATCGACCGCGCTCTTGGTGGCGGCGTAGACGACCGAATCCGGCGTCGGGTTCAGGCTCGCGATCGACGAGATGTTGATGACGCTGCCGCCATGGGAGCCGAAATATTTCAGCGCTTCCTGGGATACCGAACTGACGGCGCGCAAACTGGCGGATCTTCCAATGGTGATCATCGCCGCGCCCGATTACCTGGCGCGCCGTGGCGTGCCGCATGGCATCGATGATCTGCGTGGGCACGCCTGTCTGCGATATTTGCTGGCGGGAAGGGCGTATCCCTTCATGTTCGCCGACGGCACCACGTTCACGCCAGACGGCCCGCTCGATTCAGACGACGGCATCACTTTGTTTCACGCCGCCCTTCATGGCGCCGGCATCGCCCAGGTTTTGCGGTTCGCGGCAGAAGACGATCTCACCGCCGGGCGCCTCGTCGAAATTCTCCCCGATCTGGGGATGCCGAGCGTTCCGATGCATGTCGTTCACGCCTTCGGCCGGCAACTCCCGGTGCGGGCGCGGCTGTTCATCGATTTCCTGGTGGAACGGATGGATTCGCTAAGCGGATAACTGCTGATCACACGCGATCCAGAGAGGCTACGGCCAACGCGCGAGATTTCCGACATCGCGAAACGGTGGTCACGATCGCGACCTTAACGATTTTTCACCCACACATTGGAGCGCTGCTAACAGTTCTTTCAAGCCTACGTGATGCTAACGCCTGATGATACTCGCCGACACAATCTCGTCCGAATTTTTCTTCAGAAACGAAAGGTTTAGCGAGCAGCGGGGGCGCTGTTCAGTTGGTTTTGAACCGCACGGAACCCGCCATGCCCCCGAATAATGCCTTCGCACCCCAGCCTCTGCCTTCCCGCTCATCTCCTTCAGTGCTGCTATCGAACGGCGTCAGCCGTCTCGAAGGCACGCTGAAACTCACCACCGCGATCCTGGCGCTTGCCGCCGGCGTCTACACCTATCTCGGCGTCCGCGAATTGCTCAACGGCAGCCCGACCACGGTGTTCTTTGCCGCGGTGATCTATTCGGTCGCGGTGTCCGTCGGCATCTACGCGTTCTGGGTGTTCCTGATGCAGTTCATGCCGCATGTGATCAATCGGGGCGGACGCGGCCTGATGTTCGCTTGCATGCTGCTGGGATCGTTGATGATCGTGGCGATGTCGTCATGGCTGAACGCCTCGGCGCTGGCCGGCGCCGCCGCGATCCAGCAGCATCTCGCCATCACGGTGCAGAACTACACCCATGATCTCGACACCGCCAACAGCAACGCCATCGCAGCCCAAGGACTGTTGCCGGATATCCAACTGGCGTCATCGCGGTTCGCAAAACTTGCCGATGCCGAGCGCGCCGGTTCGCTTACCGGCACCGCCGGATCCGGCACCGTGGTGCAGCTTCTGACGCAGATGTCCGGGCAGCTCGACAGTCTCGGCCAGGAAGTCCAGGCTTCCGCCAAACGTGTCTCGGCATTGTACGAGCAGGGCGGCAAAAGTCTCGCCAGGATGCGCGAATTGATCAGCGATCGCGGACCGATTTCGACGCGCAGCGATGCCCTCGCAACCGAGTCGCTGGCGCTGATGGGCGTGATCGCCAATTTGCAGCAGACTTCCGTGGCCCCCGCGGTGAAGCGCGCCGCGGACTCGCTGTTATCGGGCTTCATCGCTCCGGCAGCAGGTGGTCGCACCTCCGATCTCGCGGACCGGCAGACCGCCGTGGTCGGCAAGGTAGAAAGCTCGATAGCCGCCCAGGCGGCTTCGCTCTCGGCCGCCGCGGACAAAATTCTGGCGATGCCGCGGGTCGAACCGATCAGGTTTCAGACGTTGTCGCCCGCCGAGGCGGTGCTGCGCTATGCCGGCGATTTCATCCCGAGTTGGGCCGGCGCGATCTCGATCGATCTGATGCCGGCCGTGCTGGTGCTGATTCTCTGCGTCGTGCACGCCGCGATCCGGCGCGAAGGGCTTCCCGCCGTCAGCGCATCGAACCTGACCGCGGGGG
>WNFL01196556.1_pt1 | contig 14985 bp, 10 predicted proteins | sample 5400361 | NCBI WGS metagenome assembly WNFL01 (sample SAMN13153351, study PRJNA577476) | soil metagenome | isolation source: 40 cm soil on Douglas fir-dominated hillslope | place: USA:California | collected 2013-09-17
CGCCGACGAAGTCCATGTTGTGACGGTCCCAATCCAGCCGTAGTTGGACCGCGCGCGTGATGCCGAGTGCCGCGCCGACGCCATATGTGTAGCCCCAACCGTCCTTGTGGCCGGAGTCGAAGAGCGTCGAGGGCGATGAGCGCACGTCGGTGCGTCCATAGAGGCCGCCGCCCTTGGCAAATACCTTGAAGCGAGCGGCCGGGGTGGTCCTATCGGCCCAGAAGCTCCGCGAAGGGCTTCCAGTCTTCATTCGCGTCGCACACCGTCTTCACGATGGCGAGCAGCGGGATCGCGAGCAGCACGCCCCACAGTCCCCAGATCCACCCGAAGAAGAGCAGTCCGATGAACGTGGCCGTCGTGTTCATTTCCGTCTGCTTGCTGGCGAGCCACGTGGCGAAGAGCTGGCCCACGAGCGCGGCGACGAGGATCGACGCGCCGGACACCATGAGCGCGCGCGACCATTCGCCGAACTGCATGAAGCCGCCGACGAGGCTCGCCGCGGCGATGAGCGCCGGGCCGAAGTAGGGCGCGGTGTGCATCACCGCCGCGACGGCGCCCCACATGCCCGCGTAGTTCACGCCGAGCGCGGAGAACGCGATCCACGTGCCGATTCCGACGAGCGTGTTGGCGATGAGGAGCACGAGCAGGTAGCGGCGCACCTGAGCATCGATCTCGTCGATGACCTGCATCGTGAATCGCTTCTTGTTGCGCTCGGCGGCGATGGCGAGCAGCTTCCTCTTGAAAAGGTCGCCCGAGGCGAGCATGAAGAACACGAGGAAGAGCACCGAGATCACCTGCGCGCCGGCGAGCGCCATGTTCTTTCCGCCTTTCACCATCACGTCGACGAGCGACATCTGCGTGGTCGCCGACGGCGGCGGCGCCGCGGCGGGCGTGGCCGGCGCGGGCTTTCCGGTCTGCGCGACGGATTCGAGATCGGCCGCGGCCTTCTTCACCTCGTTGAACGGCCCGGGCCGCACGTATTTCTGCAGCGAGAGCGACAGCGCCTTCGCGCCCGTGGGCGCCTCGGTCCACAGGCGCTCGGCATCGTCCGCCCACGCCCACACCCCAAGCCCGAAGAGTCCGAGGAGGGCCGCCATCACGATCGCGGCACCGACCACGCGATGGCGCACGATCGTCGTGACTGCATTCACCACGGGCGAGAGCGCGTAGGCGATGAGCAGCGAGACGAACAGCGGGATGAAGAAGGGCGCGCCGAAATACAGCAGGAAGATGACCGCGACCGCGGCCAGCAGGCCCAACCAACGATTGCCGTCCACGAAACGGATTCTCCTGAAGTCAGCGGCTCTTTCCACGGGTCGGAGTCATTCTCCGAGAGTGGCAACGACACGTCTGTCGGCGTTTCTCCGAGCGGCGCGTCAGTTTGAACTTACGGCGACCTCGATGCTTCCGAAGCTCACGTAGTGAGCTTCACGCCGCATAGGCTCGCCGAATGAATCTCACGTATTGCTACCGTCTCGATGCTGCGCTACAAGGCAGAATGCGCCGGTGTGCGGCTCATCGCGGTGAATCCGCATCAAACCAGCCAAGAGTGTTCCGGCTGCGGCATTACGGTGCCAAAGAAACTGAGCGAGCGGGTGCACGACTGTCCGAGCTGTGGGCTGAGGTTGGATCGGGACTTGAATGCCGCCAGGAACATCCTGAACAGGGCCGGAGTGGGTCCTGGCCTGCGTAACGTAGCCGGTGCCGGCAAGCGTGCAGGCGGAAACCTCGACGCGAACGTGGGACTTGCTACGGTCCTACGGTCGAATTGAGACACTACTCAGGCTATAATTACGCCTCGTCTTCGGGGTGGTAGCTCAGCTGGGAGAGCGCCGCGTTCGCAATGCGGAGGTCGAGGGTTCGATCCCCTTCCACTCCACCAATACCCCCATCCAAGGAAATCCAACGGCGTCCGAATCGGACGCCGTTGTCACTTATCGTCCGAAGGTCTCCGACGCCAGCTTCCCGACCTTCTGGCCCATGTCGTTGCCGACATCACCCGAGTAGCGATAGTGGACGCCGTCGTAGATGCGCGCCATCTTCACTTCGTCCATGAATTCGGCGACGCTCCTCCACTCACGAGTCGCGCCGTTGGCGGTCGGACTCGACGACGAGAGCACCGGCATCGGACCCGCGCCGATTTCGCCCTCAATTACGGCGCCGAGCGCGCCCGAGAGGACGCAGTGCGCGCACGGGTACTCGGGATGCATCGGCGTAGTGATGAAGGGCATCCAGCCGACGTCCTGGGTGGTGGCGCTGTTGCCGCCGCCGTTGCGTATCGCCGTGATAGGCCGCCAGAACTGGTAGGTGTACTTCGCGTCGAAGATCGCAATCATGGCGTCGTCCATCGCGACCGTCCCGATGGCGTAGAGGCGCGCGTTCTGCGCGACCGTGCGTTGCGGCCTCATCGCGACCGAGCGCATCACCGGGTGATAGATGAGCGGCCGGGTCTCTTCCCAAAAGCGTGCGATCTCGGTCTGCTGCGCCGTGCGCTGCGTGCTGTTTTTCGCGCCGAGCGCCTTCACCTCGTTGAAGTCCCTTACCCAGGTGTCGCTCGAGAGCGCGGGCGGCGGGCCGGGACGGAACTGGTCGGGGCTTGCCATGATCCACGGCTTGCGCTTGGTCCACGTCGAGAACGCCGGAAGCATCGTCGGGACGTAGACGCCCGGGGTTGTCCGCGGCTGGTAGGTGTCGGGGACGTTGCTGCCGTCGGCCGCGGCGCGCGCGAGGACCGCGATCGCCGCCCTCTCGCCCACTGCGATGCCCTCGGCCATCGCCGGTCCTTCGCGAATCGACGCCAACGCCGATTGATAGGCCGCATCTGTCGCCGCCTTTTCGCCGGGCACAAGTTCGTTCAGCACCGTGCGGTTCGCAGCCGCTACTGCAGCTTCGACCGAGGCGCCTGCCGGCGCGGCGACTTTCATCAAGTAGGGTTTGTGGCGACCGTCGATCGAGGTGACCGCGTCGTACACCGAAACCTGCACGATCGACATGACCCGATGCCCGGACGCACCCGGGCCGAGCTTGCCGACGATGGCGCAGGCCTTGTCGTTCCAATCCGTGATCACGTCGGCTCGCGAGAGTGGCGCAGCGAACGCGCAAACCACCGCGAGACCTGCCATGGACGACTTGAGCGCGTATCTCATGTTCGTCTCCGAAAGGCGACAGGAGGGAGTGAAATTATGCTCTCGATGATAAGGTCGAGGTTTCGATCCCCTTCCACCCCACCCATCCGCCTTGTCCCCCGTCAAGGACTTCATCGTCGGCCTGATGGGATCGAATCCGTACGAAGGATTCGATCCCGGCGCTCGGCAAATCGACATCACGGGGTGGCAATCGCACCATCCCTGGTTCGAGGGGATCATCACGCGACTTCAGCCGCGCTCGATCCTCGAGATCGGCACGTGGAAGGGCGCCTCCGCAATCCACATGGCGCGCATCGCGCGGCGCGTCAATCCGCAGGCCGAAGTGCTGTGCGTGGACACCTGGCTGGGATCACATCGCATCCTCTGGTCGAACCCCGAGTACCGCAGGCAGCTCGAGCTGAAGAACGGTTTCCCGCAGCAGTACTTCCAGTTCCTCGCCAACGTCGTGCTTTCGGGATTGCAGGACGCGATCTTCCCGATGCCGATGACGTCCTACGCGGCCACCGACATCCTCGCCGCATCGAGCCTGCGCTTCGAGGTCGTCTACATCGACGCGCACCATGACGAGGACGAGGTGTACTCCGACATGCGCCGCTGCTGGAACCTCGTGAGGGCGGGCGGGATGATGTTCGGCGACGACTACCTCGTCACGGAGCCTGGCGTGCTGAAGGCGGTGAACCGCTTCGCTGCGGAGACCGCGCTCTACCTCAACACGCAGCAGGAGAAGTGGGCGATCGCGAAGCCGGCCTAGCGATCGACGGTGCCGGTGGGCGTCGTCGCCGCGCGGGCGCGGTAGGCTTCCCACCCGCCGGTTCGATCGAGGATCTGCGCGATGCGCATGGACGCGCGCGCGAAGATCGACTCCAGGTCCTCGGGAACCATCGACTGCGTCTCCGGGTGCAGGCGAAGGCGCGTGAGCTCGTAGGCGATGGCGGCGACTTCCGTGGGGCCGGCCAGCTGCTCGGCCAGGCGCGCGTCGTGATCGTTGGCGGGGTCGGTGACGAAGTCACGCAGCGCTTCGAGGATTTCCGCCTCGTGCGTGGCTTGCTCGATGCGCTGCAGCGTGGCGTCGCGATCCATGTTGCCCGGCGAAATGCCCGATAACGCATTGGACAATCCTGCCGGGCGCCGTTCCATGATCCGTTCGACGCGGGGCCTGCCCGCCAGGAACTGACCGGCGCCCCGCTCAGGGGAACGTGAGCCGGTCCTGGCGGATGAAGCCCAGCGGCGGGTTGGTGAGGTGCGTGCGCACCCGCCACCAGTCCCCGCCCGCGGGTTGCACGAGGACGGAGGCGCCGGCCTCCAGCATCGTGACGACCGACGAATCGATGTTCGGCGAAGAGCGAATGTTGCTGCGTCCGCTCGCCAGCGTGTGCGCCGAACGCCATGGCGCGTCGCTGGACGCGACGGGCGTGGATGCGCTCGCAGGAGCGGACGAGGTCTTCGGCGGCTCAGCGCTCGCCACCTTCGGCGCGGCCGCGGCAGGGGCCTTCGCCGGCGCGGGCGGCGGCGAGGATTGCGCAGGCGCGGTTGCAACGGCCGTTTTCGGTGGTGTCGTGGGAGCCTGCGCGGACCGGAGCGGTCCCTCGGCGCAGGTCGCCAGCACTTCGTCGATCTCCTTCTTGTAGGGAATCACCTCGATCTCGATGTGCTTCGTCTCCGCGCCCCATCCGCGCGGGAGCGCGAGGTCCTGGACGATCTGGACCGCCGCGCAGCGGCGGAACACCGACGGCGCCAATCCGCGCGCGAGCGCGTCGCCCAGCTCGCTCACGAACCAGGTGGACGCAATCTCGGTGCGCGGCGCGGAAGAGCGCGGATCGCAGAAAAGCTTCGGCGTCTCCTTCGGATAGAGGCCGCCGCGCGTGTCCGACTCCGCCGCGTTCGCGAGCTCGATCGCGATCTCGCCCTTGCTGCGCTCGCACGAGAAGAAGACGAGCGACATGATCTTCTCCTTGCCGACGGGCGTCACGATGGACGTCGAGGGCACCGCCACGCGGATCGGGCCCAGCTTCGGATGCGTCCCGTCACGTATCTCCCAGATGAGTGGCGAGCTGGGCAGCGGCGGTTGCGCGGCTGGGGGCGCGGGTTTCTGCGCGAGGGCCGGCAAGGCCTGCGTGGCGAGGAGGAGCGTGATCAGGAGGCGGGCACGGGGCATACCCCCATTCTATTTTCCGCCGGGCTCGCCGTCGATCCAGGTCGTGCGCACCTGGAGCTTCGCGTCCAGGGCGACAAGGTTGGCCCGCTTCCCCGCGGCGATGCGGCCCATCTCGCCTTCGAGCCCGAGGAACTCCGCCGGGTAGGTGCTCGCCATGCGCGCGGCGCGCTCAAGCGGCAGCCCCAGCATCTGGACGCAGTTGCGCACGGAAGTCGCCATGTCGATGGACGAGCCCGCGAGCGTCCCGGTCTCGTCCACGCACATGCCGTCCTTCACGTGGACGCGCCGGCCGTGAAGCATGAAGGAATCCATGTCGGAACCCACGCTCGGCATCGCGTCGGTGACCAGCATGAAGCGGTCGGCGCGCTTGGCGGCGAGCGCGATCTTCAGCACCGCCGGGTGCACGTGCTGGCCGTCGACGATGAGGCCGCACCAGCAGTCCGGATCGACGAGGGCCGCGCCGGGGGCGCCGGGCTCGCGATGGTGCAGCGGCGACATCGCGTTGAAGAGGTGCGTCACGCCGCGCACGCCATTCTTCAGCGCCGCGCTCACCTCCTCGAACGTGCCGTCGGTGTGGCCCGCGGAAAGCACGACGCCTTCGCGGGCGAGGTGGCGCAGCGTCGCGGGCGTGGTCATTTCGGGCGTGGTCATTTCGGGTGCGAGCGTCACCAGCGTGCGGCCGGTTTCGAGCGACGAGAGCAACGCGATGTCGCGCGTGTCGAGGTCGCGGATCTTGGCCGAATCGTGCACGCCGCGGCGCGCTTCGTTGATGAAGGGGCCCTCGATGTGGACGCCCGCGACACCGGCGACATGCGACGAGATCGCCTCGCGCACGGCCTTGATGGCGCGGGCGATGACGGTGAAGTCCTCGCTGATGAGCGTCGGAAGGAAGGCCGTGGTGCCGAAGCGCCGGTGCGCGGCGCCGATGGTGCGGATGGTGGCGACACTCGGGTCGTCGTTGAAGAGCGCGCCGCCGCCGCCATTCACCTGGCAATCGACGAAGCCGGGCAGGAGGATCGCGCCGCCCAGGTCCTCGCGCTTCGCGCCGTTGATGCGCCGATCCGATCGCGCCACTACGTCGACGATGCGCCCGGCGTCCACCAGCACGGCGCGGTCGTCGGCAAAGCCGTCGTCCAGCAGGATGCGCGCGTTCGTGAGGGCGAGCATCAGAGCGTCTCCGTGACCTTTCGCAGGTGCGGCGGATCGTCCGGATCGTGGCCGCGCGCGATCGCGAGCGCGTTGGCCATGCGGTAGAAGGATTCGGCCATCAGGATCGGCTCGAGGACCGGGTGCGAAGCGATGGCGGGAAGGTTGCCGCGCTCGCCGCCGGCCATCCACACCGGGACGCCGCGATCGGCGAGCTCGCGCGCGAGCGCCTCCGTGCCCGAGCGCGCCTCGTCGTCCTGGCAGAAGACGAGCACCGGAAAGCGTTCGCGCAGGAGCGCCTCGGCGTGCAGGCCGCACGTCTCCTTGCACTTCAACGCCGCTTCCTGCGCGACACCCAGGCCCAATCCGCGCGCGATGACGAACAGGCCGTCCACGTGCGCGAGCGCGTCCACCGCGCCCGACCAGTCGAGCGACCACGCGCGCTCGAGATCGCCCGGGAGCTTCGCGAGCGCCGCGCGCAGCACGGAATCCTTCGACCATTCGGCCGCGAGCTGCACGAGCGCCGCGAGCGAAGCGACGTACGACTTGGTCGCCGCGACGCTCTTCTCTTCGCCCGCGCACAGGGGCAGCGTGTATTCCGCCGCGGTTGCCAGCGGCGACGACTCGTCGTTCACCGCGGCCACCACCAGCGCGCCGCCTTCGCGCGCCGCGCGTGCGGTCGCGACGATGTCGGGGCTGCGCCCGGATTGCGAGATGGCGAGGAAGAGCGTGTCGCGCAGGTCCTGGCGCGCGGCATACACCGACGAAACTGACGGCGCGGCCGACGCGACGAGGATCCCGATGCGCGTCTCGATCAGGTACTTGGCGAAGGTCGCGGCGTGATCGGAGCTTCCGCGCGCGCACGTGACCACCGCGCGGGGCGGCGCATCGCGCAGGCGCCTGGCGATCCGCGCGACCGTCACCGCGTTCGCGTCGAGCTGCGCGCCCACCACGGCTCCCGCCTGCGCCGCCTCCCGGAACATGCGCGTGGTCGACGGGTCGCGGGACACTCTATCCACTCGGAGAGCTGAGCTCCGCCACGAAGTCATAAGTGTCGCCGCGGAACCACGACTGCGTGAACTCGACGGCGTCGCCGTTGCGCAGGAATCCCACGCGCTCCACGAGCAGGCCCGCGTCGCCCTCACGCGCGTGCAGAAGCTTCGCCTGCTCGCCGGACAGGATCAGGGCGCGCAGTCGTTGCAGCGCCCGCGCCGGGCGGCTGCCCGCTTTCTCGAGCGCTTCGTAAAGGGAGCTGTGCACCGACTCCAGCTTCGGCAGGCACGCCGCCGAAACCGTCGCATATTCGACGCACATCGGCACGTCATCGGCGAAGCGCAGGCGGTGGAAGCGATAGACGGGCGCGCCGGGGCTCAACCGCAGCGCGAGCGCTTCTTCCGGCGAGACCGAGCCCAGCGATCGCTTCAGCCATTCGCTTCGCGGCGTTCGCCCGCGCGCACGCATGTCCTCCGAAAAGGAGGTGAGCTTCGAGAAGTTCTTCTCGATGCGCGAGGCGACGAAGTTGCCCGAGCCCTGGCGGCGCACGAGCAGCCCTTCCTCCACCAGGCCGTCGATCGCTTTCCTCACCGTGATGCGGGAGACATCGAGCTCGGCGGCGATCTGGCGCTCCGCCGGCAGGGCGTCGTCGGGTCCCAGCAGGCGCCGCTCGATGGCCTCCCGGATGGCCCGCTGCAGCTGCTGGTACAGGGGCTGGCTTCCCGCGGGGTCCAGCGGCTTGAGGATGTCGGTCAGGGCGCCCATGGCAGAAAAGATACTACCACTACATTACCAATTTGCAACCAACTTGACAAAGTGGTATTGAACTGGGTTACATTGGTCATACAGTGGCATCGTTCCAACGCCTTTCCCTAGGGGGAGTAAAGGAAATGAAGATCAAGCAAAAACCGTTGGCATCGGCCGTCACGCTGGCTCTCTTCGGGTTGTCTCTGCAGGCGCACGCGCAACAGCAGGTGCCGCAGACCACCGAGACGGTCACCGTGACCGGCATTCGCGCATCGCTGGAGAAGTCGCTCGAAACGAAGAAGAACGCGGACACGATGGTCGAGGTCGTCAGCGCCGAGGACATCGGCAAGATGCCCGACAAGAACATCGCCGACTCCGTTCAACGATTGCCGGGCGTGACCATCAGCTCGCAATCGGGCGGCTCCGGCGGCTTCGACGAGAATGACCGCGTGAGCCTGCGCGGCACCAACCCGAGCCTCACGCTCACCCTGATCAACGGCCACTCCGTGGCGACGGGCGACTGGTTCGTCCTCGACCAGGTGAGCCTCGTCGGACGCAGCGTGAGCTTCACGATGCTGCCCTCCGAGCTCGTGAGCCAGGTGATCGTGCGCAAGACCGCGACCGCCGACATGGTCGAAGGCGGCATCCCGGGCGCGATTGACATCATCACGAGGAAGCCCCTGCAGTTCACGAAGCAGGTGACCGTCGAAGGCTCGGTCGGCACCGTCTATTCCGACCTCGCGAAGAAGTGGGACCCGCAGGTGAACGCCCTCTTCAACTGGAAGAACGATGTCGGCACCGGGGGCGTGATGGTCCAGGGCTTCTACGAGAAGCGCCACCTGCGCCGCGACGGCCAGGAGATCCTGGGCTACGGCACCATCGCGCCGGGCAGCGCGCTGGCCGTCGCGCACCCGGACCTCGCCAACGTCGCGTATCCGACCCTCATCGGCTCGGCGTTCTTCGAGCAGGAGCGCGAGCGCAAGGGCGGCCTCATCAACGCGCAGGTGAAGCCTTCGAACGATCTCGAGCTCGACATCGAGGCGTTCTACTCGAAGCTCGAGGCCTCCAACTACAACCGCAACTGGATGATGTGGGGCAGCCACATCATCGGCGCGAACCTCATGCCGTCGTCGTACACCGTGCGCAACGGCACGCTCACCTCGGCCGTGTGGCCCAACGTCCCCGGTGCGCAGTACGCGATCGTGGACCAGATCAATCGCCCGGGCGCGTTCTCCGAGACTTCATACGTGAACTTCGACGCCAAGTGGCGCGCGAGCAACACGCTCACGTTCATGGGCCAGATCGGAACGACGACGGGCAAGGGCGAGACGCCGAAGCAGGACGTATTCGAGGGCGACGTGCTCAACACCGGCGCCTCGTACACCTTCCACGGCGTCGGATCGCCGGTCGACGTCGCGTTTCCGAGCGGCCACCCGTCGGTCTTCACCGGCACGACGCTCGACTGGATCTTCGGCGCGAGCCCGGCCAAGACGAAGGACGACGAGAACTATGGCCGCATCGACGGCGAGTGGGTGCCGGGCAACGCAATGACGAACATGGTGAAATTCGGCGGCCGCTGGGCCGAGCACAAGCGCGAGACGCACCAGGTCGCGCAGGGCCCGAACTTCGCCACCGATCCGTTCAACGTGGCGAACCTGCCGGCCTGGAGCGGCCAGACGTATCCGTCCAACTTCGGCAGCCGCCTGGGCGGCGGCAACTTCCCCCGCACGCCGTGGATGCTCGACCCCGGAGTTCTCGAGGCCTGGGGCGACCTGCATTCCAACCGCGACCCGGTGACGCGCCAGTACTGGCCGGGTGAGTTCGCGCTGAAGGAGCGCGTGTACGCCGGCTACATCATGGCGAACTTCGACGGCCCGGGATGGGCCGGCAACGCGGGCGTGCGCTACGTGAAGACGCAGGAGGACGTGACGGTCAACGTCGCGATTCCCGGCGACGTGTGCGGGGCGCTCGCGCCGTGCAGCGTGCCGGGCGCCATCACCACGTCGGCCTTCGGCTCGTTCTACAAGAAGCTGGTCACGAACACGTACAACGACTGGCTGCCGAGCGCGAACTTCCGCTACGACCTCGCCAAGGACGTCGTGGGACGCCTCGCGGCGGCGCGCACCATGGCGCGCCCCGACTTCAGCGCGCTGGGCGGATCGATCACCGCGGACGATACGACGCACACCGGCAACGGCGGCAACCCGAACCTGAAGCCGATCCGCTCGACCAACCTGGACGCCTCGGTCGAGTGGTACTACGCGCCGCGCTCGCTCGTCTCGGCCGCGCTGTACTACCTGGACCTCACCAACTACGTGGCCTTCGGCACGTACCAGCAACAGCTCTTCGACATCCGCAACAACAGGTTCGCGACGTACACGATCTCGGCGCCCACCAACAGCAAGGGCCGCATCAACGGCCTCGAGCTGAACTGGCAGGGCGCCTTCGCGTACGGCTTCGGAGCGCAGGCGAACTACACGTACGCCGACGCGAAGGAGAAGAAGAGCTGCGCGGCCAACGACGCGGGCTGCATCGCGGCGACCGACGACCTGGTGGGCGCATCGAAGAACACGTACAACCTGGCCGGCTACTGGGAAGACCGCGGCTTCGGCGCGCGCGTCGCGTACACCTATCGCTCCGCGTACTTCGTCGGCCTGGACCGCAGCTCGCCGCAGTACCAGGACGACATCGGGACGCTGTCCGCGTCGCTGAGCTACCAGATCAACAAGAACATGTCGATCCACTTCGACGGGTTGAACCTGAACGACCCGGTGCTCAAGATGTACGGCGCCAACAAGGACCAGCCGCGCGCGTTCTACGCGAACGGCCGGCAGTACTACCTCACGTTGAGGATGAAGCTGTAGCAGTACGTGTAGCGAAGGTATTCTCCCAGGGGTTGAGGCCCCTCTTCGGGCGGGACCGGCCAAGGTTCCGCCCTTTTCTTTATCCATGAGAATCGCCGCTATCCTCGCCACCGCTTGCTGCGTCTCCTCGCTTCCCGCGGCGGGCGATGACGCGCTCGTGGTGATTCCGGCGCCATTGAAGGCGATGCGCGGGAGCGGCTCCTTCGAGCTCACGCCGGCCACGCCGATCGTCGCAGGCGGGCGCGCCGCAGGCGAGGTGGCGCCCGTGCTCGCCGACTATGTCGCGCGTGGCACCGGAATCAGGCTTGCGATCCGCGATGGCGCGCCGCGCGATGGCGCGATCAACCTGCGCATCGATCCTTCCGTCGTGGGCGCCGAGGCATATCGGCTGGAGGTCGCGCCGGCGCGCGTGACGCTCTCGGCATCGACCCGCGAGGGCCTGGTGCATGCGGCGACGACGCTGTGGCAGATGGTGCCCGTGGCGATCGCGAGCCGTGCCGAAATCGGCGCGGCCACCATCGAGGACGCGCCGCAATTCGCGTGGCGCGGGATGATGCTCGACTCCGCGCGCCATTTCCAGGAGCCCGCGTTCATCCGTCGCTTCATCGACGCGATGGCGATGCACAAGCTGAACGTGCTGCACTGGCATCTCACCGACGACCAGGGGTGGCGCATCGAGATCCGCAAGTACCCGAAGCTCACGCAGGTGGGCGCGTGGCGCGTGCCGGCGGGTGCGGCGCGCAACGATATCGATCCGGCGACCGGAAAGCCGCGGCGCTACGGCGGCTTCTACACGCAGGCGCAGATTCGATCCATCGTCGCGTATGCGAAGGCGCGCGCGATCACGATCGTTCCCGAGATCGACGTGCCGGGACACACCCGTGCGATGATCGCCGCGTACCCGGGGCTGGGCGAGAAGGGTCACCCCGTCGCCGAAGTTCCCGCCGACTGGGGCATCTTCCCGCATGGGCTGAACTCCGACGAGGCCACGTTCCGGTTCGTGGAGGACGTGTTCGCCGAAGTGATGCAGCTCTTTCCGGGGCCCTTCATCCACAAGGGCGGCGACGAGATCGCCAACGACCCGTTCACGGCGCGGCTTTCGAAGTTCCTCGCATCCCGCGGCCGAAGGCTTGTCGGCTGGGACGAGATCCTGGATGACAAGCTTTCGCCTTCCGCGGTGGTGATGTCGTGGCGCGGGATCGACGGAGCGCTCAAGGCCGCGGCGAGCGGACACGACACGGTGCTGGCACCCGATCCGACGCTCTACTTCGACAACCGCCAGGCGACGGGCGAGGACGAGCCGCCGGGACGCATTCGCGTGCTCGCCTCGCTGGAAAGCGTCTATCGCTTCGACCCCATGCCCGCTTCGATCGCTCCGGAAGCGCGCCGCCACGTGCTTGGCCTGCAGGGCAATATCTGGACCGAGCACATCCGCACCGAGGCGCGCGTGGGCTACATGGCGTTCCCGCGCGCGGCCGCCGTCGCGGAGCTCGGATGGTCGGCGCCGGACAGGCGCGCGTGGCCGGACTTCGCACGCCGCGTCGCGGCGAGCTTTGCGCGCTACGAAGCGCTCGGCATGGCGTATTCGGACGGCGCGTTCGCGATACACGCGACGACGACCCATGGTGGCGCGGACGCGCGCGTCACGCTCTCGAAGCAGGCGCCCTATGGCGAGATCCGCTACACGCTGGATGGCGGCGAGCCCACGGTGCGAGCGGCGGTATATACGGAACCGGTGGCGGTCGCACGCACGGCGGTCCTTCGCGCGGCGGCGTTCGCGGGCGGCGAACGCTTGTCGCGAATTCGCGAGGTTCGCGCGGACGGCGCGCAACGGCTCGCCAGCAGCGAGCTGGAGCTGTGTGGCAACGCCATCGCGCTCGCTCTCGAGGACGATGCGCCGCTCGTGGGCCCGCGCGCGGTATTCTCCGTGGACATCCAGAACCCCTGCTGGATCTATCGCGGCGTCGATTTCGACCGTGTTCATTCGGCCGTCGCGGCGGTGGGCCAGCTGCCGTTCAATTTCCAGATCGGCGACGACGTGAAGAAGATCCGTTTCGCCAGGCCCCAGACCCGCGAGGGCGAGCTCGAGATCCACCTCGATGGTTGCGACGGCGCGCTGGTCGCGCGCCTGCCGCTCGCGCCCGCGGCGCCGTCTCCTTCAGTCACGGTGCTGCCGCGCGCCGCAACGGCGCCGGTGACGGGCCGCCACGATGCGTGCCTGCGTTTCGCGCAGCCCACCCTCGAGCCCCTGTGGGTGCTCGACTGGATCCGCTTCGACGAGGCGGCGCCATGACGCTCGAGGTGCGCGCGCCGCTCTCGGGCTGGGCATTGGCGCTCGCCGAGGTTCCCGACGAGGTCTTTGCGCAGGCGATGGCCGGCGATGGCGTGGCCATCGATCCGACGAGCGATGTCGTGTGCGCCCCCTTCGACGGCGTGGTGGTGCCGGTGGGCGAAGCGCGGCACGCGGTGACCGTGCGCGCGGCCAACGGCGTCGAGGCGCTGATCCACGTCGGCATCGACACGGTGGCGCTCGGGGGGAGGGGATTCGAGCTTCTGGCCCGGCCCGGCGATCGCGTCGCCGCGGGCGCGCCGCTGCTGCGCTTCGACATGGACGCGGTCGCGCGCGAGGCGAAGAGCCTCGTGACACCCGTGGTGCTTTGCGCCAAGGGGAGCGTCACGCGCCGCGCGACGGGGCGGAAGGTGGCGCAGGGAGAGGTTCTTTTCGAAGTGGAGTCGGGCGAGGATGCGGGCGCCTCGCGTGCGGGTGCGGATTCGGCATCACGCAGGTTTCGCGTCCCTTTCGATCACGGATTGCACGTGCGCCCCGCGGCGCTGATCGCGGCGGCGTTGAGGCCACACCTCGCGGAAGTGGAGCTCGTGCTGCATGGGCGCAGCGGCAACGCGCGCAGCGCGGTGGCGCTGATGGCCCTGGGAGCGCGTTGCGGCGATACCGTCGAAGCGCGGGCCACGGGGTCCGATGCGCTGGGCGCGCTGGAGGCCCTCGCGTCAGTGCTCTCCGCGGTGGCGGATGCGCCGGCGCGCGCAGAGCTCCCCCGCGCTTCCCCGGTGCCGGGCCGCATCGAAGGCGTCGTCGCGAGCCGCGGCGTGAGCGTGGGCATTGCCGCACGCCTGTCGCAACGCGACGAGCCCGTGATCGAGGCCGGCGCAGGCGCGAAGACGGATTCGCGAGCGCTGCGCTCGGCGCTCGACGCGGTCGAAGGACATCTCGCATCTCTCGCGGATTCGGCGCAGGGGCCCCGCCGGGATTTGCTGCTGGCCCATGCCGAGCTGTTGCGCGATCCCGCGCTCACGGGCCAGGCGAATGATCTCATTCGCGCGGGAAAGAGCGCTGCGTTCGCATGGCGATCGGCGACGCGTGCGAGCGCGCAGACGCTGGCCGCGCTCGAAGACGCGCGCATGAACGAGCGCGCCGCCGACTTGCGCGACCTCGAGCGCCAGGTGTTGCGCGCGCTGCGCGGGGAGGCCATCGCATCGGCCCGCGAGCTCGCCCCGCAATCGGTGGTGATCGCCGACGACCTGATGCCTTCGCAGCTCATCGCGCTCGACCCATCGCGCCTCGCGGGCATCTGCCTCGCACGCGGCGGCGCCACGTCCCATGTCGCCATCCTCGCGGCTTCCGCCGGAGTCCCGATGCTGGTCGCGGCAGGCCCCGCGGTGCTCGATGTCGCGGAGGGCACGCCGGTGGTGCTCGATGCGGAGCACGGCTGGATAGACGTCGATCCGCCGCCCGCGGAGGTTGCCTCCGCGGCGCAGGCGGCGTCGCAGCGCGCCGCGCAGCGCGCCGCGGACCTTGCCAATGCGCACGAGCCGGCGCTCACGCTCGACGGCGTGCGCATCGTCGTGAATGCGAACGCCGGCTCGCTCGCCGACGCCGTGAGCGCGATGGAGCACGGCGCCGACGGCTGCGGGCTGC
>WNFL01385665.1_pt1 | contig 14985 bp, 15 predicted proteins | sample 5400361 | NCBI WGS metagenome assembly WNFL01 (sample SAMN13153351, study PRJNA577476) | soil metagenome | isolation source: 40 cm soil on Douglas fir-dominated hillslope | place: USA:California | collected 2013-09-17
TCTTGATCGAGATTGAGCCATTGACGTTACTGAGACGAATGCGCGGTCCGCCGTTGCCGATCTGGCCACTCAGATCATGGCCGACGTATTCACCGTCATTAACTTGCAGGCCAAAGTCGTTGGTGATCGCGCCATGAATCGTATTGGCCTTTAGCTGCGCATTGGAATCCGACGGGATGGTCAGGATTATGCTGCCATTGACCGAATTAAGCGAGGTCGATTTCGACTCTTCCAGCCGCGTGATTGTAGCCTCTACTCCGCCATTGACGGTTGAAAGTTTCACGTCACCCGTCAAACCTCGAGCTTTGATATGACCATTAACACACGCCGCTTTGACGTCGCCTTCGACACCTTCGATGTCGAGCGATCCATTGACCAGGTCAGCGGAATCAATCCGCGCCTTGCGCGGAATCGTCAACGAGTACTCGACGGTGGCCGGATTATTGTGCCGCCGCGACTCGCCGTCACTGAATGATTGATTCCTCTCCGGGTACTCGGTCCTGATTCTGACACTGTCCGCACGAGCGTTGACGTCAACTTTGGCCTCGTCCAATTTCTCTTTGGTGTAGGCGCGTTTGACTGCGTCGACCTTGACCTCATTCTGGTCCCACACAGAGATACGGACGCCGCCATTGATGTTCTCGATACTTACGCGGCCATTTGCGTTCAAGGGATAAGTCTGATGAAACTCTTCCGTTATTTCCTGGGTCTGCGGGTCATCCAGCAAGCTGAGTTGATAGTGGGTCGCCAGACCTCGGGCACTCTCGGCGCGCGCCACTCTTTCCCGGACAGTGCTTACACTCAGCAGGGCCGCCGCCAGGATTAGAATTGCGAGTATTGGTCTTTTCATTTTTTAGCTTTCCTTTCAAGTCTGCGTCTTGGGAGCCCTCCCGCACGGTCGGGCTACTGCCCCGTTTCGATCTAACGATCGGGGTTTGTCGTTCCTCAACCAATTCTTCTGAGATGGATGCTGCCGTTGACGGTCTTGAGGTTTAGTTCCCGTCCGCCGCCACCGATCGTCCCGCTGAGATGTCTTCGGCTCATGGCTCCAAGTATGGTGAGTTGAAAATCGGAAGAGATTTCGCCGCTGACCGTCTTCGCTTCCACAGTACTATTGGTTTCGGAAGGGAGATCGACCGTAATTCCGCCGTTGACAGTTTTGAAATCCAACGAGCCGGACCAATTCCCATTCTTGAGTTTGACACTGATGTCGCCGTTGACGGTCTTGGCTTGCGCATAGCCGCTGGTCGAAATATTGATGCTGCCGTTAACGGTTTGCAGCTCGACTTTGCCGGATAATTCGAGCGCAGTTATTTCGCCGTTGACCGTCCGGCCGATTAGGTCCACTTTTGCCGGCACACGGACTTTGAAAGCGACTTTGACATCGTTGTCGTGAACATTCATCCGGCCGTTCCCGTGTCCGGGCCCGCAAGTATTAGGATCGCCTGGATCGTCACTCGGATAGACGGCGCAGATCGTAACTCCGCCGGCGTGCTCGACAACTTTGATGCTCACCTGTGATGGATCACTTCGCCGCCCCGTCTTGGTGGCCGAAACTTCGACCTGATCGCCACTCGCCGGTTCGGCGCTGATACTTCCATTGATGCCTTTGATCTCAATCGACTTACCCTGGGCCACGTGGCCGGTCCATTGAAACTGATCGTCAGTTTGGGCTGGAACCTGGAGTTTGTTCCGCTCAACGCGGGACAGGCCACTCGCATGTACCTGAGTCATCCCGGCACTAGCCAGACGTGATCCCCGGATTCCAAGGTCGCTGGTGAAGTCCTTTAAATGATCGAAGTCCTTGATCGCGGCAGTAATAGCCACCAGGATCACAACCAGCATCAATGCCGCATTGAACCAGCCTCGCGATGTTTCACTCGGTTTCGACTTATTCATGACTTCTCCTTTCGCATTGTCCGGCCGCTGACGTCCCGTTGAATTGCTCACGCTGTTCTCCGTCTGTTTCCGTCGCGCATATTTGTAGAACACCGGTACTCGTCTCTTTGTGGCAAAAAGATGAAACCAACGAGCCTTAAGGGAAGTGTCGGAAGCCCGACCGCGCGGGAGGGCGACCTTCGCAAGTACTCGTGATGAAGAAATCGAAGCCAGACGGCTTCTCGGCACCCGATAGTTAGCGAATACGACCGTTGCCCTTGCTCACGCGCGGGCTTCTGATACGGACTTACTATTGAAGGTTATTTCTTTCGTAAGTTGATTGTGCCGCTGAATGAGGAAGCAGTTATCAACGCGTCACCCGTTCCGTAAACTCCACTGATACTATGCGATCCATACTCAGATCCCCTGGCCGAAGCTTGCGGACTAGTCGCAGAGCCACTCTGCCGCGACGGCTGAGAAGACGTGACACTTGGTTCGGTGCTAATTCTAAGAGGAAATTCCGTAACCAGTTCGGCCACTCGCGAGAGTTTCGCCTCGAGCCGGAAAGACGAATCCGCAGGCAAAGCCAAATTGATATCGCCCGAAATGGTCTTGAAGTCGTAGCGCCCGCCGGCGGCCAGCGATCCGCTCGAGCTCACCATGCCGCTAATGGTCTTGGCCTTCAATTCTGTGAAGCCGGTCTTTTCCAGCGTAATATCACCGCCGACCGTTGAAGCTTCAAAGGAGTCGCCGGCGTTAGCGGGCGCAACGCCGCGTGCTTCAATGCTTCCGCCAATCGAATGGAGCTTAGTCGAACCGTTCGAGTTTCTGAGCGAGATGTCTCCGCCGATAGTGCGCGCTTCGATGGACCGCTTTACGCCCTCCAGGCTCAAATCGCCTCCCAGGGTAGCAGCGGACACGATGCTTACATCGAACACCTGAATGTCGCCGTCCCGAGTCTGCAATCGCACGGTGGCGCCGCGTGGCACCTCAAGTTCCAAGTCTCCATTCAGGGAACATACATCGGATCGGTGCGGCCTTGTATCCGCGATCAGCACCGTGATCTCTTTCGCCGGGTCGGATTCGCGGTCTGCGGACGGACGGCGAAACTCGATTGCGGCCGCGCCGTTGGACCGGGCCCGCACTTCGTTTCGGTCCCAGCCATGAACCTTAATGTCACCCGATACGAGGCAGGCGGAAACAGACACGCTTGGATCGGCGGCAACGACACGTTCGATCACCGGGCCAGAGGGATTTTTCAAATGCTTGTCGGGACGCGCTAAGGCGCCGGCTGCTAACGCTATTGGCAGGCCGATAACAGCGGCCATGACTATTGGAGATTTCAAGCTTCTCGGATACTTCATCGTTACTTGCCGATTGTTACTTGCGTTGCGAGTTGAAGAGCCGTGCGTCGGCCACCTGAGTCATCAGATCTACTTTGCTCTGATAAGCCGAGTTCAGAAATTGCGCTGCGTCGGGATCTTTAGGATTTTTCTGCACGGCGGCCCGCGTCGCCGCAATAGCTTGATCCACGACGGCCAGATTGTGCTGATACTCAACCTGAAGTCCGGCTCGCATTGGCCTGGGATTCGATTTAATCGTCGCATCAAGAGCAGCGATGGTCTTGATATAGCCCTGTTCACCCGGCAGGAGTCTCGCCCTGGTTTCAGTTTCGCGAGTAAAAGGTCGTGACGGAACTTTCCCGGGTGCCCGGACGACAACAACATCGGGCAACTTCACACCTAAAGAGCCGGGACTTGGCGAGTCCGGAATTTTCGGCGAAGATTCCGGACTTGGTGTTTGAGTTGGTCCGTCATTTCGAACAACGTCAATTTGCCGAGGTTGCGGTCGCTTCAAGAAAATGACACCCGAAACAACCGCCGCGACCAGGACGGCGGCCACCATCGCATAACCGACCGCGCGTTGCGGAGACCCTGCAAACAAATCGTTAAGCCAGCCAAACCAGGTGCGCGAAGACGAACCTCGATAACCCCGACCTGTCTTACTATTTGCTTGCAGTTCCGCAATCGCGCCTTCGAGTCGACCCCGAATACGTTCGGTAGGAACGCTCACTTCGAACTCAGGCTGCAGCGCCGTCGCCAGCATAGACATTTCGCTTTGCACTTCATGCACTGCTTCGGAGCAGCTCGTACACGCCGCCAAATGTGCCGCCGCCCGTTCGGCCCCTGCAACTGAAAGTTCGCCGTCGAGATAGCTTTGGAGAGTCCCTTCGTCTAAACAATCCTTCATCGGCTTCCTCCCACTTTTCGGTACACTCTCAAAAATTCCTTCCGCCCCCTGGCGACCAGACTGCCGACGCTGGTCTCTCTGATTGATAACGTCTGCGAAATTTCGCGATACGACAGCCCCTGTTGCTTTAGCAGCAGACAACTTCGCATGGGCTCTCTGATCGTATCCAGCGCGCGGCTGGCTTCGTCCAAATCCATCCGCCGTTCATAATCTTTTTCTGGAGCTATCCAGCCCGAACCATGCGCATCCTTCTCATAAGCGGTATCGCGCGCGAGCGAGCGGCTTCGCCCGCGCATAGCGTTGTGTGCTGCGTTTATCGTTACGCGCAATAACCAGGGCCGTAAGAGTTCACCGGCTGGGGTTGAGTCAAAGCCGCGATAGAGTTTGAGAAAGACTTCCTGAGTCACATCTTCGGCCAGGGCGGAATCGCGCAGCACGGCGCACGCCGCCCGAAAAACGGCGCGGTGATGGAGCGTAAAGGCTTCGTCAAAACTGGCGGAAGCTCCCGCGGTCGCGATTTGGTCTGGCGTGGAGTCGATCAAGGCTCTTGCTTGTTCGCTCATTACTCTCATTATTAAGAACACCGCCTAAGGCGAGTTTGTGGCAACGTCAATCCCATCGCTGGGAATCACCGGAGAGCCAGTCCCGATTGTGAATCCACCAAAGCCTTCAGGATCCTTTCGCTGGCTTTTCCGTCGCCATAAAGATTTTTTGGCGTACTCATTGACTGATACGCCGTTTCGTCGTCCAGCAAACGCGAAATCTCTGACACGCATTGACTGATACGCCGTTTCGTCGTCCAGCAAACGCGAAATCTCTGACACGATATTTTCAGTTTCGACGCCGACGACCCGAGCCGCTCCAGCGGCGACTGCTTCCGGCCGCTCGGTCACGTTGCGCATCACCAGCACCGGTTTGCCCAGGCTCGGGCCCTCTTCCTGTAGTCCGCCGGAATCCGTAACGATCATGTAAGAGTCGTTCGCCAGATGCACCAACGACAGATAATCCAGTGGCGCCAAGAGCGTAATATCGGGAGAGCCGGCCAGCAGCAGCCGCACCGGTTCGCGCACATGCGGATTCTCGTGGACCGGATACACGATGTGGACCTGGCCGGCATAGCGCCTGGCGATTTCGAGCAGGGCTGCACAAATGTTTTCCAAGGGCCGGCCAAAATTTTCGCGGCGGTGGGCGGTTACCAGGATCAGCCGGCGCCGGCCGCTCGCCATCGCCGCAATCTCTGCCGGCGCAGGTCGTTTGAGCATGCTTTGCAGTGCGTCGATGACCGGATTCCCCGTGACCAGAACGCTGCTCGCGGGAATCCCCTCTGCCAGCAGATTACTTTGCGCCGATTCGGTCGCCGCGAAATGCAGATCAGCCATCAGGGAAACGATGCGCCGATTAATCTCTTCGGGAAAGGGTTGCGATTTGTCTCTCGTGCGCAGGCCGGCCTCGACATGGCCGATCTTGGCGCCGGCATGAAAAGCTGCGAAGGCTGCGGCCGCCGTCGTCGTCGTGTCGCCCTGGAGCAAAACCCAATCGGGCTTTTCCGCCTTAAGCACCGGTTCACTGGGCCATGATGTCCAGATCGTAATCAGGAACGATCCCAAAGAGCTGCAGGGTTTGATCCAGCATGCGCCGGTGCTGGGCGGTGACACACACTCGCGACGCAAAGACTTCGGGTTGGACCGCCATGCCCTCGATCAATGGCGCCATTTTTATGGCCTCGGGGCGAGTGCCGAAAACTGAAAGGATTCTCAACATGTATCAGTGACGTGAAATCCTACCCGATTTGGCTTTGCACAAACGGTAGGTTTCTCAGTCCGCAAAGCGGACGAATCATTGTAGCACAGCAGCTTTTTACTGGTGGATAAAGAGCTGAAGGATTTGTAGTCTCGGACTCAGGTGACGCTACTCTTTGTGTAAAGCCACGCGATTTCGGATTCTGCTCACCTAAAGGTAGCCGCATTGAGGTCATTATGCCATTGGAGACAGGGTTTTCCTTTCTGTTATCATCCGTCTCCTTTGATTGCCCTAAATCCATTGTAATAAAGCATACTGTTTGCTTCTCGAAGAACCAGTGCGCCGGGAGCCGGAAAATTAATGAATGTCCCTTTTCTGGACTTGAAAGATCAATACCGCGAACTTCACGAGCAACTCGATGTGGCTTACCGTCGCGTTGCAGAGTCGGGCCGGTTCATACTCGGACCGGAAGTGGAAAGCTTCGAATCTGAATTCGCCGCGTACTGCGAAGCGAGGCATTGCATCGGCGTCGGCAATGGCCTCGACGCTCTGCATCTGATCTTGCGCGCCGCTGAGATTGGAGCGGGCGACGAAGTCATCGTGCCGGGCAACACGTATATTGCCACCTGGTTGGCCGTGTCGTATGCGGGCGCGACTCCGATTCCGGTCGAACCGGACGAGCGAACCTACAACATCGACACGGAAAAAATTGAAGCGGCAATCACTTCGCGCACGCGCGCGATCATGGCTGTGCACCTCTGCGGCCAGCCGGCCGATATGGATGCAATCAACGAAGTCGCCGCGCGCCACGATCTAAAGGTGATTGAAGATTGCGCGCAGGCGCACGGCGCCCGCTTCAAAGGAAAACGTGTCGGCGCGTTGGGATTTGCCGCCGCCTTCAGCTTCTATCCGGGAAAGAATCTCGGCGCGTCGGGCGATGGCGGCGCTGTTACCACCAACGACGATGACTTGGCCCGGCGCGTGCGGTTGATTGGTAATTATGGTTCCAAGGTTAAGTATTACAACGAAACCAAGGGACTCAATTCACGTTTGGATGAATTTCAAGCGGCATTTCTTCGAGTCAAGCTGCCGAGGCTGGACGAGTGGAATGATCGGCGCAAACAGATCGCCAAAGATTATTTGCAAGCTCTCAAAGGAGTCGAGAATCTAACTCTTCCACACGTTCCCGACTGGGCCGATCCGGTCTGGCACCTATTCATGGTGCGCCACCCGCGGCGCGACTTACTACAAAAACATCTGACCGCGAACGGCGTGGGCACTATCATTCACTATCCGGTGCCGCCACATTTGCAGAAGGCTTATGCTGAGCTTGAGTACGCGCGCGGCCAGTTTCCGATTTCAGAAAAGCTGGCCGACGAAGTTCTTAGCCTGCCCATTAGTGCGCATTTGTCGTTCGAGGAGGCGGGGCACGTGGTGCAACAGATATCTAGCTTTAGTAGTGAACCTATCTTCCCCTGATGAATCAGGCGCGGGAGTTGCGCCACCAAAGCTGCGGACTATTCATATGAGCGTGAACGCCTTGACAGATTGATGTCAGCCCCTGCTACACTCCAGCGCGAAATGCAAGGCTCTCCCCGGTCATCTGCACGTCTGACATCCTCAGGGTTAACTAGTTTCATTGGTCCCTCGGCTCCGCATCTCGCAATCTTCACTGCATTTCTGCTACTCCTCCTGTACGGTTATGAGATTTTCAATTTCTCTCTTTCCATTGACGAGGAAGTGTTTACACATCAAGGCACCCTGTGGGCGTCGATCGGGCAAGGTCGGTGGGGGATTGGCATACTCAGTCGCCTGTTTCCTCCCATGGGCTACCTCCCGATGCTATCGACTGCATTATTCTGTGCTGGCCTGGGAGTAAGTGGCTGCATTTTGGCAAGGGTGCTATTCCGCAGTCACTCTGCTCAGTGGGCGTTTGCCGGATTCTTCGTGTCGTCTCCCTTGTGGCCTCACCTCGCCGAATTCAATGTTCTTTCCTGGGGCGTAGGCCTCGGCTGCGTCATGTTGGTTCTCTGCCTGCTGTTAACGCTTGCCGAGCATCGCCTGGGCCACATTTTGGCCGTAGGGTTGCTGGCTTTTGCAATCGGCATATATCAAAACCTCTTCGTGTGGTTCCCGCTGTTCCTATGCATTCGATATCTCTCCGTCCAGCTGGGCTTGGCACCGGCTGCGCCAACCGATCAGCACTGGAGACTTCCATGGTTGAGAGGTGGAGTAATCGCTCTCGGCGGAATGCTGGGTTATTCGGCGACCGAGAGTCTGCTCCTTAAGATGTTCGCAATGCGATTAGCCTATGTGCAGGATTTTATCCGACTTTCGGAATTCAAAATGTCGCCGGCGTTGGCAATCTCGCATACGCTTCACCGGAGTTGGGATTTGATCGGCGGAGGTGACCCGATCTATCTGGGCTATGGCCGTGCGTTAACTCTCCTGCCGCTGTTGGGCTTCCTGATCGTCATCGGACATCTTCTTTGGGGTGGATCGTTGACAAAGTCGCAACGATTGATGGCTGGGGCAAGTCTCGGTGCCGCTCTGGCATTCGCCCTGAGCCCGATCGTGGTAGCCGCCGGAGGAATTCCCGCCAGGGTATTTATTACCTGGGTTCCGCTGAGCGCATTCCTGGCCGGAATTACACTCTCTTATAAAAGTCTCTTCGAAAAGCCGCTTTTAGGCCTAATGGCTGTGGCATTGTTTATTTCAATTTGGGTGAGCGTGAGTCTTTTCTATAGCGATCACGTCGCCCGCCAGCGTGACGAAATTCTTACGGCTCGAATCATTGCAAGAGTAGACCAAGTTGCGCCGGTTTCACCGCCACATCGGATCCCCTTCGTCGTGGTCGCCCCGGCCCCAGCGAGCCAAATAGAACAGGTCCACAAGGTTGAGGTATTCGGCACGTCGTTTTTCGAGCACGGCAACGGCGATCCCTATAGAATAGCCGCCTACCTGAGGGTTCTCGGGATCGATACGCTGGAACCAACTACGATGGCCGCTCTCGCCGAGCAACATGCTATTGTCGAAGACATGCCCGTATGGCCGGCGCCGGGTTCCGTCGCAATCGTCAATGGGATCTTAGTAATAAAGCTTGGGCCACTACCGAAATCTTAGAAGGTCACACTGGCCAAGAGAAGTGCACTTTGAAGCGTGCTCCCGAAGACTTGTTTCGGTCAATGACTAAGCGACGGGACCGGCCTCAAGATTCTTTGATCTGACAAATAGAGCAGTCGCCTGCCTGGCACTTAGGAGCAAAATGCGAAAGATTGTCATTATCGGTGACGGCGAGACCGCTGAATTAGCCTACGAGTATTTCACACATGATTCACCTTCTGAGGTGGTGGCCTTTTCTGTCGAACGTGCGTACTTGAAGAAGGAGGAATTATTTGGTCTTCCGGTCGTCGCCTTCGAGGAGATCGAGCGCCTTTATTCACCGTTGGAACACAGCGCGTTTGTAGCTATCTCTTACACGCAACTGAATCGTGTGCGCACTCGCTTGTATCAGGCCACGAAACAAAAAGGTTATTCGCTTGCCTCGTACGTGAGCTCGCGCGCTTTCGTCTGGCACAACGTAAAGATCGGAGAGAATTGCTTCATTATGGAAAATAACGTGCTGCAGTATGCGGTGCGTGTAGGTAATAACGTTGTGCTGTGGAGTGGCAATCACGTCGGTCATCAGTCCGTCATCCGTGACAATGTCTTCGTCTCTTCGCACGTGGTTATTTCGGGCTATTGCGAAGTTGGTGAAAACTGTTTCCTGGGAGTCAACAGCACTATCGCGAACAATGTTCAGATCGGTAAGGACTGCCTGATTGGCATGGCCGCCGTTATCAACAAGAACACAGAAGAGCGCAAGGTATATGTCGGCAATCCGGCGAAACCCATCAAAGACAGCTTTGCCCACTTCGGCCTCAAGGAGGCGGAGGGGTGAAGTGGAGAAAGATGGGGTTGATCTACGGGCCAAAGGGCGACTCGACCTGGGCCCGGAACTCAGCTTTGCAGCCAACTCCATTACTGGTCGGCGATAAAGTCATACGCGTCTTCGTTGGCTTGCGCGATGACGCCGGTGTTAGTCGAGTAGGGTTTGTCGATCTTGATGCCGCGGATCCCTCGAAAGTCCTGAGAGTCACTGAGACGCCGGTGCTCGATGTCGGGCTAGCGGGGACCTTTGACGAAAATGGTGTAGTTCCCTGCGCCGTCGTCTCGCGCGACAACCAACTCTATCTTTACTATGCCGGCTACCAACTAGGGCATAAGGTGAAGTTCTGCGCCTATGGAGGCCTGGCGATCAGCGACAATCGCGGCGAAACGTTTACCCGTTACAGTAAGGTTCCTATCTCTGACCGAACGAACACAGAACTCTACTTTCGCGTCGCTCATTCGGTAATGGAGGACGAAGGCAGATGGAAAATCTGGTATGGGGCGGGCGACGCTTATACGCAGCAGGATGGCAAACAACTTCCCAACTACAACATCCGTTATGTCGAATCGAAAGACGGCATTCACTTTAATGGAGAGGGACGCGTCGTTCTTGATATGAGCAGGCCGGAGGAACATCGATTGGGGCGGCCTTACGTCATCAAAGAAGATGGGAAGTTCAAGATGTTCTATGCTGTCGGGACGACCGACAAACTGTTTCGCCTAGGCTACGCCGAATCAGCCGACGGGATCAATTGGGACCGCCTGGACGAAGAGTTGGGCATCGATGTCTCAGAGAGCGGCTGGGACTCGCAGATGATTAGTTATCCAAGTATCATTAAGTACCACGGCGTTACCTATCTTTTCTACAATGGAAACGAATATGGGCGTGACGGCTTTGGCTATGCCGTGCTCGAAAGCTAAAGTGGGACGATTGGTCGATACTCTTCCAGATCAGAGTCAACAATAAGCAGCCTGGTCTCGGCTGGAAAAAATCAGGTTGCTGAGTTAACGGAAAACATTGCAGGAGGAACAGGGACATAGCGCATAAAATCCAAACTCGCGGAACGGACCAGCAACTGGGAGCGCGTGAAGTATTGCTGGAGCTTTTCAAAAATCAACCACTGCCGATCGAGCAACTCATGACGAACCTGGGACTCTTCATGCGCAGCTCGGTGCTGGCGAAGTTTCTATACATAAACGAACTGTATCAGCTGATCATTAGCACCCCCGGCATCATCATGGAGTTCGGGGTCTGGTGGGGACAGAACCTGGTTCTCTTTGAGTCCTTACGGGCTGTTTATGAGCCCTATAATTACACCCGCCGGATCATCGGTTTTGATACTTTCGCCGGTTACGCATCCCTTGCGGAGCAGGATGGGACGTCCGAATTTGTCGCGGAGGGCGCTTATTCAGTCCCTTCGGGATATGAAGAATATCTTGGTCGCTTGCTCGATTATCACCAGCAAGAGAATCCGATGGGCCATATCAAGAAGTATGAGCTGGTGAAAGGAAACGCGACGACCGAGATCGCTCGATATTTGCACGCGCACCCGGAAACGATTATTGCTTTGGCCTATTTCGACCTCCAACTCTACGAACCTACCAAAGCCTGCCTAGAGGCAATCCGTCCCCATTTGACCCGCGGCTCGGTGATCGCGCTCGATGAATTGAACTGTCCTGAATTTCCCGGCGAAACGCTTGCACTACGCGAAGTCTGGGGCTTGGATAAATACCGAATTGTACGCTCTCAATTTCTGCCCGATCGCTCTTACATAGTCTTCGACTGACATGATCCAGGTCACCCGTTATGAGGAGAAGCATCGGCGAACTTGGGATGAGTTCGTGACTCGAGCCAAGAACGGCGTCTTTCTTTTTCAGCGCGACTATATGGAGTATCACCAGGATCGCTTTCGAGATCACTCGTTGCTTTTCTTTGTTGATGAAAAGCTGGTCGCTCTGATGCCGGCGAACGCCGATGGCACTGCCCTGATTTCTCATGGTGGGCTAACATTTGGCGGAGTGGTTTCAGACAACCGCATGCGCGCCGGAACGATGTTAGAGATATTTGACGCACTTAAGGACCACCTGGCAGCTGAAGGCATCGGCCGGCTCGTCTATAAGGCGGTGCCGTACATCTATCACTCCATACCGGCGGAAGAAGATCTCTATGCGCTCTTTCGCACCGGGGCCCGGCTTATCCGGCGCGATCTTTCCTCGACCATCTCACAGCGCGAGCGCATTAGTCTGACAAAGGGTCGCAGATGGAGTTTGAAGCAAAGTCAGACACACGGTCTGGACGTTCGGGAAAGCGGCGATTTTCGGAAATTCATGGCGATTGAAGCAGAGGTTCTCCAGCGCAGACACAACGTGCTTCCCGTCCATAGCGCCGGCGAGATCGCGATGCTGGCTGATCGCTTCCGGGATAATATCAAGCTGTTTGCGGCTTTCAAGGAAACCGAAATGTTCGCTGGCGTAGTGATATACGAAAGTAAAAACGTCGCCCATGCGCAATACATGGCCGCCACCGACGAGGGTAAGCAAAAGGCCGCCCTTGACTGCATTCTCGACTTCCTAATTAACCAGCAGTACGCCGCAACGCCATACTTCGACTTTGGAGTTTCGACAGAACAGGAAGGCCAGTACTTGAACGTCGGGCTGGCTGAACACAAGGAGAGCTTCGGCGCCCGCGCCGTTGTCTACGACTTCTACGAGATTAACGTCTGATCATCACAGCGAATGAGTCTCACTGATTGCAGAATAATTGACTTGCCGCAAATAACGGACCCGCGGGGCAATTTGACGTTTATCGAAGGCACCCGGCATGTGCCGTTTGAAATAAAGCGTGTCTATTATCTCTACGATGTTCCGGGCGGCGCGACACGGGCGGGACACGGCCACAAGACTCTCGCACAACTGATGATCGCCATGTCGGGAAGCTTTGACGTAGAACTCGACGACGGCCGCGCGAAGAAAAAATACCATTTGAATCGCTCGCATTATGGCTTGTACGTCTCGCCTATGATCTGGCGTGAGATCGATAATTTTTCTTCGGGTTCAGTGTGCATGGTGCTGGCGTCAGAGCTTTTCCAAGAGTCGGATTATTATCGGGAGTATTCGGAATTCTTACAGGCAGCGAAAGAAGCTTCCTGAGGCCTCTCTCAATAATTCGGCTTACCTCTGAGGATTTTTCTGCTCAAGAAAAAGGTCGCAGGAATTGTCAGCACCACAACCAGGGCAGGCGCCAATAACTTATCGACTCGCAAGACTCGGACCAGTAGGTATAACGAGATCGCGCCCAGCAAATATTGAGTCAGATAAACCAGCGGGTACTTGATTGCCTTACTCAGTTTTAGTTCCTGTTTGAAGACCCATTTCGAGTTAAGGAAGTATGAAACGACGATGCTGATGATGAAAGCGATGCTGTAGGCGACAAGATACGGTAGGAATTGCAGCAGCACCGCATAGATCAAATAGCCTGCCAGAGTATTAACCCCACCCCAGAACACAAATCGGTAAAACTCACGGTTAATAAATCTCATCGATCACGAATTCCGGCCGCTTGTTTATTTCGTCGAAGATGCGCCAGATATACTCGCCGATCACGCCAAGCATGACAATGATCAGCCCCAACAAGAACGAGAGAATCGTCACTATAGTTGCGAAACCCATCACGACTGTCTTGCCGCGGAAAGCATTGATCAAAATCCAGGAGCCGTAAGCAAAACTGGCCAGCGAAACCATAAAACCAATCAACGAGATGAGACGGATAGGAGCTACCGAGAACCCCAACAGTGAATCCAGAAAGAGTGTGACCCTTTTCCAGAATGTCCAGCGTGACTTGCCGTAAGGTCGTTTTTGTCTTTCGTACAGAATTACTTCCGGCTCAAACCCAAGCCAGTAAGCAAGAAGAGGTGGATTTATGTTCTTGCTACATTTCTGTAGGTAAGGCAACAGGGCGCGATCCATCAGAGCCAGATCATAGCCGCGCGATGGAAAGTCCTTGATCACAAAGAACCGGACAAGTTTGTAGAAGATGTAAGCGAAGAGTTTTGAGATCACTGGATCACCGCGATGAGTTCTCTTGCAAATGATAAACTTTGCGCCTAGCAGCCATTTGTCAACCAGGCTCGGTATCAGCTCTGGCGAGTCTTGCAAATCTGCTGCAAGCACCAGAAAACAGTCCCCAGTGACGAACTGAAGTCCCGCATTGGTGGCGTGGACTGCACCAAAATTCCGGGTAAGTTTGATGATCCTGGTACTTTGCCTGCGCTGTTTTATTTTGAACAGCTCCTTTAGAGATCCGTCCCCGGAACCATCGTCAACGAAGATTATTTCCGTCTCAAGGTTCTTTTGCAGCAGGCTGCTCTCAATACTTGAGAGCACTTCAAAAAGATCGGGGAGAGATGGTTCGTTGAAATAAACCGGAATGACAATGGAAAGTTTCCGGGTTTGGCCGGGTTTGTAAGTTTGTTCAATTTTCATCAGAAGTAGGTTCCTGATTATCAGCGCTCATCACCATGACGCCCGGTTCATGAATCCGCTACAATCCGTAAGTTCACGGTCAATCATAAACAGTATCTCTGCTTTGGTGGCCTAGATTGATACCACAATAGTGGCCTCAGTGTAACGGTTTAGGGATTAATTCGGTGAAGCTTTCAATCGCGATGTGCACTTATAACGGGGCTCCTTATCTGTCTGAGCAGCTCGAGAGCCAGGCAACACAAACGCGCCTGCCCGGCGAGTTGGTGGTTTGTGACGACAGATCAAATGATGGCCGCACGCTGGAGATTCTCAAAGGATTCGCGCGTCAGGCCCCCTTCAAGGTGCGAGTATTTGTTAACAAGCAGAACCTGGGCTCAAAGCAGAGTTTCGCACTGGCCATCCGACGTTGCCGCGGCGAAATAATCTTCCTCTGCGATCAGGATGATGTCTGGCGAGAAGATAAACTGGAGGTGATTGAACGCGCCTTCTCATCGAGTCCGCAGACGGGTGTGGTGTTTTCCGACGCCGAAGTCGTAGACGAGAACCTGGTTAAGCTGGGCAGCCTCTGGCAAAATTTTAGCGAAGACAGCCAAGCCGCCCTCGAAGCAGGAAGAGCCTTCCACGCACTGTTGCGCCGCAATCTGGTAACCGGCGCAACTTTGGCGTTCCGTTCCAACTTAAGACGTTTGGTGCTACCGATTCCGA
>WNFL01041863.1_pt1 | contig 14983 bp, 11 predicted proteins | sample 5400361 | NCBI WGS metagenome assembly WNFL01 (sample SAMN13153351, study PRJNA577476) | soil metagenome | isolation source: 40 cm soil on Douglas fir-dominated hillslope | place: USA:California | collected 2013-09-17
GAACAGCTACCAACTCCCTCGCGACGAGGAGAAGCGCTTCATCGCCGACAGCGTGGACACGATCGAACGCGTGACCGGCCAGAGGCCGGTTGGCTGGAACGCATACTGGATGCGCAACTCCGTAAGCATCCTGGAGACGCTGCAAGAGCTCGGTTTCCTGTACCACATCGACGAGCCCAGCCGGGATGAACCCTTCATCATCCCGGTACGCGGTCGCGACTTCGTGACCGTGCCCTATACGTTCCACCTGAACGACATCGTCGCCTTCCCGTTCGAAGGGTGGAACCCGAACGCCTATGAGCAGGCGCTCAAGGACGAGTTCGATCAGCTCTATGAGGAGGGCGCGCGACGGCGACGGATGATGGTGGTCAGCCTTCACGATCGCATCTCCGGCCACGCCGGTCGGATCCGGGTGCTCGACCGCTTTCTCGAATACGCACGAAGCAAGGCGGATGTCTGGTTTGCGCGCAAGGACGAGATTGCCCGCTTCGCACTGGAACAACGCGCCGGCACGCCGGTCATCGACCGCGGCCCAGCGAGCCACACCGGTTTGCCCGGGCCCACAGGTTGAAGCGAGACGTGACGTTCCTGATCAGCAGACCCTGAAGGCGAGGCTGCCCACACAACACACTGGGCGGAAGAAGCCAGCACCTCCCCTACTCGAGCAACCTGAGCGTTGGGGCGCGGGTCGCTCCCGATCGCACACGCCGAAGCCGTCGCATGTTGAAGCGGACTGCAGCCTCCCATTCAACGCGCGGGAACCCGTGTTGGTGTGGGCGGCGGCCCCCTGCCGCCCGCCAGCGAATCGCGGCCCGGCGGTGGGGTCGGTGCTGGTGGGCTGGCGACTGGGAGCCGGTTGGCACCAGCCGGTTGACACCCCGCCCTCCTTCCCACGATCGCACGTCGCACATGACGTTCCGGGTCCACTGCTTGCAAGGAGACTACCGCCTCGTTGGCTCGTGGCCCCGCGTTTGCCTCGTGGTCTTGCGTACGGCCGCACGAATACGGTGTGGTGGTCGGGACCGAAGCGTGCATGGGGAATAGGAGAATCAAGTGAAGACAGGATCGGGGCAGTCCTCGGACCTCGACCAGAAGGTCCAGAAGCTGCGGGAGCTCTACGCCGACGCGTCGGAGATTGGAAAGACCGCGCTGGAGAACGTGATACGCGCTCTAAGGTCGGGCGGGCCGCCAAAGGAACCGGCAGCACGGATTGAAAGCGCCGGCCGTATCGGCCGCCGTCAGGGCAAGGTCTCGGAGCTCACGGTGATCGTCCCCCTCGCACCAGGCGGAGCCAAGCGCCTGCGCGGCTTTCTGGAGATTCTGCACGGCAGCATTGGCAATGAGCTCGTGGACAGGGTTGGCACCGTTCACGACATGCGCTTCGTGTTCCTGGACAACGACACGAAGTACATCGATGACTTCGCGACGAAGATCCCCGACATCCTGGACCTCCAGTTCGGCGACACCGAAGGTTGGCCGGGCGTTCGCAGCCCGAAGGTGAAAGAACACATCGCGAGCTACCAGATCGCGGCGGCCTTCTGGTACGTCGCCAATCCGGCTCTCACCGTCGTGGAGACCAGGCGGCTTGAGCGCATCGGCAAGGCGACGGACGAGTTCCTCGACAAGCTCAGCTAACGCGGACGGCGGCATGTCACCAACAGATCGCCTCGGCGCAGATCCACGCAACCGTAACGCCCTCGACCTCCACGACATTCAAGCGACTGTTCTACGCCATCGTCCGGAGCCGTACTTCGGCACGCACCTCTTCCTGCGCATCAACGATGCCCACGGGGGTCGGGAGTTGTTGCGGAGACTCAGGCCGCACATCGCTTCTGCCGCCGATTGGTGGAATGCCGGAGACGCCTGGATCGCGGTTGCCATCAGCCATCCAGGGCTGGTGGCATTGGGGGTGCCGGAGGGCTCGCTGCGAAGCTTTCCGGAAGCATTTCGGGTGGGAATGGCTGCGCGGGCCGAGAAGCTTCGTGACTACGGACCGAACGATCCGAGGAACTGGGACCCGCCGTTCGGCAGCGGACAGATTCACATCCAAGTCAGCATTGTTGGCGACACCGACGATAAGTGGCGTCGCACCATGGAGACGGCGCGGCACCAGTACCAGGGCCTTGCGGGAATCACCGTCCTGCTGACTCAAGACTTCGGCGCTCAGCCGGGCAGCCTCAACTCGCTCGGCTATAAAGACGGCATCGGCCAACCGGCGATCGAGGGCAGTGGCGTCGAGCCGATTCCCGGTCAGGGGCAACCGATCAAGGCCGGCGAGTTCATCCTCGGCTATCCAGGCGAGGCCGGCGTGCCCCTTGCGATGCCCCATCCGGAGGTGTTTGGCCGCAACGGCACCTACGTCGGCTTGCGGAAATACCAGTCGCGGGTCGGAGCGTTCAACCGGTTCCTGCGAGAGAACGGTCAGACCGACGAGGAGCGCGAGCTGTTGGCAGCGAAGCTCGTCGGGCGCTGGCGTAGCGGCGCGCCATTGACCCTTGCCCCGACAAAGGACGATGCGGCGCTGGGCGCAGATCCGCAGCGAAACAACGATTTCACCTACGCCAACGATCCACAGGGCAGACGGGTGCCGTTGGGCTGCCACATGCGCCGCATGAACCCGCGCGACACAACGATGCCGGTGCTCACGGACGTGAACATCCATCGCATCATCCGCCGCAGCACGACCTACGGAGCGCCCTACGACCCGACCGCACTCTCGGAGCCCGACGACCAACAGGCGCGAGGCATCTATTTCCTGTTCATGAGCGCCAAGGCCATGAGTACCCTCGAATTCCTCCAACAAGAGTGGATCACTGATGGCACGTTCATGAACCTGGATGACGAACGCGACCCCATCGTCGGTCTCCAGGAGGACGAGCCAACCTTCACGATTCCGAAAGAGCCGGTCAGGCGCCGCATTCACGGCATCGAAACGTTCAATGTGCTTCGCGGCGGCGAGTACCTGTTCATGCCGAGCCTGTCCGCGCTGGATTGGTTGGCCGGCTTGGATGCGGGAGCAAGTGGGGCACTTACGGATGTCTGACCACATTTCCGGACCTCGCGCCGTCGCCGACCCGGTCATTGACATCACGGACGTCTTTGCCTTTCCCAGCCCCGACAGTCCGCGACATCTCGTCGTGATCATGAACGTGTTTCCGTACGCCGGTCCGTCCGCCTGCTTTTCGGACGCGGTCATATACCGGACGCGCGTGCGTTCCGCCTCCCTCGCGTCGAACACGCGCGCTTTCGCTGTCGGAGCCGATGAAGGGACTTTCGATTGCACGTTCGATGTCCCGGCTCCTTCGGACAGCGGCGCACAACCAGTGCAACGAGGCCGCTGCACGATGGTAAACGGCGAGATCGTTCCGTTTCGCGTGAACGACGAGAAGGGCGGCGCGGGGGAAGGGCTGCGAGTCTTCGCAGGGCAGAGATCGGATCCGTTCTTCCTTGACGGTCCGATGGCCGGAAAGACCCTCGCGACAGGACGCCTTGCGTTCAAGGAGGTCGGCTCCGACAGACTCTACGGCAAGAACGTCTTGGGAATCGTCCTGACAATCGAGTGGGCAACTCTGCTCAAGGGCGGGCCCATGTTCGCTGTAGTCTGTGAGACTCTGACCTCCGGCAAACGGCCGATCCGGCTGGAACGCGTCGGCCGACCGGAAATCAAGAATATCAGCCTCGGCGCCAAAGCATTCGATCCGGTCAATCGGGATCTCGAGATTCGAGACCTGTACAACAACGAAGACGCATTCAACCTTTCCGAGCACTACCTTGGGGCGTATCGCGCACGGCTGAACGCCAATCTTGCTTTCTACGACGGCCTGGACGGAAAGACGGATTGGCCGCTCGACGAGCACGGGAACCATCCCCTGACCGAGCTCCTGCTCGCCGACTACCTGGTCGTGGATGCCTCCAAGCCGTTCAGCGAGACCAGCTACTTCGAGATTGAGCAGGCCCTGCTCAAGGGACGCGCGCATGGTACATGCGGAGGACGATGGCTCAATGAGGACGTAGTCGACTTCATTCTTACGCTGTACGTCAACGCCGGAAACGGTCCACGTATCCGAGACGGTGTCGACGGGCCGATAGCCTGGTCATCGAGGGTGTGTCCCTACATGGCGCCGCCGAATCGCCTGGAGGCTGCCTCGTCATGAGTGGCGCAGCGCAGGTGGCCGGGGTGGACGATGGCACCGTGCCGCCGGTCACAGACGGGACGATTGCGGTGCTGAACCTCCGGGCGCAAATCGATGGTCTGGAACCGGACGTCAGGCTTGGTCACGCCCCCCCTGAGAGTCGTGTAGGTTTCATCGAGCTGATCACGCTTCGGGGGCTCATCGTCGGGCACATTGCCGATTACGAGCGGGCAGGGGAGATGGCGGAGCGCCTGGTGCGCGACGCGGCCACTGATGGAACGGCGTTTGTCGCACGTGCGCGGACCAGGGCCGTCTTCCATCGGTTTGCGGATGCACTAGACGATATCGAGCATGCGGAGCGCCTCTCGCTCGACGCCGACACCATAACCCGCGAGCGCGCCGCAGTCTTCCAAGGCCTTGGTCACTACGATGACGCCCTTGCCATGCGCGAGGAAGCCGCGGCCCGTCGGGCGAGCTTTGAGAATGTCGCTGCCCTGGTCGGACTCCATGCCGAACGCGGCGAAGTCGACGCGGCCAAACGGCTGTACGCGGAAAGCCGCCGTCGGTACCGCGGTGTCTCGCCATTTCCGCTCGCGCTTCTCGAGTTCCAGTTGGGCCTCATGTGGATGAACACAGACCGGTTGGATGAGGCACGCGCCTCATTCGAGGCTGCGCGACGCCGTGTCCCGGCGTACGCAGCGGCCCAAGGCCATCTCGCCGAGGTCGAGGCAGAGTTGGGTGAAACCGAATCCGCCTTGGCCCGCCTGTATTCATTGGCGGTCACTTCGGATGATCCTGATTACGCTGCGCAGCTCGCGCGCATTCTCGGGGCCGCTGGCCGCAGCCATGAATCCCGGCGGTGGTGCCGGCTGGCCGCCAGGCGCTACGACGACCTGGTCGCGAGGCACCCGGCGGCTTTCGCCGACCATGCAGCCGAATTCTGGCTCGCTGCGGGCGCCAATCCGGCCAAGGCCCTCCGGTTGGCAAGAATGAATGTCGAGGTGCGCAAGACGCCGCGCGCCCACGGGCTGCTGGCTCAGGCCATCGCCGCAAATGGAGTCATGGGAGCGACGTTCTCGGCTCGTCGGAACCCTGATCTGGCACATGAGCGACTCTCGAGGAGGAATTGATGAGCGCCACGGACGTCACAGCCCTTGTGTCCCGGCACCGCAACTACTTCCGGACCGGGGCTACCCGTTCCGCGGAATGGCGTGAGCGCCAGCTGACCGCCCTGCGGGCGATGATGACGGACCGCGCCGAGGACTTCTACGCGTCCCTGTGGACGGACCTACGCCGAAACCGGACCGATGCGGACTTGACTGACGTGAAGTACATGATCAGCGAGGCCGATCACGCCCTTTCCCACCTGCGGGATTGGATGAAGCCCGCGCCGGTCAGCACTCCCCCCATGCTGGCGCCGTCCGACGCCCAGGTGCGCTTCGACCCCCTTGGCGTCGGTCTGATCATCGGGACGTGGAACTATCCGGTGATGCTCACATTGTCCCCGCTGATCGCCGCGATTTCGGGAGGGAACGCCGCCGTCATCAAGCCTTCTGACGTGTCCGTTGCCACCGCCGGCGTAATCGGGCGGTTCCTGCCCGAGTACCTGGACCGCGACGCGTTCTCCGTCGTGCTGGGCGGAGTGCCCGAGACCACGGCGCTCCTGCAACAGCAATGGGACCACATCTTCTTCACCGGCGGAACCACGGTTGCCAAAGTCGTCATGACCGCCGCGGCAGCGCAAGTGACGCCGGTAGTCCTCGAACTTGGCGGCAAGAGCCCGGCCATCGTCCACTCGTCCGCCGATCTGCCGGTCGCCGCCCGTCGCATTTGCCAGGGCCGCTGGAACAACGCCGGCCAGACTTGCACCGCGCCGGACTATGTCCTCGTGTTCAAAGACGTTGCCGGACCGTTCCTCGAACAGCTGAAGAAAGGGATGCTTCAGTTCTACGGAGGCGATTCCCAGAAAAGCCCCGACTACGGGCGAATCATCAACACGCGTCACTTCGACCGCCTCACGGCGCTGCTGGCTAGCGGGACGGTCTACCACGGCGGTCAGCACGACCGAGCGGACCGGTTCATCGCGCCGACGGTGCTGGTGAACGTGTCGCCGGACTCGCCGGTGATGCAGGATGAGATCTTCGGCCCGATTCTTCCCGTTCTGGAGGTCGACAACGTCGAGCAGGTGATCGACTTCGTCAACGCCAGGCCGAGCCCATTGGGTCTGTACGTGTTCGCCGAGGACCAGCGCGTGACCGAGCAAATCCTGGGCGGAACGACATCCGGGGATGCGGCGGTCAACGACTGCGCAATCCATCCGCTCATTCACGACTTGCCGTTCGGGGGTGTCGGCAACTCCGGGATGGGGAAGTACCACGGCGAGTGGGGGTTTCGCGCCTACACGAATGCCCGGGGCGTCCTCTACCACAGCACCAAGATGGACCCCGATGTCCGGTATCCGCCGTACAGCCGGAACAAGCCGTCGAGTGAAAGTGCAGTGTCGTCATGAAGGGACACATTTCCTGGGTGAACGAGCTGGCGGTCAAAGACGGCAAGCTCGAGACCTTCAAAGAGCTGATGGAGGAGATGGTCTCGGGCGCGCGCACTCAGCCAGCGACCCTCGCTTACGCGTGGTACATCTCTCCCGACGGCGGCACCGTCCATGTCGTGGAGACGTACGCGGACTCTGCGGCGGTGGTGGCCCACCATGTCAGCGAGGGGTTCGCCCTGCACAACTGGACTGGGCGCTTCATGGACTGCGTCGACGTGACCCGGGTCGTCGTCTAGGCCCGAACGCCGCAGCCCGCGTGATCCTCGACCGTCTCGGCGCTACCTACCACTCCCCCTGGGGTGGCTTCTCGCGCTTCTAGGAGAGTGGCAATGGGGAAGCTGGACGGAAAGACCGCCCTGGTAACAGGGGCATCGAAAGGCATTGGGGCAGGCGTTGCGAAGTCGCTCGCCAGGGAGGGCGCTGCGGTTGCCGTGAACTACGCCTCGGATCGCGAAGGTGCAGAGCGCGTCGTTGGAAACATCACAGGGGCTGGCGGCAAGGCGATCGCTGTGCGCGGAAGCGTGACCTCTTCCGACGAGATCGATCGCTTCTTCAGAGAGACGGAGAAGCAGATCGGCAATGTCGATATTCTCGTCAACAACGCCGGTGTCTTCGCGTACCTGCCGCTCGAAGAAGTGAATGAGAGGGAATTTCGTCGGCAGTTCGACACGAACGTGCTCGGACTCCTTCTCGCCTCCAAGCGTGCGGTAGAGAAGTTTGGCGTCAAGGGGGGGACCATCATCAACATCGGTTCCGTCGCGAGCAGGCTGACGCCTCCCGCATCGTCGATCTACGCAGCAACCAAGAGTGCCGTCGACGGCATTACGCGCGTGCTGGCGAGAGAGCTCGGCCCCAGGAACATTCGTGTGAACTCCATCAACCCTGGCGTGGTTGACACGGAGGGCGCGCGCGCCATGGCTGAGTATGAGCAAGTCGCGAACGCCATCAGGGCGCAGACGCCGCTCGGCCGGACCGGAATGCCGGAAGATATTGGATTGATCGCCGCCTTCCTCGCCTCGAATGAAGCGCGATGGTTGACGGGAGAGATCATCTTCGGCAGTGGCGGGCTACGCTGAGCGCAGGTGGCAATGACGACTACAAGGCTGTTGCACGCACCGCGGTCGCCGTCGAGTCTCGGAGTCGCGCGTCGGGGCCGGATGCTCGTCTCGGACCTGGGCGACTCCGCCTACAGCGCGCAGCTCGACGGGTCGGCGAGGAAGGCACTCGCCGTCGCGCAGGCGGATCTCACCGGCATCGCCTACGCGGAGCTGCCGGTATGGTGAAGCGAGCAGAGCCGAAGTGATCGGCTAGCGACCAATATGCTGAGAATCGCAGTCGCGGAAGGACCTGGTCAGGTGACCCTGAAGCTCGAAGGCAGCCTTGCCGGGCCCTGGGTCGCCGAGCTCGAGCATGCGTGGCGGGCCGCCAGACCGGGACTCAATGGCCGCTCCCTGTGCGTCGACTTGACCGCGGTCGACTACGTCGATGAGGCCGGGAAGTACCTGCTGGCCTTGTTGAGGCGCGACGGCGCCCAAGTGACGGCGGCCGGGACCGCCATGACTGAACTCGTGCGCACCATTGCGGAAGAATGGCCGCTGAACGAGAAGTGATGATACGGACCAAATGAACTGCAGGTCTGGTTCGTTGGCGCGCACCTGGCGGAGACGCACCTGCTCGGAGACGAGCCCACGATTCAGTACACCACACCATTGGATCGTTGACGGGCTCTGGTCGCGTCAAGGGATGTGCTTGCGGAGGTTGGCGTACTCGGCTTTGGCCTCCTGGTAGATGGGGATGTCGGCGTCGGCGTCTTTCCAGAGTGTCAAGAAGTCCTCGTAAGACCTCCGCGCCGCGGCCTGGTCACCGGCCAGCGTCTGCGCCCTGGCGAGCTGCAAGTGTGACAACGGCCCGATCACCTCTCTTCTCACGATGCCACGGTGATCGAGCAGCTTCTGGAACTCCGCCGCTGCCAGCCGTCCTTCGCCCATCTTGAGGTACGCCTGGCCCCGGACGTAGGCGGGGTACAGGCTATTGAAAGAAGTCGCAAACGCAAGGTCGTATTTCAGCGCCGGTCGCAAGAGGTCGATGGCGCCAGCCGGATCGTTCGCATGGAGCTTCACAGCGGCGCGGATCGTCGGCAGGTGGTAGCCCTGAATCAGGGTATCCAATGGCGCAGCCTGGCTGAGCGCATCTGCCAATGATTGCGCTTGCTCGGTTTCCCCTGCTCGGGCGAGGAGCAGGGCCAGGAGCAACTGGCCGTTCTGATCCTGAACCCTCGCGAGCGCCGCTGCGCCGACCCGTCGAGCCCGCGCCAGGTTGCCAACCTCGGCCTCGCTCACGCCATGATCGACGTCGTAGGGAACGGCATCGCCCGCCCTCGCTGCCAATGTGCTCGCTCGCGCGTTCGAGTTGCGAGCTTCTCGGAAGCGGCCGTGGTAGCGCTCCACCAGAGATTTGTTTTCGAGGAGTACGTGGTCGACGCCCGGCTTGCCGTCCGCCCAACGCAACTGTTCCTGCATCGTGGGTTCGTCTTGCTGCAGGAAGGCCACCAAGAAGCGGTTGACGCGCAGGCCAACCGCATCGAATTCTCGCGCGTCTATCTTGTCGAGGGTGGCCTTGGCGTCGTCCAGTCGGCCCGCCAGAATGTTGGCAAAGGCGAGATTGCCGTATGTCCAAGTGGTCGGAAGCAGGCGAGCCGCTTCGCGTGATTCGGCGAGGGATCGGATTGGCTGCCCGAGGAGGCGCAGGCACGTTGCGAGGTTGTTGTGGGCGACGACGTCGTGAGGATAGGTGCGGACCCATTCAAGGTCGGTCGCAAAGCGCCTCTCCTGCTCTCCGGTTACGTTGGCGTAATAGATATCCTCCGTTCTGAACCGGTTCGGTTCGGTGAGCCGGGTCCGGAGCTCGTAGGCCTTCTTCGCGGCCGTGGCCGCCAAGCCAAGTTCTGCCCAATTGGAATGGGCGGCCGAGAGAGCCGCATAGGCTAACGCGAAGTCCGGATCTAGCCCGGTCGCCTGCTCGTAGTACGGGATGGCTCCCCGAGTGTCGCCCGCCAGATGATGTCGGTAACCCTCTGTGAGTCGTTGCAGGGCTTCCGGCGACGAGCTCGTCGCCTCCTCTAGGGACCGGTCGAAGCTCGCAATGGAGGCCGCCGGCTCCCCCAATTTGACGCGGAGTTCCGCTGCGGCGACGCCCAGGACCTGCACCACATCGGTGCGGCTGGGAGCGTCTCCCCGGACCCGCGCGAGGGTGGTTCCCGATTGGCAATCGAGCTCCCTCAATTCGATGTGAAAGCCGTTGCCGGCGTCGGCGATCGACGTCGCTACCGCGATCTTGCTGTTCGTACGAAGGCAGACTTGACGCGCGACCTCGGGTGTCGCCTTGGCGTCCTCAGGAAGGTTGAGCGACCGGAGAGCCCCGCGGACTTTGTCGGGGGCTAGCACGTTGAGAAAGGGCGTTTGTTCCAAGGCGACGTGCAAAGCCGTGTACAGGGCGTCGTCGAAGACCGCATCGCCGGTCTGGTTGGTGACGTCGGCGAGGACAAGGGTATCGCCGGGGGAAAGCGTGACCCGGTTGCGGACGGTCCAATAGGTCCAGGTACCGGACGCCAGGACAAGGACCAATCCGGCTGCGGCGAGCCCCCTTAGCGTGCGGCGTCTTGCCGGTTGGGCCTCCCTCCGGACTCGTTCGATATTCCGACGCATCTCGACCGCAGACTGATAACGTCGAGAACGGTCCTTTTCGAGCGCCCTGGTGAGGACGGCGTCCAGTCTCCGCGGGATGGTGGCGTTCAGATCGCGCGCGGGGGTTGGCGTCTGGTGGAGGATCCCGTCGTGGACGACTGCGGCCGTCTCGCCCGGGAAGACACGCCGGCCAGCCGCCATCTCATACAGAACCAGGCCGAAGGAGAAGAGGTCGGTGCGGGCATCCACCTCTTCCCTGCGTATCTGCTCCGGAGACATATAGCCGGTCGTGCCAAGCGCCGTCCCGGCGCCGGTCAGGGGTTCGCGCAGGCCAACAGGATCGGCCCTTTTCTCGGATTGACCGGAACGGGGGTCCTCCCTCGCGGCCAGCTTCGCCACTCCAAAGTCCAGTATCTTCACCGGTCCTTGCTTCGTCAGGAAGATGTTCGCCGGCTTGATGTCGCGATGAATGATGCCCTTGTCGTGCGCAGCCTGCAGCCCGTCGCAGATCTGAAGCGCGATGCCCAACAGCGGAACGAGCGGGAGTGGCTTTGGGCCGAGCGTGGCCATGTGATGGAGCAGGGTCTCTCCTTCCAGCAGCTCCATGACGATGAAGGGCTGGCCTTCGAACTCGTCGATCCCATGGATCGTGCAGATGTTGGGATGATTCAGCGCCGAAGCGGCTTGCGCTTCGCGTTCGAAGCGTTGGAGAGCAATCGGATCCGTGGCCAGTTCTTGCGGCAGGAACTTGAGGGCCACGGGGCGGCCCAGCTTGAGGTCTTCGCCCTTTTACACCATCCCCATGCCACCACCGCCGATGACCTCGAGCACGCGGTAGTGAGAGACTTCCTTGCCGATGAGACCGGCAGGCCCGGGCGAGGGCTTCGTCCCGGCAGGCTCACGGAGAGGGGTGGCGGCGGCCGTCTCCAGCCACTCGGTGGCGACCAGCAGGCGATATCCGCGGCTCTCGCCAACGTCTCGATGTACTTGGGATTGTCGGCAGAGTCGCGGAGCGCTCGGCGGAGGACCCCGACCGCCACATTGATGCTGTGATCGAAGTCCACGATCGTCTCGTTGGGCCAGAGCTTTCTCTGGATCTCCTCGCGGGTGACGATCTCCCCCTCGCGCTCGATCAACATCCGCAGGACCTGGAATGGTTGTTCCCTGAGAACGAGCCTGCCATGAGCCCTTCCGACCAGGCGTAGTTCGCCGGACCGAAGGTCGAGATCGAACCTTCCGAGCCGGACGCGATCTGGGAGACCCTGATTCATCGGGCGCGACGCGGGGTGCGGCCTTAGTGTACCCGGGCCGAGGCGGCTTCCCAAGTCCTTTAGGATCAAGCGCTTCCTGCCGGAGGTGGATTTGACCCCCAAATGAGGGACCGTGCATTGCCCTCCTGAGGGGCCGGAGATAGCTTTGGCTCAGAACAATGGCAAGGGCCTCCACGCAGAGGAAGCAATGACCTACGCTGCGCTCTTGAGTCGCGAGCCCCATCCGGCTTCGAGAGATGGTGAGCTCGTCCACTCGGCATCAGCGCGTGGGCGCGACCGATTGGACCTCCTCTTGAACCTGAGCACGACGATGACGCTCGCCTTGGACTTCCGCGACCTGCTGAAGGCGCTCGCGGCGGCTTTCCGCGGGGTCCCGCAGTGTCATTGCGTGGGGATCGTCTTGCCTGATCCCGCGACAAAGGAGCTGCGCCTCTACGGCACCGACACTTTCGGCACCGCAGGAGACCCACTTGAAGGCAGACCTGTTCCGAGATCGGGGCCTGAGGGGGTATTCCAAAGTGGAGAGCCGTTCGTGGCTCATCGAGTCGATGCGGAGACGCTCTGTGACCTGCCGCTCATCAGTCGAGGTCGGGTGGTGGGTGTCTTGTCGCTCTCCAGCCAGGATGAGGATGCCTTCCGATCGGACGACGTCGAATTCCTGCGACGCGCCGCGGGGCAGATCGCGATCGCAGTCGAGAGCAGGCTCGTGCACGACGAGCTTCGCGAACTCAAGCAGACACTCGCCCGCGAGAAAGTCTACTTGGAAGACGAGATCCGCCACGAGATGAACTTCGAGGAGATCATCGGGACGAGCGCCCTGCTCCGCGGGGTACTGAAGAACGTGGCCACCGTGGCGCCCACTGACTCGACGGTCCTCATCCATGGCGAGACCGGAACAGGCAAGGAGCTGATCGCGCGGGCAATCCACAACTTGAGTCAGCGCGGTGCCCACACCTTCGTCAAGCTCAACTGTGCCGCCATCCCGACCGGCCTTCTCGAGAGCGAGCTGTTCGGGCACGAGAGGGGCGCCTTCACCGGCGCCATAGCGCAACGCATCGGCCGGTTCGAGCTGGCGAACCGGGGGACGGTGTTCCTGGACGAGGTGGGGGAGATTCCGCTCGAATTGCAGACCAAGCTGCTCCGAGTGCTACAGGAACGCGAGTTCGAACGGCTGGGCAGCTCCCGCACCATGAGGACCGACGCACGCCTCATCGCCGCAACAAACCGCGACTTGGCTGCCATGGTCGACGAGCAGCGGTTCCGTGCCGATCTCTATTACCGGCTCAATGTGTTCCCCATCCGTGTTCCCGCGCTGCGTGAGCGGCCGGAGGACATTCCGCTGCTCGTACGGCATTTCGTTCAACACTTCGCGAAGCGCATGAACAGGACGATCGAGACTATTCCTTCTGAGACCATGGACGCCCTGGTCCGGTACCGATGGCCAGGAAACATACGCGAGATGCAGAATCTCATCGAGCGTGCAGTGATCCTGTCCTCCGGCCGCCTGTTGCGGGTACCACTGGAGGACGTCCAAGCCGACCGGGCGGGCAACCGGGATCCTCTTGTGCACCGGAGCCTGGCCGACGCCGAGCGTGCGCACATCCTGGCCACCCTCAAGGAGACCCGGTGCGTTCTCTCGGGACCCCGGGGAGCGGCGACACGGCTGGGAATGAACCGATCGACCCTCCAGTTCCGCATGAAGAAGCTCGGAATATGCCGCCGAGTCGTCATGGACGGGCAGGAGGAACGCGGGGAGCAGGGTCGAACCGCGAACCGCTGATCTCCTGGAGTCGGTGACGGTGGGCTGGTGACTGGTAGCCGGTTGGCACCAGCCGGTTGACACCACGATCTCTTTCCACGATCGCATGTCCCTCTCGACCTTTCGGCCCAGCGGCTTGCGAAGAGACCGCCGGTGCAACGGGTATGGCCTCGCGTTTGCCTGGTGGTGATCGAGTCACCAGTGGTGGCGAGACTCTGGAGAAGGAGCCCTCGAGATGGAACCGAGCACGACATGACTGAGGGCTTGCCCCGTGTCGTGATCGTCTTCGCGGCGCTGACTTCAGTGACGCTGGTGACGGCCGCGGCAGGGCAAGAGGGAACCCCGGACGACGTACTGACGTTGGATCGAGCGATCGAATTGGCGCGAGCCAACAATCGCGAGAAAAAGGGGGCCAGGCTCGAGATCGACAGGCGGCGAGAGGCCTCGGCCGAAGCCAGAACCGCGTATTTCCCCCGCCTTGACACGTATCTGCTCGGCACGGAGCTGCTGAGGCCTCTGGATTTCACCATCCGGGCGGGCCAACTGGGCACGTTTCCCTCGACGGGCCCGATTCCAGGTAGCAACGTCGGCCTGCACACCCCGGCCCGTCCGATCGCCGTGGCATCGTTCACCTTGACGCAACCGATTACTCAGCTTCTAAGAACCCGCCTCTCCGTCCGCGAGCAGCGATTGAGCGAAGATCTGAGTCGCCAAGGCCATTCGCAGCAGGATCAGCAGTTGGTGAGCGACGTCCGCCGGGTCTACTACTCGTTGCTCCAATCCCAGAGCCAGGCCGAATCCCAGCGTGCCACCATCCGCGCCCTCGAGGAACTGGGCCAGTTGACCGAACGGCGTCTGCAGGTCGGCGCAGTCCTCAAAGCAGACCACCTCCGCATCAAGGCGGAGGAGGCCAAGGCCAGGTATCGGCTTCTCGTGGTCGAGGGCGCGCTGGCCGACCGGACGGAAGCCCTGAACCGTCTGCTGGGCAGAGATCTGCTCGTCGCCTTTTCGGTGCAGCCGGTGGCCGCGGCCCTTCCCGCAGAAGCGGACCTGCAAGCGGCTCGAACGCTCGCGCTTGCGCGACGTCCCGAGATCAAGATTGCCTCCATCAAGAAGAAGCAGGCCAGGCTGGAGACCCGGATCGAGAAGACGCGGTACCTGCCCGACCTCTCGATCCAAGCCAACTATCTGACCCCGGCCGGCGTCGACTTCCTGCCGAAGAACGTCACTGGCGTAGGGGCCCTTCTCACCTGGCAACCCTGGGACTGGGGCCAGAAGCGCCACAATGTCGCCCAGAAGGTCATCGCGGAGCACCAGGCGGCTCTCGTCGAGGAAGAGGCGCGCGACCAGGTTCTCCTGGACGTGGACTCGCAGTTCCGCCGGCTACGCGAAGCCAGAGCACAGCTTGCCGTGGCGGCGAGCGCTCGCGATGCAGAACAAGAAGGGCTTCGCAACCACACCGATGCCTACTCGCAACAGGCCATCCTGCTCAGCGCCCTGTTGCAGCAGCAGGCGTCGCTCGCAACCGCCGAGGACGGATATCGACAGGCCCTGTTTGCGTTCTGGACGGCGCGAGCCGAGTTTGA
>WNFL01302256.1_pt3 | contig 14981 bp, 14 predicted proteins | sample 5400361 | NCBI WGS metagenome assembly WNFL01 (sample SAMN13153351, study PRJNA577476) | soil metagenome | isolation source: 40 cm soil on Douglas fir-dominated hillslope | place: USA:California | collected 2013-09-17
GCTCGCGCCCGCGGAGGAAGCGTCGACAGGAGGCCCCAGATCTCCCGATAGGCGGAATGCCGGAGCGTCGGAGCCGGCGCTCCCGCCCGCCAGGCCTCGTGGCTCGCCGCGCGCGCCTCCGAATAGACGGCGTCGTCGCCCAGGTCCCATTCCCGGAGCCTGCCGTTCGCGATGAACCTCACCGACCGGGGCAGCGTGCCGGGCACAAGGAGGATCCGCTCGAGCTGGTCCCACCACATCTCGAGCGGCTGCCCGACGAATCCGGTCGTCACGAAGACGGTGGCCGGGACCCCGTGGCGCTCGAGGACGGGGAGCGCGGCCGCGTGGTTGTCCGCGTACCCGTCGTCGAAGGTGACGGCGACCGCCCGCTGCGGGATCTCTCCGCCGCCGAGCGCTCCCGCGATTCGCGCGAGCGCGACGGGCGACGCGATCGCGCGAAGAGCCTTCATCTGCTCATCGAAGCGCCGCGGCGCGACGCTCAGGCTCCACGGCTCGGATCGGAGCTCCACGATGCGGTGGTAGAGGAGGACGAGCCCGACGGCGGGATCTCGCGGCACGGCGGTCACGCGCAGCTCGGCGAGCTCCACGGCCGGACCTTCCGCCAGGACCGCGCGCAGCGAGAGCCGGTGCTTCCCCGGCGGGAGCGACGGCGTCGCGACGAGGAAGGAGACCTCGGATCCCTGCGCGAAGCCGGCGTGGACGCGGGCCACGTCCTCGCGGTCGGCCCGCATCGCGGCGCGCGCGATCGGCGAGCCCTCGAGGACGAGCTCGACGTGGGTCACGCGGCTGGACCGCCCGACGGCCCAGCCGACGACCTCCAGGGAGCTCCCCTCGAGAGCTTGACCGCTCTTCGGAAAATCGACGATCGCCGCGGCCAGCTCCTCGCCGAAGCGGTACGCGACCTCCTCGACGTCGATCCGTACGGTCTTCATCCCGAGACGCCCGCCGAGAGCCGCTTCTTCAGCCCGGGTATCGCGCCCTTCAGCCCGCGCCACCAGAGCCCCGGGCGGAGCCCGTTCCTCCTGAGGAATTCCCAGAGCGCCGGCGGATACGCGCGCCACGGCACGGGATGCGGCGCGATCACCTGGTTGCGCCCGTCGATCTCGTGGTCCCACTTCGCGACGCACCACCACAGGGATACGTAGCCCGTGCGCCTCTTGACGAGGTCGAGGATCTCCTCGAGCGCCCGGCCCCACCCCGCGACGGTCTTGGCGTCCGGATGGAGACGGGCCGCCGCCAGCTCCCTGTCGATATATCGGACCCGCTCCGGCGGATAGCGGGACGCGAGCCGGAGCCAGAAGTCGTAGTCCATCGTGTGGTGCAGCGACGCGTCGAAGGGACCGATCTCCTCCCACACGCGGCGCCGGAAGAACGCCGCCGGCTGCGCGACGAAGCAGAAGCTCGCGAGAGCGCCCGCGTCGTACGGCCGCGTCAGGTAGGGACCGAGGCGGCGCCCCTCCGCGTCGATGTAGATCGCGCGTCCATAGACGAAGACGAGGTCCGGGTCGGACGCGAAAGTGTCCCCGACCGCGGCGAGCGCCCCCGGGAGGAGGAGGTCGTCGCTGTTCAGGTAGCCGAGCACCTCGCCGCTGGCGCGGGCGAGTCCGCGGTTGATCGCGTCGGCCTGACCGCGATCGGGTTCCGAGACGTACGGCACGCGGCCGGCGTACTCCGCCAGGATCTCGAGCGTGCCGTCCGTCGAGCCGCCGTCCTGGATGAAGTAGTCGAGCCCGGCATAGCCTTGGCCGAGCACGCTGTCGATCGTCGCGCGGATGTAGCGGGCCTGGTCGAGGCTCGGCGTGACGAGCGAGATCGTGGGCGGAGAATCAGCCATCTCGGCGCTCGCGCGGAAAGACGAGCCGGATCCTCACGTAGTTGACGAGGAGGAAGACGATTCGCAGCGCGAGCGACGCCGGCCAGAGATATCGCGGGCCGTGGCGGCGCCAGATTCTCGCGTGGGAGGAGAGCGAGAGGTTGTGCCGCGGATCCAGGAGCCACGACGCGTATCGCCGGGCGCTCGGCGCGCCCGACACGCGCGCGTCGTACGCGCCGACCTCGTGGGTGAGCCGGGCCCGCGGGTCGACGAGGATCGGGAAGCCCGCCGCGCGCGCGCGGAGGGAGAAATCGGTGTCTCCCCACGACATCGGGAAGCTCTCCGCGTCGGGGAGTCCGATCTTGCGGAACACCTCCGTCTCGACGAGCGTCCCCATGCCGAAGAGCCAGTCGCACTCGTACGGCTCGGGCGGCAGCGCCGACGCGGGAGCTCCGTGGTGGAGGATGCGCATCCCCCGCCCGAACCACTCCATCTTTCCGCCTCCCGACCAGACGAGATCGGGTTTCTGCGCGTAGAGGACCACGCTGCCGATGAGGGCCCGCGGATGGCGCTCCGCCGTCTCGGAGAGACGCTCCAGGTAGTCGGGAGCCGCCGTGACGTCCTGGTTGAAGAAGAGGACGCACGGATCTCCGCGTTCCAGGCACCTCTCGATCCCGAGGACGATCGCGCCGGTCCAATACGCGGGCCGCGATGTCGTGATCACCTCGAGGGGCGCGAACTCCTCCGCGAGCTCCGCGCCGGAAGCGCTCCCCTCGTCGTCGATCAAGAGCAGCCGCGTGGCGCCCGCCGCGCGCAGCGAGGAGAGGGCGCGGCGCGTCGCCTCCCTGCGCCGGAACGCGGGAATCAGGACCGTCGGCTGGATCACTCGGCCGGATGCCCGTCCAGGAGGCGCAGCTCGGCCTCCACCATGAGCCGCACGAGGTCCTCGAAGCCGACGGTCGGCTTCCAGCCGAGCTTCGTCGCCGCCCTCGACGCGTCGCCGCGCGTCTCGGAGATGTCGATCGGCCGGAGGTAGTCCGGGTCGAGGACGACGAACTCCCGGTAGTCGAGGCCGACGGCGCGGAACGCCGTCTCACAGAGATCCCCGACCGAGTGCGAGACGCCCGTCGCCAGGACGTAGTCGTCGGGCTCGCCCGCGGCCAGGATCGCCCGCATCCCTTCGACCGTGTCTCTCGCGTACCCCCAGTCCCGCCGCGGCTCCAGCGTCCCGAGATGGACCTTCGCGTCGAGACCTCTCGAGATTCGCGCGGCGGCGCGCGCGACTTTCCGCGTCACGTAGTTCTCGCCGCGGCGCGGGCTCTCGTGGTTGAAGAGTATGCCGGCGCAGGCGAAGAGCCCGTATGCCTTGCGGTAGATGCGGACCAGGTTGAGCGAATAGACCTTCGCCGCCGCGTATGGGTTGACGGGGTTCATCGGCGTCGTCTCCGACTGAGGCGATTCCGACGGCTCGCCGAAGATCTCGCTCGTGGCGGCGAGGAAGAAGCGGCATTCCGGAGCGCACTGGCGGATCGCCTCGAGGAGGCGCAGCGTGCCGACGCCGGTGACGTCGGCGGTGTACTCGGGCAGGTCGAAGGAGATCTTGATGTGGCTCTGCCCCGCGAGGTGGTAGAGGGCGTCCGGCTTTGTCTGGCGGACGATCGACTGGAGACTGCTGCTGTCGGCGAGGTCGGCATAGTGGAGAGACAGCCGGCCGTCGCTCCGCGCGGCCGCGAGGGAGGGAAGCGAGTCGAGCCGCGTTCTCTGGAGAAGGCTCGATTGGCGCACGACCCCGTAGACGCGGTCGCCGGCGGTGAGGAGCGCCTCCGCGAGATACGAGCCGTCCTGTCCCGTGATCCCGGTGATGACGACGCGTCTCATCGGCTCGCTCGCCGGCCTTCGGCGAGAATGTAGAGAGGCACGACACGATGATACGGGAGGCGAATCGGCCGAGAGTCTTCGTCGACCTCGCCCCCCTGGCGCCGGACGGCACGAACGGCGGCTCGCGCCCGTTCGTTCTCGAGCTCCTCTCCCGGCTCCTCTCACGGGACCTGTGCGAGCTGCACCTCCTCGTGAAGCGGCCGGCCGCGGCGCTGCTCGCGGGCGTCGCGGAGCGCGGCGCCACGCTTCACCTCCTCGGCGAGGAGATCCGCGAGCCTCGCCGGCTCCTTCGCATCAGGCGGCGGGCCTTCCCGCGGCCGGACCGCGGCTCCCTCCGGGCGCGCGGCGCGTCCCTCCTCTTCAGCCCGCTCGGGACGGCGGCGTTCCACGAGAGGGGGCTCGCGCACGTCGCCGTCGCCTATGACTTCCAGGAGGTTTCGCATCCGGACTTCTTCACGCCGCCGGAGCGGCGCAGGCGGCGGGACTTCCGCGCGGACCTCAGGCGCGCGACTCGCGTCGTCGCCATCTCGGAGGCCACGCGGCGCGAGGGGATCGAACGAGCCGGGCTCGACGCGCGCCGCGTCGACGTGATCCCACCCGTGGTGCCCGAGCGACGCCCGCTCGAGCCCGACGAGCTCCACGAACGGCTCGCGAGGCTCGCGCTCGCGCCGGACGGCTTCGCGGTCTACCCCGCGAACTTCTGGCCGCACAAGAACCACGCGCGCCTCGTCGAGGCGGTCGCTCGTGCGGGCGCGGTCCCGAGAGTCGTCCTCTGCGGCGCGCTGGACGAGGCTCGCGAGCGAATCCGCGCGGACGCGAACGCCGCCGGGCTCGGCGAGAGGATCGCCGTCCTTCCGTATCTGGACGACGCCGACGTGACGGCTCTCCTCCAAGGCGCGCGGCTCCTCGTCTTCCCGTCGCTCTTCGAGGGCTTCGGCATTCCCGTCCTCGAGGCGTTCCGGCTCGGGACGCCCGTCGTCTGCTCCGGAATCCCGGCGCTTCGCGAGCTGGCCGGGGACACGGCGCTCTTCTTCGACGCTCTCGATTCGGGCTCGATCGCGTCCGCCCTCGCGTCCCTCTGGGACGACGCGTCGCTCCGCGCGGAGCTCGCGCGGCGCGGAGCCGGGCGGGCGAGCGCGTTCGCGAACGACACCGCCGTCGACCGCTACGCCGAGGTTCTTTCAGCTGCGCTGTCTCGAAGCTAACCGCTCGGGAAGGGCCGGCGCCCCGCGCTCCCCCTTCGCGAGGCGGATCTCCCCCTCCGAGACGATCCGCTCGACCTCGCGGTCGAACGGGCTCGGGACCAGCTCGCGGAGCCTCGGAAGGATCCAGACGGCGCGGACGAAAAGCGCCCGCGCCAGAGCATCGTCTCCGCGCCGCGCGGCGAGCCCGCCGAGATTGAGGTCGGTCTCGGCTCTCTCCTCCAGCTCGAAGGAGCGCATCTCCGCGCGCCACGCGGCGTCCAGATCGCCGGAGAGCCGGTACGTCGACGCCAGCGGGATCCAGGCGACGGCCCGGCGCGGCCAGAGCGACGTGCTCAGGAGCAGGTCGCGGCGCGCGGTCTCGAGGAGATCGCGGCGGCTCTCGACCCCTTCCTCGACGACGCTCGCGCCGAGGAGCGCCCGCTCGCCGCGGCTCTGGGAGGCGACCGCCACGGCGCGTGCGCCGGCTCCGCCCGCGACGAGAAGCGCGAAGGCGATGCAGGCGGCCCTCCAGAAGCGCGGCGCGGGTCGAGGCTCCGTCCCCCAGACGCGCCGCCATGCGAGGCCCGCGACGAACGCCGCGGGCGCGACGACCGCGGGCAGCCGGAGCGGGAACGTGCCGAGGCTCAGGACGGCGAACGCCGCGAGGAGCACCAGCAGCGTCTCCGCCGGCGGAGCCTCGTGCGCGGGCTCCGTCCGCTCCCGGCGCGCTGCCTTCACGAGCGCGGCGAGGAGGAGCCCGGCGAGGCCGGCCGCGAGGAGGGCCGCCGGAATACCGCACTCGGCGGCGAGCGTGACAGGCTCGCTGTGCGCGTTCTCGAAGTGCGCCGACTCGGAGAGGTGCACGAGGCGCCGTCTCGCGCGCTCCTCCGCGGCGAGTCGCGCGGGCACGAACGCGGCTTCGTACCCTCCCGGACCGACGCCGAAGACGGGGCGGCTGCGGATCATCTCCAGCGCGGCGAGGAGGCCGATGTCACGCTGGGTCGAGGCGGCCGCGAGATCGCCCGAGCGGAGGTCCCGCAGCTTCGCGCCGACCCGCCCGAGGAGCCCCGTGGCCCCGGAAACGATCGCGGCGAGGACGACGCCGGCGAGGAAGATCCGCCATCGCCGCCGGAAGCCGAGCACGAGATGGATCGCCAGGCCCGCGGCCACCGCCGCGAGCGCCGTCACGGTCTCGCTCGCGCCGAGACCCGCGAGCACGGCCACGAGTCCCGCTGCGAAGAGGAGCCGGCGGCGCGGCGGCGTGCGCTCGGACCAGAGCCGCATCCAGAGGAGGAGGGCCGGGAGGACGAGGGCCGCGCCGACGTATCCGGGGTTTCCCATGAACGCCGTCGCCTTGAAGCGCGGCTCGGCCGCGTCGACGGGCGGGGACCAGAAGCCGAGGAAACGCTGTCCGGCCGCGAGCGCTCCCGTGACGACGCCGGCAACCATCAGCGCGCCGAGCGCGCGGCGCGAGATCGCGGCCCCGGAGCTCGACACGCCGCCGAGGAGAAGGGCCCCGGCGGCGATCACGGGCACGAGGTCCAAGGGATCGAACCGGCGCCACGCCAGGGCACCTGAGATCGCGACGAGCGCGAGGAGGCTCAGGACGGCGACGCGGACGCCGCGGCCGGCGCGCGGCGCGCTCTCCCGCTGCGACGCCACCCCCCACAGGACGAGCGCTGCGCCGAGCGACTGCACCGACAGCTTGCACTCGCGGAGAGCGTCGTTCGATTGCAGCGAGAAGACGAAGAACGGCAGCAGAACCGACGCGAGGACGCCGATCGGCGCGAGGAGGACCCCGAATCCTTCCCTCTCGGCCGCTGGCCCCGGGGCAGCGGGACTCTCGGACGAGGCGCGACGCCGCGAAGGAGCTCTGCCTGCACGAGCCACGGTGTCGGAAAGGATAGCAACGGCCGCGTCCCGCGGCAGCGGAGATCAGCTCGGCGCCGGCACCGTCGCGGCCCCGCTCAGGGACCACTCGTGGTAGGCGTCCGTCACTTCCTGTGCGGGACCGTCCCTCACGATCCGCCCCTCGGAGATCCAGAGCGCCCTCTCGCAGCTCTCGACGATGGTGCCGAGAGAATGGGACACGAGGAAGAACGTCTTGCCCCGGGCCCGGAACTCCCGCATGCGGTCCTGGCACTTGCTCTGGAACCGCTCGTCACCCACCGCGAGGACCTCGTCGATCAGGAGGACGTCGGGGTCGACGTCGGTCGCCACGGAGAACGCGAGCCGCGAGGCCATCCCCGTCGAATAGGTCCGGACCGGGACGTCGAGGAACGCCTCGAGCTCGGCGAACTCCGCGATGCGGGGAATCCGGGCGAGCATCTCCTTCCGGGAGAATCCGAGGAACGCTCCCTGCAGGATGATGTTCTCGTGTCCCGTCAGCTCACCGTGGAAGCCGAGCCCGAGCTCCATCAGGGGCGCCACGCGGCCGCGCACGCGGACGCGTCCCTCGGAAGGGCGTCGCACGCGGGCGATCACCTTCAGGAGCGTGCTCTTTCCCGCGCCGTTCGGTCCCACCACACCGACCGACGCGCCGCGCTCGATGACGAGGGAGACATCCTGGATCGCCACGAGCTCTCCGTGCTGGAGCCGCCGCTGGAGACTCCGGATGGCGTACTCCTTCAGCGAGAGGATCGGCTCCTTCGCGAACTCGTAGCGCACGGAGACGCCGTCGAGCTGGATCGCGGGAGCCGGATCCACCGGAGCCGTCGAGGCCGCCACCGCCGCCGGCTCAGCTTCGAGTGCCGTAGTCTTCATTCTTCCGCGCGTAGAAGAGCCAGCCGGCCGCGAGCGCCACGAGCGCGGCGGCGACGGAGAGGAGGAGGACCCGCGCGCCGGGGATCCGCCCTTCGTAGAGCGGGGCGCGGAACAGGTTCAGGAGATGGGTCATCGGGTTGAGCGTGATGATCCACCGGAATCTCTCCGGGACGATGGCGGGCACGTAGAAGACCGGCGTGATGAAGAACCAGGTGCCGAGGAGCACCATGTACGTCTCCTTCACGTCGACGAAGCGGGAGGACATCGTGAAGACGAGGAGTCCCACGCCGGCCGTGAAGATCGTCGCGACGAGGATCGGAACCGGGAGGAAGAGCCAGGCCGTGCTCACGGGATGGCGCGTGACGAGGATGATGACGAAGAGCGGGACGAGGCTGAGCAGCAGGTTGACGAGAGCCACCCCGACGGCGACCGCCACGAAGACGGAGCGCGGAACGTAGACGCGCCGCGTGATGTCCCCGGCGTCCACCGTCAGCGAGGCCGCGTAGCTCGTCCCTTGCGAGAAGAAGGTCCAGAGGAGCGAGCCCGTGAGGAGGTACACGGGGAAGTTCGTGATCTGCTGCTTCAAGATCTCCGAGAAGACGATCGTCAGCGCGACCATGTTGACGAGAGGGCTCAGCATCGTCCAGGCGATTCCGAGCACGGACCTCTTGTAGCGCACCTTGATGTCCCGCGACACGAGCTCGGCCACGAGGTGGCGGAAGTCCCAGAGAGCGAGCGCTTCGGAGACGAACGGCAGGCCGCGCTTGGCGGAGTCGTACGTGACCGGCGGCGCCGGCAGGACCGCGCTCATCCGCGCAACTTCTCCTCAGAGTGACTCGATGCCATATGCTAGCGTTGACTCGTAGCCAAGCGCTCATCCTTGCGCCCATCGACTAGAGCCCAGCGATGTTACACGAGCGGACCGGTCTCGATCCCTCCGTCGAGCTCCTCCAGGTGCGCTTCGAGCGCGACGTGGCGCTCAAGGCGCAGGGCCGTCTCGAGAAGGAGCTCCGCCGGCTCGAGCGGCGCCTGGCCGAGCTCGAGTCGGAGCGCTCCGCGCTGAGGACGCGGCTGGAGGAGCGCGAGCGCTACCTCGCCGCGATCCGCTCGTCGCTCCCCTGGCGCCTCGTCCAGCTCCTGCGCGGCCTCCTGGGACGCCGCTGGTGACGGAAGACGCCGCCGCCCTGAAGCGGCGCGCCGACGACCTCGAAGCGGCGCTCCTCGCCCTCCAGCGCCGGGTCCTCGCGCTCGTGGAGGTCCTCCCGCCCGACGCCCTCCGAGGACTCCACGACGATCTCGACCTCCCGGACACCGCGTCGGCGTCTCTCCTGGAAGGATGGGAGGAGACCGTGAGCCTGACGCCCAGCGACGTCGCCACGGAGATGTCGCTCCTCTGGAAGCGCCTCGAGGACGCGTGAATCGCCGGGTCACCCTCGTCATCCTCTGCTGGAACCGTTGGGAGCTCACGGAACGCTGTCTCGAGACGGTCCGGGCCTCGACGGACCTCGCCGAAGTCGACGTCGTCGTCGTCGACAACGGGTCGACCGACGCGACCGCCGAGAAGCTGAAGGGCTACGGCTGGGTCCGGACGATCCGTCTCGAGGCGAACCTCGGCTACGTGCGGGGCAACAACGCCGGCATCGCCGCGGCGGCCCCGGGCTCCGACGTCGTCCTCCTCAACAACGACGTCGAGGTCCTCGCCCCCGGCTGGCTCGAGGAGCTGCGGCGGACCGCTCGCTCGTCGCCGGACGTCGGCATCGTCGGCTGCCGCCTCGTCCTGCCGGACGGCAGGCTCCTCCACGCCGGAACGTACATCCTGCCCGACACCTGCTGGGGCCAGCAGATCGGCGCGCTCGAGACGCGGCGACCCGGGACGTGGAGGGGATCGTCTTCGCGTGCGCCTACATCAGGCGCGAGGTCCTCGACGCGATCGGGGCGCTCTCGGAGGCCTACGTCTCGTACTTCGAGGACACCGATTACTGCCTGCGCGCGAAAGACGCTGGGTTCCGCACGCTCGTGTGCGGGGCGGTGACGATCGTCCACCACGAGCACGGCTCGACGAGCGACACGCCCGAGGTCTTCGCCGGAATCTTCGAGAAGAGCCGCGCCACGTTCCGCCGCCGCTGGCGCCGGCGCCTCGAGCGGCGTTATGCGCATCGGGTCGCCTGGCGGTCGGTCATGAACTTCTCGACGGGATACGCGATGAGCTGCCGGGAGATCCTGCGCGCGCTCGACCGCGAGGGAGTGCGGGTGACTTACTCGTACGTCTACGGCCCGGGCACCCCGTACCCGGTCGAGGAGCCGCCGATCACCGACGACTACGCCCTGCACGTCCTCGCGCGGCGCAGGAGTCCGCTCTTCCCGAAGGTCTCGGTGACGTACGGGCAGGGAGACGTCTTCGAGAGGAGCCGCGGGCGCCGCAGGGTCGGCTACACGATGCTCGAGGTGGACGGCTTCCCGGCGGAATGGGTGCGGCAGGCGAACGCGATGGACGAGGTGTGGGTCCCGACGCGCTTCAACCGCGACGGCTTCGTCCGGTGCGGGCTCACGAGGCCGATCCACGTGATGCCTCTCGGCGTGGACGTCGACCACTTCCATCCGGCCATAGAGGCGCATCCGAGCCCGAAGGGCGATTTCGTCTTCCTCTCGAGCTTCGAGTGGGGCGAACGCAAGCAGCCGGAGCTCCTGCTGAAGGTCTTCAACCAGACGTTCCGGAGGAAGGAGCCGGTCGTCCTCGTCTGCAAGGTGTTCAACAGGAACGCCGCGCTCAACCTCAAGGACCAGATCGAAGCGCTCAGGCTGAACGACTCCGGCGGCCGGATCGCGTTCCTCTTCAACCGCGAGTTCCCGTACCACCAGCTCGGCTCGCTCTACCGTTCGGCCGACTGCTACATCTCCGCCGGGCGCGGCGAAGGCTGGGACATGCCGCTCATGGAAGCGATGGCGTGCGGGCTTCCCACGATCGCGACCGACTGGGGCGCGCACACCGAGTTCGTGCACGACGGGATCTCGTATCCGCTCCGCGTGCGCGGCACCATTCCCGCGGTCGCGCTCTGCCCCTACTACGACGGATTCTCGTGGGCCGATCCCGATCCCGAGCACCTCGAGGAGCTGCTCCGCCACGTATACGAGCAGAAGGACGAGGCCGCGGCGAAGGGCAGGCGCGCCGCCGCCGAGATGGCCGAGCGCTGGACCTGGGCGCACGCGGCTCGGCGCATCCTGGCGCGGCTCGAGGCGCTCTCCACGTAGCCGGGCGGCACCGGGGCGTTCGTGCGATCATAGCGACGCCTCTTTGGTCCCGGAAACATGAACGCAACGGTGCCCCTGACGGGCCTTTGGTCCGCATTCTGTTCGCTCCCGGCTCTCGACGCCGTCGGGCGCTTGGTGCGTCTTCGGGCGTATCGGGGGAGGCCCGCGGAGGAGTCCGCGGCGCCGCGAGCCCTCCTCGTGCTCGTCCCCTCGCGCGCCGAAGGGCTCCGTGTCGGAGGACTGGTCGAGGACCTCGCGCGCGAGCGGCGCGAATCGGACACGCGGATGGACGTCGTGGTGATCCTCGACGGCGAGGACGCCGAGGCCGCTCGCCGCGTCCGGGACGCGGGCTTCGAGGCGCTCGTGAAGACGCCGGCCGGCCCCTCGAAGGGGGCCGCGCTCGCGTTCGCGACCGCGTATCTGGCGGGGACGGCTCCCGAGCGCCTCGACGCGGCCGACTTCGTCGTCGTCCTCGACGCCGACACGCGGCTGCCGGAGGGATGGCTGCGCGGCCTCTCGATTCCCGTCGGCACGGACGTCTTCCAGCTCCCCGTCCTGCCGGTGCGGACGCCCGAAGCCGGCGCGGCGCGCGTGGAGGCCTTGTCGCTCGCGATCGCGACGAGGGTGGAGGACGCGGCGCGCGACGCGCGCGCCAGGCCCGTCCGGCTGCGCGGCAAGGCGATGGGCTTCTCGCCGAGAGCCTGGCGCGCGGGACCGGCGAGAGGGGCGCGGACGCTCGTCGAGGACTCGGAGACGACGCTCGCCCTTCTCGCGAAAGGCTTCCGCATCCGGGCGCTGCCCGGCCCGGCCGCGCTGGAGGAGCCGCCCACCGGATCGGCGGAGATGAGCCGCCCCCGCGCGCGCTGGTTCGCGGGCCACCTCCATCTCCTGGTCGTCGGCTTCGCCGATCTCGTGTCGGCCGCCCGCCGCTCGCCGCTCGGCGCGCTCGCGCTCGCGGCCGATCTCTTCCTGCGCCCCCGGGCGCTCGTCCTCGCGTTCCTCGCGGCGACCGCCGCGTCCGCCGCCGCCCTGGTCGCGGGCGGATTCCTCCCCGCCCTCGTCCCGCTCGCCCTCGCTTTCCTCGGGCTTCTCGCGGAGGCGCTCTACGTGCGCGCCGCGCGGCGGCTCCTCGGGAGCTCGCCCGACGTGCCCGCCGTCCGCGCGGCGGATCTCGGGACGGCGCTCCTCGTCTGGCTGCGGGCGATCGGCCTCGCGATCTTGTCGCCGAAGCGCTGGCACCGCGCCCGTCCGGAGGTCGTGGGCGGATGAAGGCGCTCCTCGTCGTTCCGAGGCTGCCGGGCACGGGCTTCACGGGCGATCGCGTGCGCGTGGAGATGCACATCGAGGCGCTGAAGCTCGCCGGGTTCGAGATCGTCCTGGTCGGTGGAGCGCCTTCGGGAGAGGGAATCGGCGCGGTCGAAGGCGTCTCCTCCGTCAGGCCGGTGCCGTTCTCCCATGCCGGATTTCCCTTCGCTCTCGCGGCAGCGGCCTTCCGCGGCGACCCGCTCCAGTCCGCGCTGCAGGCCGGGCCTTGGGCGCGCGCCCTCGCGGGGGCCGGAGACCGCTTCGACCTCGTCGTCTGGTCGCTCGTCAGGATCTGGCCTCACGTGCGAGGGCGCCTGCCCGGCGCCCCCGTCGTCCTCGACTTCATCGACGCGCTGGCGGCGGGAGCGGACCAGGCCGCGGAGCGGGACCCCGCCGGCTGGCGCCGCCTCTACTGGCGCGTCGAATCGCCGCGCCTCGCCCGCGCTCAGAAACAGGCGGCCTTCAACGCGAGCGCTCTCCTCTCGACGACGCAGCGTGACGCCTCGCTCCTCCCCGCGGGGACCGAGGCGCTGCTCCACGGCGTGAAGCTCGGACCTCGGCCCGACGCCTCCCCTCGCGAGCCGGTCGTCGCGTTCTCGGGCCGCCTCGGCTACAGGCCGAATCAGCTCGCGGCGCGGACCCTGATCGAGGACCTGTGGCCCTCGGTCCGGCGCGCGGTCCCGGAGGCCCGCCTCGTGCTCGGCGGCGCCGACGCTCCGCGCGAGCTCGGCCGTCTCGACGGCAAGGGCGGCGTATCCGTCGTGAGCCCGGTCGCCGAGATGCCCGCGTTCCTGCGGCGCGCGCGCGTGGTGGCGGTGCCGCTGGAGCTCGGCACCGGCCTGCCGAACAAGCTGCTGGAGGCCTTCGAGGCGGGCGCCGCCGTCGTCGCCTCGGAAGACTCCGTCTCGCGCGCGTCGCTCCCGTCCGCGCGCGCGCCGGCCCTCGCCGCGCGAACGAGGCAGGAGTTCGTCGACGGGCTCATCTCCTATCTCCGCGACCCGTCGAAGGCCGCCGCCGACGGGGCGGCCGGACGGGACTTCGTCGAGCGGCACGGCGACCGCCGCCGGGCCGTCGAGCGGCTCGCGTCGGTGTTCCGCGACGCGGCCGAAGGCGTCGTCCCCCGCCCGCGTCCGCTGGCGGCGTCCGAGTCGATCCACTGAGGTTGCGCGGCACGCGCCTCTCGCTTACGTTTCATCGAAAGAGCACCTCGGCGGCGATCACTTATGTGCAGGACCGAATGAGAGGGAGCATCGGATGAGGCCCCGCGGCCGCTTCGAGGGACGCGCTCTGTTGATCGCGGCCGGCGATGCGCTGCTGGGCGCATTGGTCTTCGTCGTGACCGTCCTGATCCGGAGGACGCTCCACCTGCCCGGCACCAAGGACGTCCTGCCCGCCGAGAAGCTCTCGATCGACGTCTTCCCGTGGCTCCTCATCGTGGGTGCGACGGTCGTGATCTCGCTCTTCCTCGCCAGCACCTACGACGAGAACGCGAAGACGGTTCGCGAGCGGGGTGGATTCCTCGTGGCGTCCGCATTGACGGCCGGGGTCCTGATCGCGGTCTACTTCGGTTCCGGCCGTGCCGTCCCGCGGAGCGTCCTCCTCCTCTACGTCCCCTTGCTCACGTTCGCGCTCGACCGTTGGCGCAGGCTCGCCGATCGCCTCGCCCCGATCGGGACCCGCCGCGTGCTCGTCCTCGGCTGCGGAGACGACGCCCACGGCGCCGCCGATGCTCTCCGTACCGGCTGGATCAGCGGACACGACCTCTTCGATTGGTGGCGCGACCTCTCTCCGATGCGCCACCGCGCGACCGAGGGCACGGACGCCCTCCGCCTCCCCGCGACCGTGCAGGACGTCGTCTTCGCGTCCGACCAGCCCGAGGACCGGACAGTGCTCATCTCGCTCCTCGAGCACAGCCTCCACCAGGAGTTCGATCTCTGGATCCTCCCCGGTCTCGTCGACATCGTCTCGGCCGGTCCCCTGACACGCAACCTCGGCGACCTCCCTCTCGTGCACGTCGCCACCCGGGGCGCCGGTCCCCTCGCCCTCGCCTACCGGAGGGTCGTGGACCTCGTCTTCGGCTCGCTCTTTCTCGCCGTCTCGCTCCCGCTCCTGGCGGTCCTGAGCGTGGCGGTCGCGATCGAGAGCCCCGGCGTTCCCTGGATTCGCCAGCGTCGCGTCGGAAAGAACGGCCGCGAGTTCGGGCTGCTGAAGATCCGCACGATGAGGCCCGGCGCCGAGGACGACTCCGGCCCGACGCTCACGAAGAAGGACGACGGCCGCCTCACACGCCTGGGCGGCTTCCTCCGGAAGACGCGGCTCGACGAGCTCCCGCAGCTCGTCCACGTGGTCTCCGGGAAGATGAGCCTCATCGGCCCGCGCCCGGAGCGTCCCGAGTTCGTCTCCTGCGTCACGTGCTGAAGCCGGGGATCACGGGGCTCGCGCAGGTGATGGGCGTCTACGCGACGAAGCCGGACGTGAAGCTCCGCTACGACCTCGGATACCTCTTCCATCTGAACCCGCTCCTGGACGCGTTCATCCTCCTGAAGACCGTGTCGACGGTCCTGCGCGGGAACGGGACGTAGAGTCGACGGTTCCTAGATCCGCTCCGCCCAGGCGACCGGCGTGACGGCCTCCTGGTCCTCCTCGCCCGTCCGGATCCGGTAGACCTTCTCGACCGGGAGGACGAAGACCTTTCCGTCCCCGACGTCGCCGGTCCGCGCGGACGAGAGGATCGCCTCGACGGTCGGCGCGACGAAGTGGTCCGAGACGCCGATGTCGAGCCGCACCTT
>WNFL01424824.1_pt1 | contig 14981 bp, 9 predicted proteins | sample 5400361 | NCBI WGS metagenome assembly WNFL01 (sample SAMN13153351, study PRJNA577476) | soil metagenome | isolation source: 40 cm soil on Douglas fir-dominated hillslope | place: USA:California | collected 2013-09-17
AACGCGAAGAGGTTCGGGTTCGCCACCTGGGTATTTGAGCTGAGAACGCCGTCGTCAAATCCTTTGTGGAGGAGATGCTTGAACGGACCCATGTAGCTCGGGTGCGCGCCGTCCACCAGCACGCTCGGCACGAGGGTCGCCTGCTCGTAGGGCCCCCATCGGAGCTGCGTGATCGGTGGGACGAGGTCCACGAGCACGCTTCCGGTGATGGCGTTGAAGCCGATGTTGCCGCAATTCGCCGGCGATCCGGCTGCTGCGAACAGGGCGTCTACCACCGGGCACAACCAGCTCGGCTCGACGCCCGAGAGCAGGTGCTGGCCGTAGAGCGCGAGTGCAACGGCCATCGTGGCGAAATGAGAGCCGTCGAATGCGCTCTGGACGGAGACCTGCCCCTTGCAGAGCCGCCAGACAGGATCCGCGTTCAGGTTCGAGTAATCCTTGGCGGCGCGCATGGTGGCGTCCGTGATGAGCCCACCGGTCGAGTGCGAGACGACGACGTAACCCGGAGTTCCAAACTTGGTCTTGTCGTTGTTGCCCGAGGGATCCACGACCCCGGTTCCGTACTGCATGGCGTCACCGATCTGCGCCAGGATCGCGAGAACCCCGTTCTGCATGCGCTGCGGTGACGGCCATGCCACGATCATATACCGGTTCATGATGTGATTTTCGGTGAGGTAGCGCTGAATATGCAATCGCCAGTACCGCTCGGCCCCGGCGGCCCAATAGTCCGTCCCGTAGTAGTACGGGTTGGCGTTCGGGTTGGAGTTCTGGTCGACGACGTCGTCTGGTTGTACCCAAGGCGTGAGAGCTTTCTTCTGGGCGATGATCGCGTCTTCAATCGGAGTGAGGCGCAGCCCGTGGATGAAGACGATGTCACGTCCGCCGAAGACATAGCACTGCCCTGGCGGCGGCACGTGTGGCGTGGCCGGATACACGTAGTTGGCCATGCATTTCTTGCCATAGACCAACGAGGAGTCGGCGGGCCCGAAGAGGCTGAGGATCTCTCCGTCCCACAGGTCCAGCGAGTCGGCGATCTCGGTAGCCGTCTGGACACCTTGGATGCCGAGCGAGACCAGCTCGTCTAGGGTTGTATTGGTCGTGTCTGCCGTGGTGATCGTGCCTCCGATCGCGGAGGGGCAGGGGTCCGAGGGTAGCCATGTGTCGACGCTGGTGTCGATGTTGGGGTAGAGCGCGTCCACGTCACCCAGGACATCGTCGACACTGTCGACGACGACCGGTTCGGAGGGGTCCCAGTTGAGCGGCCCTGCGAAGTTCCCGAGCGAGTCGACGCTGGCCTCCCCATCGCCGCAATCGCAGCCCCACGCCCAGGTGTCGCCCTGCACGATCCCTGCCGCGTTCCGGCCGCCGAACAGGATGATGCGCTCGGAGGTGGCGTCGTACGCCATGGCGTGATCGCGTCGGGGTCCGAACCCGTTGTTGATCGTGGACCAGGCGCTTCCATTCCAGAACGAGGTCGTCGAGCCTGGGTCATTCAGCCCCCCATAGCGAATCGTCCCACCGCACTGATCCCCAAAGGCGGCGGCGCATCCCGCCGGAAGCGTCGTCACGCTGTCCGGTTTCGCCCACTCGTCCCCGTCCCAGTCCCACACGTCGTGGCGCTGGCTGCTGCCGTTGTCACCGCCGAACAGGCAGAGCTGCCCGCGCGCATCGTCGTAGACGAAGAATCCGTTCTGGACCAGGCCGGGTCCGGGGCTAGGAACGAGCGACCACAGCCCCGTGTTCGGGTCCCATTCCCAGAGGTCTGACTGCACGCTCCCGTCGTTACCGCCGTACAGCACCACGCGGTCGCGCTCGGCGTCGTAGGCCATCGCCATGCCGGCACGGGCTGTGGGCTTCGGGGCGGAGAGGCTGATCTGGGTCCAGGCCTGCAACGCGACGTCGTACGACCACATGTCACCCATATACCCGCCAGCGCCCACGCCGCCGAAGAGCAGAACACGGTCCCGCTTGCTGTCGTAGGTCATCGCATGCTGGGCGCGGGCGGCCGGATGCGTTCCAGGATTGGCGTCAGCCCACGCGCCACCATCCCACTCCCAGGTGTCGCCGAGCAGCGCGGTGGCGGCGTCACGGCCACCAAACAACACGACGATTCCTCGCTGGGTGTTCCCAGCCATGGCGTGCTGATAGCGCGCCGAAGGCCCGTTGCTCGAGGACAGCGCCCATGTGTCCGCCACGCAGGCGCCGGTGTCTGGTGGCGTCGGCAGGTTCGCGAGTGCCAGACACACGTTGTCGAAGTACATCCCATTGTTCGAGTTGCAGCCAAGCGTGACGTTGAAGCGGAAGCACTGCTGCTCCCGGCGCCGAAGAGTTCGTGAGTACACTCCTGGACCGGATCATATTCCTCGAACGACGGATAGGTGATCTGACTCCACGCCTGCCGTCCGTTCTTGTCGTTCACCGGGTAGTACTGAACGCCCACCCGGTATTCGTTGCCGTACGTCGACGGGTCCTGCAGCCCGTTGTAGATGTCGAAGCTGACGTAGTAGTCATCGGTCACTGCAAGGTTGGCGGCAGTGAGGCCGATCGCGTTCTTTCCCCCGGGCTGGTCATAGGGCCCGGCGAGCTGGATCGTAGGGGAGACGATCGCAGAGGCGTCCTCACGATCCGAGAGCCAGCGCGAGTCGCCGGCGTTGTTGTTGTCATCCGCATTCCCATTGACGACCACGTTTCCAGACATGTCGCAGAGCACGCCGGGGCTACCCGGGGGACCATGGACGTCGTCCCAGGTCAAGGTATTCAGGGGGCTCACATGCGGGTAGATGGCGGGCGGCTTGCTAGTGGACTTCCAGGCGCTCAGTGCGGTCACCCCGGTGCTGTTGTTGATCGTGCTTGCGGTCTCGAAGGCACCGATCGTGACGGGGCCAGCTCCTGTATTGATGGAAACATCGTCCACGATTGCGGCGCCCACGCCACCTGACGTATACGACAGATTCTCGTCGTCAAAACCGCGGTTCGTCTTGACTCGGAACACGAGTCGTACCCGGTTGCCGCTGCCGAGGATCGAGAGAACCTGGGCATGCGACAGCGTGTACGACGCGGTGGTCGTTCCGACCGTGCCGGCCGTCGATTGGAGCTCGAAGTAGTGCCCGGCAACGGACTGGAGGACCTCCGAGAACCAGCGGCGCTGCGGATCGTTGATTGGCCGCGTCGTCCCATCGGACGCGAGGAACGTGTTGTCTGCGGGCATCCCGACGTAGACCATGAACGAATCTGTCGGAACGTCGGTGTTCGAGAATCCGATGAAATTACCGGCGGCCACGGCGAGCGGGTCCTTGTCGAACCAGCCCACCGATGTTCCGGAAGCCGTAGTGCGCCCGGTCGAAAGAGCAGTGCGGTACTTGAACGAGATCGTGACGGTGCCGCCCGCCCCCGTCAGGTCCACGTCTCGGTAGAGCATTTGATCCATCTGCGATCCGTACCCGGGAAACCCCTTGTCGTTGCCGGTGGGGGACGTCGGGTTTGCGCCGTTGAATTGCAGGACATCGGCGTTGTACGGATTGCCCGTGATCGGGTCGACGTACTGCGTGTCCCCGTGTCGTCTGAGCCCCATCCACGCGGAACTGGAACCACCCAGCGGCGTCCAGGTTGCACCATTCGCCGCGCCAGCGTTCGCACCCGCGTCGACGTGCCACACACCGGTGACGCCAAACGTGCGCCGGGAAGCGCTCCCTGTATTGAGGACGTAGTTGGCGTTGTTGCCGAAGTCGATCGCCGTCCACGGCCGCTGGTTGGGCAGGAGCGAGGCGCTGGTGGTCGTGTAGACCTCACGGATGGGCCACCACCCCTGGAGAGAGTCCCCATGAGGGCTGGAGTTCCAACCCCACATCCCTCCCTCCGCCGGCGGGCGATTGAATCCGGCCCCCGACCCCGCGCGGAGCGACCAGTAGTTGGTTGAGGTGATCTGTCCCGGCGTGTAGCCCACGAAGACCGTGTCGCCCACCGCTTCGACGTGGGCGGGCTTCGCGGCGCGCGAGACGGCTTTCGGCGCGACGCGGGCGCGGCTGGAGATCTCGGCTGGCGGCCGCGGCGCATCTGCTGCCAGCGCGGGTGAGACGCACGTGATGACGGAGAGTGCTACGGCATAGATGGTACGAAGGGGGCGCACAGCGACCTCCCCAGTTCGAGCCACGACGACAGCCACGCCCGGGAATTGGCCTGTCGGGTAGCCCCATCACCGGGCCATGAGGCCGAAGCCGCGGCCAAATACCCGGGACGGACGTGATCGTTCGAGGCGGCTGCCTGCCGCCATATACGACGTTTGAGCCCATCCTCTTAGAGGACGGGACCAACCCCCGGCGGGGAGTTCTGCGGGAGGCAAGCGAGGCGGTGGGCCGGTCGCTGCTGGGAGCCAATTCCCATTTCCATGGCGGCGGCGCGATGTAGCGTGTCCCTTGGGGAGGGTCCCACCCCGTGGCCGGCGCAGGGCGCGTCCGGTCGGCGGCTCTCAGTCGAACCCGATTGGCTGCGGCGGGCAGCCAGAGGACATGGCGTGAGGGACGCGTTAAACGTCCTCGAACCGCAAAGTACGATCCGGAATCAGTGGAGACAAGGTAAATCGTAGTAGTGGTGCACAACGTCGGCCGATCTACTCGGATCGTCAGAGCATGCACGCCCCCGATAGTTGGTACAAAGTGACCACGTCGGTACATAAGGCGAAGTACGACGGCCTTGCGGCACTCGGCAGCACGGCCTCCATGCGGGCGCGTACTCGTTCAACATTCTCCGGCCGCTTGTCGACCCTACTCCCGTACCTCGATCGCCAGCACCGAGACGTCGTCTCGCGGCCCGGCGGCGCCGCACCAGGCGGCGAGCTCCGCGCGCAGGGCCTCGAGCGAGGCCTGCAGCGGCTCCTCGCGCGTGCGCTCGAGCAGCGCCAGGAAGCGCTCGAGCTCGAAGAACTCGTCGGCCGCGCTCTGCGCCTCGACCACACCGTCCGAATAGAAGTAGAAGCGGTCGCCGGGCGCGGTCGGCAGCGTCTGCTCCGCGAACGGAGTGTCCGGCAGCCAGCCGATCGCGAGCCCGGTGCTGTCGAAGGAGGTGGCGGGATGGCCGGCGCGCAGATGGATCGGCCCGGGATGCCCGGCGGCGACGTAGCGCAGCTCGCGACCGGCGACGTCGAGGATCGCGTAGAGGATGGTGAAGTACTGGCGCGTGGCGGGGTCCATCGGGAAGCGCTGGTTCAGGCGCCCGGCCACGATCGCGGGAGGGAGCGCGGGGGCGTGGCCGTTCCGCACGGGCGCCGCGGTGCCCGCGCTCTCCGCCACGCCGTTGCCGTCGTGGAGCATCAGGCCTGCGCCGCGCGGCGAGAGCACCCGGCTCAACGTCACCGACAGCAGCGCCGCCGGCACCCCGTGCCCGCTCACGTCGAGCAGGTAGAGGCCGAGCTTCCCGTCCTCGAGCGCGAACAGATCGAGAGTATCCCCGCCCAGCTCCGAGCACGGCTCGTACAGCCACGCGCACTCGATGCCGGGGATCGCCGGGGCGGCCGACGGGATCAGCGCGCGTTGCACCTTTGCGCCGGCGTCGAGGTCGCGCTTCATGCGCTGGTTGGCGGACTCCAGCGCCCGGGTCGCGTTGCGGAGCGCGAGCTGGGTGCGCACCCGCGCCAGCAGCACCGGGAAGTCGAGCGGCTTGGTGACGTAGTCGTTGGCGCCCAGCTCCAGCGCCTTCACCACGTCGTCGCTGGCGTCCTTGGCGGTGGCCATGATCACCGGCAGGTCGGCGACCGAGTGGGTGCGGCGCAGCTGCTCGAGCACCTGGAGGCCGTCGATGTCGGGCATCATGATGTCGAGGACCACCAGGTCGAAGGCCTCGCGAGCGGCGTGCTCGAGCGCCAGGCGGCCGTGGTCGGCGACCGCCACCTCGAACCCGCAGCGGCGCAGCCGGCGCGACAGCATGTCGAGGTTGTCGGGGTTGTCGTCCACCACCAGCAGCCGCCCGCGATCCGGGCTCATGCGCTCTGCCGGCTCAGGAGCTGGCGGATCTTGCCGTCGAGCTGGAGGATGTCCACCGGTTTGGTGTCGTAGTCGTCGCAGCCGGCCTCGAGCGCCTTCTCGCGGTCGCCGCTCATGGCGTGGGCGGTGAGCGCGATCACCGGGATGTGGCGGATCTGCTCGATGGTGCGCAGGCGGCGCGTGGTCTCCCAGCCGTCCATCTCGGGCAGGCTCATGTCCATCAGGATCAAGTCGGGCGCCTCGCTCTGGGCCATGGCCAGCCCCTGGACGCCGTCGAAGGCCATCACCACCTCATAGCCCTTGCGGATCAGGCGGCGCGAGAGCATGTCGCGGTTCATCTCGTTGTCTTCGACCAGCAGAATCTTGGGCATCCCTGTCTCCCTCAGGTGGCGCGCGCGTGGATGCGGGTCTTCACCAGCTCCCGGACTTCGGCGAGGAGCTGCTCGAGGCTGTGTCGTCCCTTCTGGAGGATGCGCTGCACCGAGCCGTTGAGGCGCTCGCGATCCTCGTCGTCCAGGTCCTTCGAGGTCATGATCACGATCGGGATCGCGCGCCAGGCGTCCCGCTGCCGGAGCGCGTCCACGAACTCGAAACCGTCCATCTCCGGCATCATCAGGTCCAGCAGCACCACGTTCGGCACGCCGCGCTCCAGCGCCGCCAGCGCCTCGCGGCCGTTGCCGGCCTCGGCCACCTTCCAGCCGTCGCCTTCGAGGGCGCGGCGCACCAGCTCGCGGGTCGCGTGGTCGTCCTCGACGATCAGGATCGATCCCGGGGCGCCGCCGCGATAGCGATCGAGCACCGCGGTGAGCCGCTCGCGCTCGACCGGCTTGGTGAGGAACTCGGAGGCGCCGAAGGCGTAGCCCATCTCGTCGTCGTGGAGCATGGTCACCATCACCACCGGGATCGCGGCCAGCGCCGGATCGGCCTTGAGCGCGGCGAGCACGGTCCAGCCGTCGGTGCCGGGCATCAGCACGTCGAGAGTGATGATCGCGGGCCTGAGCTCGCGGGCCAGCTCCAGCCCGCGCTCCCCGCTGCCGGCGGTAGCGACCCGGTAGCCCTCCTTGTGCAGCGTGCGCGAGAGCAGATCGAGCACGGTCGGATCGTCGTCGATCACCAGCACGGTCGCGGCGTCCGCGCCGAGCCCTTCGCTCCGCACGCTCCCGGCCGTCGCCGGCGCCGCGGTGGCCACGGTGGCGGGCAGCGTCACGGTGAAGGTCGAGCCCCGCCCCGGGGTCGAGGTGGCGGCGACCTCGCCGCCCATGAGCTGGCAGAAACGGCGCGTCAGGGTGAGGCCGAGCCCGGTGCCGCCGTAGCGGCGGGCGATGGTGGCATCGGCCTGGGCGAAGGCCTCGAACACGCGGCCGAGCTGGTCCGGCGTCATGCCGACCCCGGTGTCCTCGACCGCGAAGGCGACCTGGCCCGCGCCGTCGGCGCCGTTGCGCGACACGCGCAGGGTAATGGTGCCCTTCTCGGTGAACTTGCAGGAGTTGGAGAGCAGGTTCAGCAGCACCTGGCGCAGCTTGGTGGGGTCGGTGTGCATGGCGCCGGTGTCGTCGGCGCACTCGACCTCGAGCCGGTTCGCGTTCTTGTCCACCAGCGGGCGCACGGTGGTGGCGACCTCGCGCACCAGGCGCGCGACGTCGAAGGTCTCGACCGACAGATCGGTGCGCCCGGCCTCGATCTTGGAGAGGTCGAGCACGTCGTTGATCAGCGACAGCAGGTGCTTGCCGGCCGAGCGGATCTTCTGCAGGTCGGGAACGAACGCCTCGACGCCCTGGTCGCCGGCGTCCTCCTCGAGCATCTCGCTGTAGCCGATGATGGCGTTGAGCGGGGTGCGCAGCTCGTGGCTCATGTTGGCGAGGAACTGGCTCTTGGCCTTGTTGGCCGATTCGGCCTCCTGGCGCGCGCGCAGCAGCTCGGTGACGTCGTGGTAGAGCGCCATCAGCCCCTGGCGCTTGCCGTCGACGTAAACCGGCACCCCGGCCAGCTCCACGTCGATGAAGGTGCCGTCCTTGCGGCGCCGCTTCCCGATCCCGTGCGCGGCGCGCTGATGGGCCTGCTCGGTGTATCCCACCGCCTCGGCCAGCGTCTCCTGGGTGTTGATGAGCTGATCGAGGTCCTGGTGGAGGGCCTCGCCGAGCGAGTAGCCGAACAGCCGCTCGAAGGCGGGATTGAACGAGGCGATCCGGCCGTCGAGGCCGACGGTGACGATCGCGACCGGGCTGTTCGCCACCACCGCCTCGAAGTACTGCTTCTGGCGCTGCGCCTCGGTGAAGTGGCGCGCGTTCTCGATCGCGATCGCGGCCTGCGGCGTGAACATGTCGAGCAGCCGCAGGTGCTCCTCGCCGAACTCGCGCGCCGGATCCGAGTCCACGCACGAGATCGCGCCCACCAGCCGGTTGCCGATCAGCAGCGGCGCGACCATCACCGAGTGCACCTGGAAGTGCTCGTACTTCCCGGAGCGCCCGGCCCAGTCGCGGTAGGAGGGGATGATGATCGGCTTCAAGGTCTCGGCGACCTGGCCCATCGCGCCCTCGCCGTGGCCGAGCCGGGTGCCGCTCGAATCCTCGCCGCCGATGTTGTAGCTGGCGGCGACCACCATCTCGCGCGTCTCCTCCTCGTAGATCGCCAGCTCGCCGCCGGTGCCGCGGATCAGCGTGACCGCGCGCCGCAGCACCGAGTGGAGCAGCCGCGTCAGGTCCAGCTCCGAGGAGAGGCTGGCGAGGCTCTCGAGCAGCGCACGGTGCTCGCCGGTGCGCTGCAGCTCCGCCGCCTCGAGCCGCGCGTGCGCCAGGGCGAGCCCGGTGATGCCGGCGATCTGGCCGGCGAGCTCGAGGTCCGCGGGCCCGAGGCCGTCGGGGCGCCGGGAGCCGACCACCAGGACGCCGAGGAAGTCGTCCGCGTACCGGATCGGAGCCTCGATGGACGAGCCGCCGGCGAGCGCCTCGAGCAGCGGGGAGTCGCCGGGGGCCTGGAGCCGCGGGGAGCCGTCCGCGATCGCGCCGTGGCCGGCCCGCGGCGTTCGCCATCCGGGAGGCGCGGCGGTGGGTCCCGCGGCCGCGCGCAGCACCAGGTCGTCGCGCTCACCGATCAGCACCGCGATCAGGTCGTAGCCGAGCGCCGAGCGTTCGAGCCGCGCGACCAGTCGTTCGCAGAGGGCGGCTTCGTCCAGCCCGCTGGCCACGACCGACACCACGCCGAGCAGCGCCGAGCTGCGGGTCGCGGCCAGATCGCTGGTCATCGAGGGGTGGGTGAAAGGAACGGGCGCCGGCCGACGCGGGCCGGCGCCCAGGATGATGCGATCATCGGTTCTCCCGGACGAGCGGAAGCAGAAAGTATAGGCGGAGAACCCGACACGACGCCGCCGCCGGCGATCGCCCGACCTACTTCGCGGACCAGAACCCGATCGCGACACCCCCGGGGGCCGCCACGATGGCGATCCATCCCATGCCGCCGGGCAGCGGGTCGGGGGCGAACATCGCCTTGCCGCCGGCCGCCAGCGCCTGCTGGTAGGTGGCCTTGATGTCGTTGACCTCGACGTAGGGGATCGAGCCCGGGACCTCGGGCGGGTTGTTGGAACGGATTCCGCCCCCGGTCGCGTTCGGGAACCGCCACATGTGGTAGGGGCCCGCGGGAGATGGCATGGGCTCGCCAAACTTCCAGCCCAGGACACGTTCGCACCACGTGCGGGTCGCCATCGGATCGGTGCTGGCGAGCTCGGTGTGGGTGATGAGCCCCTGACGCACCTTGGGAGCGGCCTTCCGAGCGGAGGCCTTGCGACGCGCGGGGCGCCGGCTCGCCGCCCGCTTCGCGCTCGTCTTCCGGGCCGCCTTACGGGGGGAGCGCTTGATCCGTTTCTTCACCGTTTTCCGCTTCGCCATTGGAGCCTCCTGGTGCGGGGTTCGCGGCCGCTGGTTCGACGCCGCGCAACGATGGTCCGCGGCACGGTGGCCTGTCAACGATTCGCTGTCCGAGTCGCATCGCTGATCACACCCAGGAGCCTGCCATGCACCTTCGACGAGTCGTCATCCTCGCGGCCAGCGCCGCATTCGTGCTCCTCGCGGCGACCACACCGAGCCTGGCCACCACGCCGGGCGGCGGCGCCCTGGTGTGCTCGGCCGCCAACGACCAGAACGCCCCCGCGATCCTCTCCGACGGCGTCGGGGGCGCGTTCATCGCGTGGGTGGACACCCGCTCCGGGACCAGCGACATCTACCTGCAGCGCGTGGACAGCACCGGGACGGCGCTCTGGGATCCGAACGGGATCCCGGTGTGCGTCGCGCCCGGGTCCCAGGCCAGCATCGCGATCGCGCCCGCGGTGGGTGGCGGCGTGTGGCTCGCCTGGGTGGATTCCCGGAACGGCACCTCCGACATCTACGCAAGAACGGTCAGCGCCTCCGGCTTCGCCGGCGGGGTCACCAACGGCAATCCGGTGTGCACCGCGACCAACACCCAGACCAGCCCCTCGATCATCACCGACGGTGCCAGCGGGGTGATCCTCTGCTGGCTGGACGCGCGAGGCGGCGCCGGGAACAACGTGTACGCGCAGCGGCTCAGCCTGGCCGGGATCGCGCAGTGGACGCTGAACGGGGTGCAGCTCACCAACACCGGGACCCAGACCGATCTCAAGATGACGGCGGACGGCAGCGGGGGCGGGATCCTGGTGTGGTCGGATTCACGCGGCGGCGCCGGCGCCTTCGACGTCTACGCGCAGAAGGTCAGCTCGACCGGCACGCCGTCGTGGGCGGCGAACGGCGTGGTGATCTCGAACCAGGCGGGAAACCAGGGGAGCTGCCAGATCGTCGGCGACCTGAGCAGCGGCGCGATCATGACCTGGATGACCGGCACCAGCAGCGCAACCAACACGGTGTTCGCACAGCGCGTGAACGCCAGCGGCGCGCCACTGTGGACCGCCAACGGCGTGGCCCTGAGCGTGAATCCGGGACAGAACAACCCGCAGATCATCCCCACCTCGGCGAGCGGCTGCATCATCGCGTGGGCCGGGCCGGCCACGACCATCCCGCTGGAGTACTTCGGACAGCGGCTCAACAGCAGCGGCGTCGCGCAGTGGTTCCCCAACGGGCAGGTCTTCACGACCTCCAACGGCATTCCGTCGTCCTCGGGCCCGGTCATCGCGTCGGACGGCGCGGACGGCATGTACGCCGCATGGCTCGACTCTCGGCTCGGCGCGGCCAACGTGTTCGTCACCCAGGTGACGTCCGGCGGCGGGCAGAACTGGGACGTGACCGGCGGCAACCAGGTCTCGGGCTCCGCGGGCGGGGCCAGCGGTGTTGCGATCGCACCCGGATTCGGCAACACCGGCCTGATCGCATGGTCCGACCGTCGCTACAGCTCGAACGACGTCTACGTCCAGAAGAACAACCTCACCGGGTCGCTGCGGCTCGCGGACCGGGATGCGCCGCTGCTCAATCCGGTGAAGGACGTCGCCAACGACCAGGGCGGCGCGGTGCGGCTCACATGGCGTGCGAGCGGGTTCGACGCCCCGGGCTCGGAGGCGGTGACCTCGTACCGCGTCTGGCGCCGCGTGCCGGCGAGCTCACCGGCGACGGCGATCCGGCTCGCGGAGCGCGCACGACTGATGCCGGAGCAGTGGCGCACTCGGGTCGAGGCGGCACAGGTGACCTACTGGGAGGCGCTCGCCACGGTGGCGGCGGGCCAGCTGCCGGCCTACGCCTACGTGGCGCCGACGCTGTCGGACTCGATCGCGGCCGGGAATCCCTTCACCGCGTTCTTCGTCACCGCCCTCACCGAGAGCACCTTCAAGTTCTACGACTCGAACGTGGACAGCGGCTACTCGGTGGACAACCTCCCGCCGGTTCAGCCCGCGCCCTTCACGGCGACCTACGGCGGCGGCTCGACCGCGCTCCACTGGGGCGCCAACGGCGAGGCCGATCTCTCCGGCTATCGGGTGCACCGCGGCGGCTCGCCCGGCTTCACGCCCGACGCCGGCAACCAGATCGCGGCCACCAGCGACACCGGCACCGTCGATCCCACCGCGGGCGCGTTCTACTACAAGCTCACCGCGATCGACGTGCACGGGAACCACAGCCCGTACGCGACCGCGCAGCCCTCGGGCACCACCGGTGTGGACCCGGCGGCCGGGCGCGGCGTGTGGCTGGGCCGCGCCACGCCGAATCCGGTGCGCGGCGCGACGCGAATCCCCTTCGCGCTGCCGCGCGCGACCGCGGTACGGCTGGCGGTCTACGACGCCACCGGCCGGTGCGTGCGGACGCTGATCGACGGCGTGGTGCCCGCGGGGGAGGGCTCGGCCGAGTGGGACGGACGCGGCGCGTCGGGGCACGCGCTGGCGGGCGGGCTCTACTTCTACCGGCTCGATGTCGCCGGGCAGACGCTGCGGGGTCGGCTGGCGCTGATTCGCTAACACCGGAGGCCGCGGCGTCATGGGGCGCCGCGGCCTCTGCGGGGCCGCGCTCGTCCGGCTTTGCCGCCGATGTATGCTGGCGACAAGCCGCAGACAAGGATCGCCCCATGACCATCTCCGCCGACCGAGGCGCGCCTGTTTCCATTCCTGACGCCCCGGCAGATCGACCGGCTCGCCGCGCGCGGCCGCCGCCGTGCGATTCGCGCCGGCGAGGTGCTGGCCGAGACCGGGGATCGGACGCGCCTGGTCTTCGTCGTGCTCACCGGCGCGCTCGAGATCGCCCGGCAGGCGGTGGATCGACCCGAGATCGTGTCCGCGCTCGGCCCCGGCCAGTTCACCGGCGAGGTGGGCACGCTGGCGGGCCGGCCCGCGTTGGTCTGCATCCGGGCGGTCGCCGACGGCGAGGTGATCGAGCTGGATCGCGATCACCTGAGGTCCGTCATCCAGACCGACGCCGAGCTGGGCGACATCCTGATGCGCGCGTACGTGCTTCGCCGCGTCGAGCTGATCGCCCGCGGCAGCGGCGACGTCGTCATCCTCGGTTCGAAGCACTGTGCCGGAACCCTACGCATCCGCGAGTTCCTGATCCGCAACGACCAGCCCTACTCCGAGATCGACCTGGATCGCGACGCCGACGTGCAGGCGCTGCTCGACCGCTTCCAGGTCTCGCTCGCGGACGTTCCGGTGGTGATCTGCCGCGGGCAGCAGGTGCTGCGGAATCCGAGCAACGAGGCGCTGGCCGACTGCCTGGGGCTGAACGCGTCGATCGAGGTCGGCAAGACCCGCGACCTGGTGATCATCGGCGCCGGGCCGGCCGGGCTGGCGGCCGCGGTCTACGGGGCCTCGGAAGGCCTCGACGTGCTGATGATCGAGGCCAGCGCCCCCGGCGGGCAGGCAGGGTCGAGCTCGAAGATCGAGAACTACCTCGGCTTTCCGACCGGGATCTCCGGGCACGAGCTGGCGGCGAACGCCTTCGCGCAGGCGCAGAAGTTCGGCGCCGAGCTGATGGTGGCGCGCTCCGGGACCGGGCTGGAGTGCGCGCGCCGGCCCTACCGCGTGGGCGTGAACGACGAGGCTCGGGCGCCCGCGCGCGCGGTGATCATCGCCAGCGGCGCCCAGTACCGGAAGCTGGCGATCCCCGAGGCGACCCGCTTCGAAGGTGCCGGCATCTACTTCAGCGCCACGCCGATGGAGGCGCAGCTGTGCGCGGAGGACGAAGTGGTGGTGGTGGGCGGCGGGAACTCCGCCGGCCAGGCCGCGGTGTTCCTGGCGCAGACCTCCGCCCGCGTCCACATCCTGGTGCGTTCCGGCGGGCTCGCCGACAGCATGTCGCGCTATCTGATCCTGCGCATCGAAGACCATCCGGCGATCGACCTCCGGCTCCAGACCGAGATCGTGGCCCTGGAGGGCGACGGGCACCTCGAGCGCGTCACCTGGCGCGACCGGCAGAGCGGGGAGACCCGGACGCACGACATCCGGCACGTCTTCGTGATGGCCGGGGCCGTACCCAACACGCGGTGGCTGAACAGCTGCGTGGCGCTCGACGCCAACGGGTTCATCAAGACCGGCACCGACCTGACCGAGGACGAGCTGCAGGCGGCGGGCTGGCCGCTGCGCCGCCACCCGTTCGTCCTCGAGACCTCCCTGCCCGGCGTGTTCGCCGTGGGCGACGTGCGGAGCGGAAGCCTCAAGCGGGTCGCCTCGGCGGTGGGAGAGGGATCCGCGGCCGTCGGCCTCGTCCACCGCGTGCTGCAGGAGTAGCCATTGAGTCGCGTCGGCTCGCCCCTCATCGGCCTGGTCGGCGGCATCGCGCCCGCGTCCACGGTCGCCTACTACCAGCTGCTGATCGAGCAGCACCGCGCCCGCCATCCCGACCACTACCCGCGGATCCTCATCAACAGCATCGACCTCGACGAGATGCTGCCGATGATCGGGCCGGACCTCACCCTGCTGACCGAGTTCCTGGTCCGGGAGGTGCGGCGGCTGGTGGATGCCGGAGCCACGGTCGCGGCCTTCGCCTCCAACACCCCGCACCTGGTGTTCGACGCCGTCCGCGACCGCATCCCGATCCCGATGGTGAGCATCGTGGAGGCCGCCGCCGCCGAGGCCGAGCGGCTCGGCCACCGTCGCCTCGGGCTGCTGGGAACCCGCTCCACCATGCAGGCCACTTTCTACCCCGACGTGTTCGCCCGGCGCGGGATGGCCGTGGTTCCGCCGCCGCCGGCCGACCTCGAATACGTCCATCACGTCTACTTCCACGAGCTGGTGAACACCACCTTCAAGCCCGAGACGCGCGAGGGGCTGCTCCAGGTGGTCGAGCGCCTTCGGATCTCGGAGCGGATCGACGCGGCGATCCTCGGTGGCACCGAGCTGTCCCTGATCCTGACGCCCGAGGTCGTGGCGCCCGTGCCACTGCTCGACACCGCGAGGATCCACGTCGCCGCGCTGCTGGCGGAAGGCAGCGACATCCTCGCGCCGGGATAGCGCCTATCGCAGGAACACCACCGGCGCCTTCTTCGGAACGTTCAGCCGGGTCGCCCTCAGCGTGTCGGAGCTGAAGCGTCCGAAGACCTTGGGATCGCTCTTGAAGTGCCTCTCCAGCC
>WNFL01400551.1_pt2 | contig 14980 bp, 10 predicted proteins | sample 5400361 | NCBI WGS metagenome assembly WNFL01 (sample SAMN13153351, study PRJNA577476) | soil metagenome | isolation source: 40 cm soil on Douglas fir-dominated hillslope | place: USA:California | collected 2013-09-17
TCGCGTGTTGGCGCAGTTCCCGCGGTGCGGAGACAGAGTCGCAAGGCTGCTACGTACAGCCTGCGGCCGGTCGTTTTGCGTTGGGGGATTGCGGCGGCGCTGGTTATCGGCCTGGGATTAATCGCGCTCCCGTTGATTCAGCGCTATGTGCCGTTCGGCTCGTTTGACGCCACGGTTCAGGCCGCTGAAGGTCCGGTCTATGCTGTCACTGATGCGCAAATGCGGTCGCTGAATGCCGGCGAGAAAATAAAGCGCGGCGATACGATCCGCACCGCGAAAGATGCGCATGCGGTCGTGCGTCTGGGCGATGGATCGCTAATCGAAATGAAAGACCGTTCTGAGCTTTCGATCAACCAGACGCTGCGGGGCACCACGCTGCACCTCGATCGGGGCAGCGTGATTGTGGAAGCGGCCAAACAGAAAGGCAATTTCTTTGTCGAGACTGGCGATTCGCTGGTCTCAGTCACCGGCACTACATTTGCCGTGAATTCCGGCACCAAAGGCTCGCGCGTCAGCGTGATTGAAGGTGAAGTTCATCTCGATCGCTCTGGCGACGATCGAGTCTTGCGGGCCGGCGAACAGGCAACGACCAACACCTCAATCGAAAGGATTCCAGTCAAAGACGAGATCGCGTGGAGCCGCAATGCGGCGCGTTATGCGAAGACGCTCGAGGGTTTGACCGCGCTGCAGAAGGAACTGAACGCAGTGGCCAAGCCGGGCGTGCGTTACTCGACGCGCCTGCTCGACATGATGCCCGAGAACACCGTGCTGTACGCGGCGCTGCCGAATCTTAGCGCGACGATCGCCGAATCAAACCGGATCATCGAAGAGCGAATTCAGCAGAATCCGGCACTGAAGGATTGGTTTGCGAATCGTCATGAGCCCAGGGGGGCCCCGGGTATGAATCAATCCATCTCCGTGATTAAAGAATTTGGCGACCAACTTGGTGACGAACTAGCCCTCGGTGCGGGCATGAGTGATAGCGGCGATCCGGTCGAGCCGATCGTCCTGGCCGAACTGAAGAACCCGGCCGGTTTCCGCGCCTTCTTTGACGCGGAAGTACAGAAGATGGGTGGTCAGGGTAAGACACCTCCGGTTCAGTGGGTTGAAGATCCGAAGACGGCCCAACCGGCGGCGGCCTCAGCTGGTACGGCGACCAAAGCCGGCGACAACCCAATCTATGTCTGGATCGCGGGCGACATCCTGGTGGCTTCTCCGAAACTCGATCAGTTGCAGGCAGTCGCGAAGGCCGCGCAAGCCAGCAACTTCACTTCGTCGCCATTTCACGATCGCATTGCCGGAGTCTATCGCGAAGGCGCGGGCCTGGTGATCGCAGCCGATCTGGAAAAGATCATAGCGCATACCAAAGGTCTGCGCCGGATCGCGGTCGGTGATAAGCACGAAGAAGCCCTGAATGAACTGGGCGTCTTTAATAGGACAACGACGGGAAGACGCACACGCGGGCCGTGCTGTCATACACCGAGGCCAATCGTGGAGTCACTTCATGGCTGGCGCAACCGGCGCCCATGGGTTCGCTCGAATACATCTCTCCGGATGCCAACGTAGTAGCCGGCTTTGTGGTGAAAGACCCGACGACCCTGGTCGATGATTTGCTGGGCGTGCTGAACGAGGTGAGCCCGGATCTCAATAAGAAACTGGCTGAGCTGCAGAACGATCATGGATTAGATCTGCGTAAGGATTTTGCAGCGCCGCTCGGCGGCGAGTACGCGTTCGCGATCGACGGGCCGATTTTGCCCACGCCATCATGGAAGCTGGTGTTCGAAGTGAACGATCCCGCTCATTTGCAGCAGGCGTTCGAGCATGTCGTCGATGAAGTGAACAAGCAGATGGCGAAGGAAGGAAAAGGCGGGCTGGCATGGGATCGGACCGATGCCGGTGGCCATACGTACTACACTCTGCGTTCGACGGACTTTGGCGTGGAAGTCAACTACGTTTTTGCTAACGGTTATATGGTCGCCGGGCCGACTCGCGCCCTGGTCGAACAGGCTTTGAAATATCACGATTCAAACGTGAACCTGACGCACTCTGGCAGGTTCACGGCCGGCTTGCCGGCCGACGGCAATACAAATTTCTCGGCGCTGGTCTATCATAATCTCGCGCCGCTGGTCCAGCCATTCGCGAGTCGAATTCCCGACGGCGCCAAGTCCGGCGAACAGCAGAAGGCCCTGGCCAACATGGCCGCGAATATGCAGCCGACGCTGGCTTACGCTTATGCCTTTGGCGATCGGATTGAGTTTGCCTCGAACACTGAAGGTGGGCCATTCGGCTTGAGTCCGGCAACGCTGTTGGGAATGCCTAATGCTTTTGAGCTGCAGCACATTCTCGATCAGGGGATGGGGAGCAGGAAATAAGTTTAGGGGTGTGCATCAGTTTGGAGTGCCGCCTTTAGGCGGAATAGCTGGATTACTCAGCTTCCGCCTGAAGGCGGTACTCCGAACTCTGGCCTGAGGTGGCCATCAGAAAAGTAAATTGAAGGGAGCGGTTCTAATGAAAGCCATCCATTCAGTCAGGCCTATTCAACCAACCTCTACTGCCGACCGCAGAATTCTAATTGACAGTCTGACCTTAATCGCACTGGGGCTCTCCGTTTTATTTCTGAACTCATGGGACTCTCTTTTCGTAAGAACAGCGATTGGCTTATTCTGGGGAACGTTCTTCCTAATCTCGAACTGGTCCGGTTTCGTTCGGACACCCCAAAGTCTCAGGCAAAAGAATGACGCACAGCGCCGCAGCAGTTCCCGATCCTCAACCTAACGGCGATCCCTCCGGCGTCATCAGCCTTGATGGTTTATCAGTAAGTTTTGGCGGCAGACCAATTCTTAAGGACCTGCACGGTGAGTTGCGTGGACGAGCCATCGGTTTGCTCGGACCGAACGGCGCCGGCAAGACTACTCTGATTCACACCCTGCTGGGGTTCCATCATCCCTCGTCCGGCACCGCGCGCATCTTTGGCCGCGACATTCGCGCGGAAGCAAATCAAATCAAGTCGCTGATCGGGTACATGCCCGAGCGCGATTCTTTCATCTCGAAAATGTCGTGTATTCATTTTGTGCGTTTCATGGCCGAGCTTTCGGGGCTGCCGCCGGCGGCGGCGTTGGAACGCGCGCATGAAGCGCTGTTCTTCGTCGGGCTGGGCGAAGCCCGCTATCGAAATCTCGACACGTACTCGCTGGGAATGAAACAGTTAGCCAAGCTGGCCCAGGCAATTGTCCATGGTCCCAGGTTGATTTTTCTTGACGAGCCGACCAACGGGCTGGATCCGCCGGCGCGGCTCCGCATGATCAAAATGATTCGCGAGATTCGTGACAGCGGCCAGGCTAATATCGTGCTCTCTTCGCACCTGTTGCGCGACGTCGAAGAATGCTGTGAAGAGATCCTGATTTTGAAAGATGGCCGGCTGGCCGTTTACTGCAACCTCGAGGAAGAGCGAAAAGCCAACCGGAAGTTTCTGATGCTGGAAACACGCGGCGAGCTGAAAGAATTTGTCGCGGCGGTCGACCGGCTGGGTTGTGAGTGCGCCATGACTAGTGATCAGCGCTTGAAAATCATTCTGCAGCAGGGAACTGAGATTCGCGATCTATATCGACTGGCCGGCGAATCCAGGGTACAGATTCGAAGGCTGGCTTACAAACGTGATTCACTGGAAGATATCTTTTTGAAGGCGATGGAGAACGGTTCAGAAGCCGGACAGGCCTCTCAACTAATGGGGAGCGGATATGGCGGTACTTGAGCGCTCTTACAAACGATTCGGCGGTGTGCTAACACCGGAATGGAGCCGCTTTTTGATCATTCCGCGGCACGCCGTTCGGGATGTGTTCCGTTCGAAATTGTTTACGGCATTTTTTGCGCTTTCGTTCATCTGGCCATTGGTGTGCGCGATTCTGATCTATCTCCATTACAACGTTGACGCGCTGGCGATCTGGCGCTTGAACATTCGCAATCTCCTGCCCATCGACGCATTGTTTTTTGAAGAATGGGTAATTGCCCCGCAAGCGTATGTCGGCTTCTTCCTCGCCGTGCTGGTTGGTCCACAGCAGGTTTCGCGCGATCTCACGAACAATGCCCTGCCGCTGTTCCTCAGCCGTCCCTTCACTCGCAGTGAATATGTGGTCGGCAAGATGTCGATCGTTATCATCCTGCTCTCCACGGTGACCTGGGTGCCCGGGCTGATACTTTTTCTGCTGCAGAGCTATCTGGAAGGATGGTCCTGGTTCGCGGACAACATCTGGATCGCCAGTGCGATTTTTATCGGCAGTCTGGTCTGGATTCTTTTGCTGGCTTTGATGTCACAGGCGATCTCGGCCTGGGTCAAGTGGCTCGTGGCCGCTCGGGCATCATTGCTCGGACTGTTCTTTATTCCCACAATTTTCGCCGCGATCGTCAACGAAATTTTCCAGACGCGTTGGGGCCATATCTTCGATCTGCGCGCTTTGATTGCGAACGTGTGGTCGGGATTGTTTGGCACGTTCGTAAGTCAGACAAGTGAACAAGAACAGTTCCGGAACGGCAGGCTTGTGCGTCAGGTGCTCCTGGCAGAGCCGCCCTTGTGGGCCTCGTGGTTCATGCTGTTTCTGATTTGCGCACTTTGTCTCTGGTTGTTGTCGCGAAAAGTTCGAGCATATGAGGTAGTTAAGTGATTCTGGAGCGCGGGCATCCTGCCTGCACGCCGAGGCACAGCCTCGGCAAATAGTTAACGGATGTGTGCGGAAAGGCAGAGCCCTTTCACACACCAGGCGGCAGAGCCGCAGTTGCATTGATGTCAACTTCGTCCGAACAAACAATCGTTTTCGAGAATGTCTCGAAATTTTATGGCGAGATACTCGGGGTGAATCGCGTCAACCTCACTATCCCGCTCGGGATCACCAGTCTGGTTGGTCCCAATGGGGCCGGAAAAACGACTCTGATGAATTTGATGACCGGGCTGCTGCGGCCATCGCGGGGCGAGGTCAGGGTGCTCGGAGTGCCGACTGACCAACCGGAGAAGTTGTTTCGCAAAGTAGGCTATTGCTCACAATTCGATTCCTTTCCCCGGGGGATGACGGGCCGTGAGTTCATCAACGCTTTTCTGAATGTATCTGGATATCCCCGCAGCCAAACTGATGATCTTACCGAAACCGCTTTGGAGCGCGTCGATCTACTTCCGGCGGCCGATCGCAAAATCGGAGCCTACAGCAAAGGCATGCGTCAGCGGGTCCGTCTGGCGCAATCGATCGCCCATCAACCTTCGGTTTTAATTTTGGATGAGCCGCTCAACGGTCTCGATCCGATGGTACGCGCGGAAACCATCGCCTTGTTCAGACAACTCGCCGCGGACGGACTGCACTTGATTATTTCAAGTCATATTCTGCACGAGGTCGACATGATGTCCGACCGGGTCGTGCTGCTTAACAACGGTTACGTGGTGGCAGAGGGCGCGATTCACGGCGTGCGCGATGAAATGGACGTCGAACATCCGATGCAGATCCTGATTCGTTGCGACCAGCCTTCGCTGCTCGCCGCGCGGATGTTTCGAACGGATGACGTGGTCGAAGCGCGCATCCACGACGATCGGCAGGGCTTGTTTGTAAAGACCCGTAATCCGGATCAATTCTATCTCTCGCTTAACGAGGTGGTGGCTACGGGCGAGGTCGAGGTCGAGTCGGTGACGCCGGTCGATGACGATCTGAGCGCAGTCTATGAGTACTTGATCGGATCGGAATAAGTCCAAAGCGGGAATGGAAATGGTGGCAAAGACAAAGGTTTTGATTCATGAGTTCAACGGCCGTAACAATTAAGAGCAAAACAGCTTTCGGGCTTGGTTCTTCGTGGTCGCTCTGGTTGCGGCAAGTTGCGGCCATCATGCGCCTCGACGTGAAGCGGAATTTCTTAGGCAAGCGGGCCGTGCTGATCTACCTTTTGGCGCTGATGCCGATAGGTCTGCTTTCCCTGATGGCTATTCTTCCTCCAGCGTTCACATGGGCAGACTTTTCTCAGTATCCGTTGCGTTTCTCGCTGATCTACAATGCGCTCATTTTGCGGACCGTGGTCTTTTTTGGCTGCGCCTGGATCTTCATGAACCTGTTTCGCGGCGAGATCGTCGATCGCAGTCTGCATTACTATTTTCTGTCCGCGGTGCGCCGCGAGGTCCTGCTGGCCGGAAAGTATTTTTCGGGACTGGTAACTTCCATCATCCTTTTCACTACCGTCACCGTGGTGTCAATGTTCCTGCTGTTCTTTCCCCACTTCTTTTCGCCGAGCGTGCGATTCTTTCTCGACGGTCCCGGGATAGGACAGTTAATCACCTATGCAGTGATCACCATGCTGGCGTGCGTCGGGTACGGCGCGTTCTTTATGGTGGTTGGTTTGTTCTTCCGCAATCCCATAATTCCCGCGCTGGTGCTTTACGGCTGGGAATGGATCAACTTCCTGCTGCCACCGCTGCTGAAAAAGATCAGTGTGATTCATTACTTGAATTCGCTGGTGCCCGTACCTCTATCGGAGGGCCCGTTCGCGGTGGTGGCCGAGCCGACCCCGGCCTGGATCTCGATTCCGGGATTGCTGATTATGACCGTACTGGTTTTGTTCGTGGCCAGTAGACGCATCCGCCGGATGGAGATCAGTTATGGCAGCGATTGAGGAGGTTCAGAGTTCAACCTTTAGGTTGCTGATCGAAAGTGAAGCGCAAGCTAAAGCTTGAACTCTAAACTGTTTCCACTGAAGGTGCTATCTGTTATGCTCAGGCGCGCCCCAACTTTTCGGTTTGAGGTGTTTGCCATGAAATCCCAATCCCCCAGGATTACTCTTTACCCTCTCACGATCCAATGCATTTCGCTCTTGCTGGCGACGGTTTTATTAACTTCGCCTGTCTGCGCCCAGCGACCTGCTACTCCGGCCCGGATATCTGCGCCACGCGAAGCCCCGCTGCGAGCGCCTGAACCAACTTTCGATAATCTGCTCGCGGCTGATAGCTACAAACTGTATGGCGAGGTGCGGAACGTCGGTCAACTGATGAGCACTGGAGGCGTGGGCGAGATCGTCGATCCAATTATCAAACTGGCCGATCCACCCCAGGAGTTCAAATCGATCATCAAGTTTCTGAAAACAAATGCCGAGTCTCTGGCTACAGCGCGTTTGTTGTTCGCCACCTGGCCCGCGCGCGACGACGTTCCCGGCGCCTTCGTGGCCATTGAGTTCGCAACGAATGACGAGGCGGCAAAGTTTGCGCCCAAGCTCGAGACTTTTCTGCCCGGAGTTTTGCCGCCCGTGCCAGTAACTCCTGAAGCCTCGCCGGCTGATCCGGTTAAGACCAGGCCGGCTGGAGCAAACGAGACCGTTAAGCAGCCTGGCACTATTGAAGTTAAGAAGGAACCCGCGCCGGCCACTCCGGCTTCCCCGCCAGAGCCCAGGGTCGAGCGCCCGGCGTTTGTGCTCAGTCATACCGGCAATCTGGTCCTCATCAGCGACAAATCCTTCAAGTTCGAGAAGCTGCGCCCAGTGGGCAGCAAATCGCTTTTCGAAGATCAAAATTTTCGCATCGCCCACGATCGTTTCTCGTCTGAATCGGTCTTTCTTTTTTTCAATGTTGCCCTTGAAGAGAGGCGCAAACCCACGACCGAAAAGCAGCAGCAGGTTATCGCCGCAGCTGAAGCGGAGCGAATGCGACAGGCTGAAGAGGCCAGCGCGCCGGCCGAAGCCGAGACAACGCCCGACCCATCTGGCCAGCCCACACCGGTCGAGGTACAACTCGATCAGACATCGGGCGTGCTGACCGAAGGCCGCGCAACGCTCAGTGGTGGACCATCACCATCACCAACGCCGATCCCGACGAAAGAGCAACAGGTGCAAGCGACCGCGACGTCGCAAGTTGGGCACCTGCTTGATGCGCTGGGGTTTGGAGAGCCGCAATGGCCGGAAGCCGTTGGCCTGGCGCTGGCGCTGGATAACAACGACTACGTGATCAAGGCGCTCCTGATTGATGCCCCGGACGCAAAGCATTTGCCCTTACCGTTTGTGCCGCAATTGATTTCCGGTCCCTCGTACTCACCTGAGGCTCCCTCAGTGCTGCCGGAGGACACGGAAGTTTTTGTCTCTGCTTCGTTTGATTTTTTACAAACCTATGAAGGCATGCGAAAGGCGACCGAGGCCAGGACGAAGGCAGAGGTGAAACAGTTACCAGCCGCAGGAAGAGAGCCGTCTCTGGACATGTACGCGGAATTCGAGAAGAAGGCCGGCATCAAGATCAAGGACGATCTGTTACCGGTGTTCGGCAACGAAATAGCGTTGGCTGGTTCGCTCAAGTCTTTGCAGGGTGTAGGAGGCTTCAATATGGGGCCAAGACCCTCCGCAAAGCCTTCGCCGGAAGCCGGCGATGCCAGGGACGATAAGGATAAGAAAGGAAATGAAGTGTTTCCGATGTTACTGATCTCAGTGAGGGATCGCGAAGCAGCTCGCCGCGTAATGCCGCGCATACTCGACGGATTGGGCATCGGTGAAGCGAACCTGATTGCCCAGGTAGAAAAGCGCGAAGACACAGAGATGGTGAACTATGCGGGCATGTTCGCTTATGCTTTTGTGGGAAATTTCGTGGTGATTTCAGAAGCGGCCACTGTGCGGCGGGTGATTGACGCTAACGTTAATCATCAGACGCTTTCATCGAACAGCGCGTTCCGGAACTCGCGGCGCTGGGAACCGAGCCGGACCCTGGGACAGATCTATGTTTCGCCCGCATTGATGGAAGGTTATCAGGACGAGGTTCGCAAACAGGCCGCGACGTTGGACCCGGCAATGCGCGATTTTCTTTTGGGATTGGATCCGACCGCCGGTGCGATCACTTATGCACTGTCAAACGACGGTCTGGGGACGCAACACGAGATGCATCTGCCCAAGAACCTGATCATCGCGATGGTCGCCGGGGTTTCGTCCGCGGCTAAGAATCCGCCGCCGGAGATGAATGAGGGAATGGCGATGGGCTCCTTGCGAACGATTTTCAGTGCCGAGAGCGTTTACGAGTCAACTACGGGAAAAGGTAAGTACGGTACGCTCGACCAGTTGGTCGAACAGAAGCTTGTGAGCAAACCCTTCCTTGAAAAGTACGGATATGACTTGGAAGTCAGGACTTCAGGCGATGAATTCGAGGCGGTGGCGACGCCGCGAGAGTATGGCAAGACCGGCAAACGTTCGTTCTTTGTGGATAAGAGCGGAGTGGTTCGCGGCGACGACCATGGAGGCACCCCCGCGACGGCTGCCGACAAACCGGTGCAACAGTAACCGGGTAACGGAGCGCGGACATCCTGTCCGCCAGCGTGCGCAGCACGCTCAGGTTAAGCCCATCACAGTCGAAGCTTTGTTCGCGCTTCGCGCCCAGGCGAACGCGATGTCTCCGATCTGCGGATACCGTTAGATGACCTTTGCCAAAATCGAATCGACTATCTCAGCCGCTTCACCGCGCACACCTTTCAGAATTTGCGCCGACTCCAAAGCCAAAGGCAAGACGGTTAGCGCCAGCTCTGGCTGAGAACGCGCGGACACGGTATTCGACATCAACTCAAGTACGCCGCCGCCACGAGTTATTTGCCGGGGCCGCCAGCGCCCTCCGTCTTTGTAATTAGTAGACACTACCAGTCCAACACGCAGCGGTTTCGACCCGACCGTGGCTCCGATTTCTTCTGCGCGCAGTTTCTTTGATTCACCTGAGTTGGGCAACCGTATTCCGAGTGCTCGCGGGTAAGGATGCACGCGCCCGCGCGCGTCGAGCACGGCGTACTCGTCCGAGTAGTAGGTCGCGCCGGCACGGATTAGTTGAGCCACCAGCGTCGTCTTACCGCTGTGACTGAGGCCGGGAATCAGGATGGCCCGGTCGTTCCAGCCCACAACTCCGGCGTGAACAAAGACGCGGCGCGGCGCGTATTCTGCGACCGTCAACTGAACATGAGATTCAAAGGCTTCAAGCACGCCATCAAAGTCTCTTGCCCGGGCAAACCTGAGCAGGTTCCAATAACCAAGGCTAAGACGACGCACCTTTGAGTCTGGCTTCGCACCGCTCCCAATTATGGAATAGAGATGGTCGACTATTGTGGACGATGCCGGTTTGGAGCCCGGTGGCAGTCGCGCGATCAGGTCCGGCAGGACGGCGGAATCGTTTACACGCACGCCCACCCGTACGCCGTAAGCGTTGCATGACATTCCGTCCGCCCAGCCCAGGCGGTCGATCTTGGCCATTCAAGTGGATGGTCTGCGATAGCGCGGGATCATTATGGTTCAGTGTGTCAGCAGCCCGACCGTGCGGGAGGGCGGCAGTGAAGATTGGCTCTCCCGCACGGTCGGGCTGCTGACACGGATCTCAGAGATTCTCAATCGGAACCGGCTCGACCGGTTCGGCCAGATCAAACTTGAAAACGCGTGAATAAAAGTAAAGCTCGCCATCGAGGGCGCGTTTTATGTTTTCCGCCCGGCGAAAGCCGTGCTGCTCGCCCTCGAATGCGACATAAGCAACTGGCACGCCTTTCTGGCGCAAAGCTTCCACCATCGCCTCGGCCTGGTTCGGCGGCACGACCTTGTCTTCCAGACCCTGGAAGAAAATGACCGGACAAGACAAGTTTTCGGCGTGGTGTATCGGCGAACGCTGGATGTAGAGATCACGGCGCTCGGGATATGGCCCGATCAGATTGTCGAGATACCGTGATTCGAACTTGTGGGTTTCTTTCGCCAGGGCCTCCGCATCGCTAACGCCAAAATGGCTCGCCCCGGCTTTGAACTGATCGCGAAAAGTCAGCGCGCACAGCGTGGTGTAACCGCCCGCGCTGCCGCCGTCGATCATCAATCGGTTGCCATCGGCGTCGCCGCGCGTCGCCAAAAACCTCGCCCCGTTTACACAATCGTCAACGTCGATGATGCCCCACGTGCCGTTAAGTCTTTCACGATAGGCGCGGCCATAGCCGGTGCTGCCGCCATAGTTAACGTCCAGCACGGCTATACCGCGGCTGGTCCAATATTGAATGCCCAGCATTAGTACCGCGATCGTTGCCGAAGTCGGTCCGCCGTGGCTTTTGACCAGCAACAAGGGTCGCTCAAGATTGGGTGCGGCAAAGTCGCAATTCTTCGGCGGATAGTAGAAGCCGTGCGCGGTCAAACCATCTTCGGTCGGGAACTCGATCGGCTGGGGCTCGGAAATAAAGCCGGAATCGATATTAATCTTGCTCGCCCGCTGTAAAGCTTTTGTAGCAAGAGTCGCGAGATCCATTTCGATGATCGAGAACGGCGCTTTTGGCGAGCCCGCCCGAAAGACCGCGCGACCTGGCGCCGCGCATACATACGAAACGTCTGTGTACGGTGCGTCAATTCGTTGCAGCGTTTTGGAGCGCGTGTCGATTGTGCCAAGCCGCCAGAGACCGCGCTCAGCAAAGGCGCAGACGATTCGCTCGGCGGATTCAAATGCATAAGTCGACAGGCCGAATATCCATTGCGGCGCGCCAAACTCGGCGGCCATTTCGCAAACACACTCGATCGTAGCGTCCGCCGCCGCCCGATAGAGATTCCACCAACTCGAGCGATCAGAAACGAAGTAGAGAATTCCGTCCGGAGACCACTCGGGTTGAAAGATCGATTCCCGCAGGCCTCCGGCAAACAGTTGTTGATTGGTGATTGATCCGTCAACGTCGATGTCACCGGTCCAAAGCTCGCAGCCGTCCCAGGGCATATTGGGATGATTCCAGGCGAGCCATGCCAGACGGGAACCATTGGGACTGATCCGGGGCGAGGAATAGAAATCTTTGCCGGCGATCAGAACCTGCGCCTCACCTCCGGCGAGCGGCATCGCAATCAGGGTATTCACTGCCTCGCGCTCATTATCACGGTGATCCTCACGGACACTAATCAGACGATCACGGCTCTTGTCGATCACGAAGTCCGCATAACGAAGCTGAGCATCAGCACCAGCTTCGCTAACTAATTGTGGGGCTGAGTGCGGGGCTTGACGGTACAGTTGCTGGTCAGCAAAGTTCGAAAAGTAGACGATCGAGTCATGCGCGACGTAGTCACCACCGCCGTATTCATGGACCCGGGTGCGGGCGTTGAATCCAGGAGCGATAACATCAACGGCGCCGCCATCGTGCGTCTGTCTTACGATTACCTGACGACCGCCCTCTGACGGGCGCATTTCGATCCAATAAATGTCGTCGCCATCCATCTTGATCTGGCCGAGGCCAATGGACTCTTTGACGATCAAATCCGAAGTGATTGGTGATTTCCACGAGCCGTAGGGAGCGGTCTGAACCTGGGTCATTGATCGATGTTTCGCCTTGAAGATAGGAAAGCCGGATAGGCGATTATCGACAGAATGGATGAAAGTGCAAGCGGCTGGCATAGAGTTCGGAGTTCCGCCTTTAGGCGCCGCTTTTCAAGAGGGACCGCCTAAAAGGCGGAACTTCAAACGTAAAAAGCAAAGGCGCCGACCTCCCCCAAAGTCGACGCCCTACCCTTCAGTCTCAGTTCTCACAAGGAGAATCAATGAATGAACGCATACTAAACTCGTTTAGGAAGTTGAGGGTTGCGAAAACATTGCGATCAAATTGTGAAGCTGTTTCTGTAGCGCAAGCTAAACAACCTTGTCAGTCGGACCGTCTAACTGAGTTGGTTCTCGTTGACTCAGAGACTGAAGAAGCATAAAACTCTTTCAAAATCTGTTCAGCTCGGAGGCCTATCGACGATGATGACCCAGCGTTCTTTGCTTTGCTACCTCTCGATCGCAACTTCACTCGCGGTCTTCGGTGCGACTTTGAGTATTTCCCGAGCCGATACGTTTCGGCCGGTAGTCCGGGGACGGCGCGGCGTCGTCGCCGGAGGGCAGCCGCTCTCTGTCGAAGCCGGCATGCGCATCCTCCAACACGGCGGTAACGCGGTCGACGCGGGCGTCGCGACGATCCTCGCGGCGTCGGTGATCGAATTCTCGCATTTTTCGTTCGGCGGTGAAGTCCCGATCCTGATCAAGCTCAAAGGCAAAGACGTGGCCGTAGTCGAAGGCATGGGTACGGCCCCCGCTAAAGCGACGCGCGAGTTTTTCGTGAATCGAGCTGAGCAGCGCGGCGCGGCCACCACCGCAACGGCTCCCGACTCTGCGGCCACACTCCGTGCCGCCAACGGCAACGCGGACCTGCCGACCATGGCAGGCGCCCAGTCAGGAATGATTCCTTCGACCGGTCCTCTGGCGGCTACCGTTCCCGCGGTGCTCGATGCTTGCGTGACAGCCCTGGATCAATTCGGCACTAGATCACTCGCCGAAGTTATGCAACCGGCCATCGAGCTCGCTGATGGTTTTCCGATTGATGAACTACGCGTGCAATATATCGCGACGCGCGCCCCGATCTTTTCGCAATGGCCCGATGCGAAGCGCGTCTTTCTGCCTAACGGCCAGGTACCAAAGGTTGGCGACGTATTCGTGCAAGCCGATCTCGCCCGCACTTTGCGGTCGATCGCAGCTACCGAAAAGCGAAATGCGGCTCGAGGCCGACGTGCGGCACTGATGGCCGCCCGGGACTATTTCTACAAAGGAGCGCTGGCGAAACGCATCGGTGATTACATGCAAACGCACGGCGGGTTGTTGGCGGCCTCGGATCTGGCCGGCTGGCATGCGAGGGTCGGCGCGCCCGCCAAAGGCGAGTATCGCGGCTATGAAGTTTATAAGACAGGTTTCTGGGCGCAGGGACCAATGATGATCGAAGTGCTGAATCTGCTGGAGGGCTATGATCTACAGAAGATGGGCCAGAACTCGCCTGAGTATATTCACACCGTTACCGAAGCGTTGAAGCTTGGTTTTGCAGATCGCGATCGCTTCTATGGCGATCCGGATTTTGTAAAGATTCCCACGCAGCAGTTATTGTCAAAGAATTATGCGGCGATGCGTCGTTCGCTGATCGATGGCCAGAAGGCATCACTGTCGCAGCGTCCGGGAGATCCGGCAAACATGAAACCGCTGCTGGCGAATGCCAGGCAGATTTCCTACAACGCCGCGCCGGTTTCCGAGATTGAAAAAGCCAACGACACGACCTGCGTCAACGTGATCGACAAGGACGGCAACATGTTCAGCGCCACCCCCAGCGGCGCGTGGCTGCCGGCGGTAGTCGCCGGCGACACAGGTGTCCTGATGGGCCAACGTTTGCAATCGGCCCTGACTGATCCTAACAGTCCCAACGTCGTCGCGCCGGGTAAGCGCCCTCGCATCACTCTGACCCCGACGCTGGTGCTCAAGAACGGACAGCCGTTTATGGTTCTGAGTACGCCGGGCGGAGATAACCAGGACCAGGGTCTGTTGCAAGTGCTGCTAAATATTATCGAGTTCGGCATGAATCCCCAGGAAGCTGTCGAAGCCCCTCGCTTCGACACGCAACATTACGTGAGTTCGTTCGACAATCATGAGTTCCTGCCGGGCTTGCTTAACGTCGAGTCGCGAATACCAGCCGATGTGATCAGTCAGCTCGGCAAGCGCGGTCATAAGCTGAAGATCCAATCCGCCTGGGGCACCGGTTCATCGCCGACAGTGATTATGTGCGCCGATCCGCGGCGAGGGCGTTACGCATTGGCGTGGTGAGCGGGATTCGTTCTTTGGTCGCCTAGCGACATGTGACCTTAGCCCAGCCTTCTAAGGCTGGGAATCAAGCACGGGAAAGACGTTCGTCGCTTTGGCGACGATTGAGTAAAGGGGATTTGCGCGCTCAGATTCAGTCGTCGCTGACGCGACGGAAATCAAGTTGATCACCAGATCCCGGCCTTGAAAAGGCCGGGCTAAAGTCATACCGACGCGACGCGTCGCGGCAAATCTAAGTCAATTAGTTCGCTATCCTGAAAGGATTCTGGAGAGAAACCATGGCCGAGGCAAAGTCCGTCGCAGCCGCTCCCGAGCTTACAGTTCGATCGATCATAGTCGGTCTGATAGTCGCCGTGATCATCGGCAGCGCTTATCCGTACTGTGTTCTGAAGCTCGGGTTTG
>WNFL01170005.1_pt1 | contig 14979 bp, 13 predicted proteins | sample 5400361 | NCBI WGS metagenome assembly WNFL01 (sample SAMN13153351, study PRJNA577476) | soil metagenome | isolation source: 40 cm soil on Douglas fir-dominated hillslope | place: USA:California | collected 2013-09-17
CTTGATCTTGATGTCCTCGGCGTACTGCGTGGGCGTGCGCATGGACACGGCGATGTCGTTGGTCACCTGATCGCCGGCGATCGGAATCACCGCGGTGTGGCGAATCGCGCCGCCGCCGAACACCGCGATGTCGGTGGTGCCGCCGCCGATGTCCACCACGCACACACCGAGATCCTTTTCATCCTCGGTGAGCACCGCATAGCTCGAGGCGAGCTGCTCCAGGACGATGTCGTCGACGGCGAGGCCGCAGCGCTGCACGCATTTGACGATGTTCTGCGCCGCGCTGTCGGCGCCGGTGACGATGTGCACCTTGGCCTCGAGGCGCACCCCCGACATGCCGATCGGATCGCGGATGCCTTCCTGGCTGTCGATGATGTATTCCTGCGGCAGCACGTGCAGGATCTTTTGATCTGCGGGGATGGCAACCGCCTTGGCCGCGTCGATCACGCGCTCGACATCGCCCTGCACCACTTCCTTGTCCTTGATGGCGACGATGCCGTGCGAATTGAGGCTGCGGACGTGGCTGCCGGCGATGCCGGCGTACACCGAGTGGATTTCGCAGCCCGCCATCAATTCCGCTTCTTCCACGGCGCGCTGGATGGATTGCACGGTGGATTCGATATTGACCACGACGCCCTTCTTCAGGCCGCGCGAGGGATGGCTGCCGATGCCGATGATCTCGAGCGCACCGTCGGCCTTGATTTCGCCGACGATGGCGACGACCTTGCTGGTGCCGATGTCCAGGCCCACCAATAAATTCCGATCGGAACGCTTCGCCATGTATCGTTTGCTCTCTAGACGTCGGTATCGTCGGCATGTTTGGACGGTACCGGTGCCGGGACCGCGGCGTTGCGCCAGCCGATGGCAAAGCCATTGGAATAGCGCATGTCGACATAGGTAATTTCATTCAAGCGATGCGAAATGACTTGCGATGCCGTGTGGATGAAGCGGTCGATGCGTTCATCGACCTCGCGCCTTCCCAAGCGCACGGTCACCCCGCTGTCGAGATCCATCTCCCACGCGCCGCGCTCGTCGAGGCGCAGCGCCGCGATGCGCATGCCCGCTTCGAGCATTCGCCCCTGGACCGATAGGTAGCGCTGCGCAACCTGCGATTCCGTACCCTCCGGACCGCTGAGGCGGGGCAATTCCGCGGGCACGTGCGTCGCCGACCTCACGAAGAGTTCGCCGCGCGTATTCAAGAGACCCGACTCGCCCCAGCGCGCGGCGGCGGTTTGCTCGATCACGGTGACGTGCAAGCTGTTGGGCCAGCGGCGCTGAATGCGGGCGCGCTCCACCCAGGGCAGTGCTTCGACCGCGCGCTGAATGCCGTCGAGGTCCGCCGACATGAAGCCCGCCTGGCTGAACGGCGCAACGGCTTTTTCGATTTGACCGGGGGAGACGCGCTGAAAGCTGCCGTCCATCGAAATGACGCGCACCGGACGGTCGAGAGCCCAGGTGAGCGCGGCCAACCCACCGGCCAGCAGTACGACCAACGCGGCACGGCGCGTGTGGCGGCGCCACTCGAACCCGAAGGAGAGCCACTGCCGGCGGGGCTTCTCCATCTTGGGTTTGTTCTTGAACCGATTGCGGCGCCAGCTGAAGTTCCAGTTCATTTGCGCGCTCGCAGAAAACTGGTTTCGAGAACGCGCCACACCAGCTCGTCGAAGTCGATGCCGGATTGACGCGCCGCCATGGGCACCAGGCTGTGATCGGTCATGCCCGGCGTGGTGTTGATTTCGATGAAGTAGAACTTGTCCGTGGCGCGGTCGCGCATGAAGTCGACCCGGCCCCAGCCGGCGCAGTCGGTCACTTGGAACGCCGCGAGCGCCGCCGCCTGCAATTCGGCTTCGGCCTTCGCGTCGAGGCCGCTCGGGCAGTGATACTGGGTATCGTTGCGAAAGTACTTCGCCTGATAGTCGTAGAACTCGGTCGCGGGCTGGATGCGGATCGACGGCAGACCGCGATCGTGCAGCACGCCCACGGTATATTCGGCGCCGGTGACGAAGCTTTCGGCGAAGACGATGGGATCGATGGCGCGCGCCTCGGCGTAGGCAGGCGGCAATTCGGCGGCGGTCTTGACCTTGGTGATTCCGACGCTCGAGCCCTGCGAAGCGGGCTTGACCATCATGGGCAGGCCGATGCTCGCGAGCGCGCGCGGCAAATCCGCCGGGCTCGACAACACGGCATATTCGGGCGCGGCATATCCCGCGCCGACCACGACGCGCTTGGTCTTGAGCTTGTCCATGGTCAGAGCCGAGGCGAGGACGCCGCTGCCCGTGTAGGGAACCCCCAACCACTCGAGCGCGCCTTGCATCAGGCCATCCTCGCCCCCCGGTCCATGCAGGGCGATCCATACCCGGTCGAAGCCCTCGCTCACTAGGTTCTGCACGGGATGATCCAAAGGATCGAAGGCGTGCGCGTTGACGCCGCGGCGCAGCAGCGCCGCGAGCACCGCGTTGCCGCTCAACAGAGAAATCTCGCGCTCGGTGGAATCACCGCCGAGCAACACCGCCACCTTGCCGAACTCCACGGCGGAGCGGGCGCGCCGGGTGGCCGCCTTGGTGACGAGCAGGCTCATGCCGGTTCTCCGACGATGCGTACTTCGGTGTGAAGCGAAATGCCGTGAATCCGGGCGACCGTGCGCTGCACGTGCATGATGAGCGCCTCCACATCGGCCGCAAGCGCGTGCCCATGGTTGATGATGAAGTTCGCGTGCTTCAGGGATACCGAGGCATCGCCGATGCGAAAACCCTTGAGTCCGGCGCTTTCGATCAACTGCGCCGCGTGAGCTTTTGGCGGATTGGTGAATACCGATCCACAGCTCCACTCGCCGATGGGCTGCGTCTCCCTGCGCTTCTCGAGCAATTCGCGGATGGCATCGGGATTGACGCCGGGTGCGCGTTCGAACTCGAGCCGGGCGCCGATGAACCATTCGTTGTCCGGTCCCTTCACACTGCGATAGCCGATGGCATAGTCGGCGGCCTGCCGCGTATGCCGTGCGCCCCGGCGATCCAGTACATCGACCTCGATCACGTGGCGCCACGTCTCCCCGCCCCAGGCACCCGCATTCATCGCGAGCGCGCCGCCCAAGGTGCCGGGAATGCCGGCAAAGAATTCCGCGGGCCCTAATCCCCATTTCACGCACTGCCGGGCGATTCGCGCGCAGGGCACGCCGGCCTCGGCCTGGATGCGGGTCGCGCTCAAGCGTTCGAGGGCCCCCAGCGCGCCATGCGTCGAGACGACGGCGCCGCGGATTCCGCCATCGCGCACCAGGAGGTTGCTGCCGAGGCCGATCCAGAGCAGCGGCACATCCGGGGGCAGCTGGCGCATGAAGGCCGCCAGGTCCATGGCGTCGCGCGGCGTGAAGTAGAGATCGGCGGGGCCTCCCACGTGCCAGGACGTGTGCTTCGCCATGGGTACGTCGTGGAGGACGCGTGCGGCGAATTCGGGCGCCAATTCCGGCGATCGCTGTCTTGAGATCGTGGGCCACGGCGCCGATATTGCCGGCGCCCATGGTCAACACCACGTCGCCGTCCTGCAGTACGCCGCGCAAGCTATCGGCGAGATCGTCCACGCGCTCTATGAAGATGGGTTCGACGTGGCCGCGGGTGCGCACCGCGCGGCAAATCGCGCGGCCGTCGGCACCCGCGATCGGCACTTCGCCGGCGGCGTACACTTCGGTCACCAGCAGCACGTCGCACTCGCTCAAGGCGCGGCCAAAGTCGTCCAGCAAATCGCGGGTACGCGTATAGCGATGGGGCTGGAAGACGAGCACGAGACGCCGCGTCGGCCAGCCCTGGCGCACCGCATCCAAAGTTGCCGCAACCTCCGTCGGATGATGCCCATAGTCATCGACGATCAAAGCGCGGCCGCCCGGCCACTCTATCTCACCCAATTGCTGCAGCCGCCGATCGATGCCCTGGAATTGCGCCAGTGCGCGCTGAATCGCGGCATCGGGCAGGTCGAGCTCGGTCGCGACGGCGACCGCGGCCAGCGAGTTCAAGACATTGTGCCGGCCGGGCAAGTTGATGGTCACGCTCAAGGGCTCGCGGCCGGCGCGCAGCGCTTCGTAGCGCGACTGCAGGCCGTCGCGCACCACATTGACGGCGCGAATATCCGCCTCCGGCGTAAAGCCGTAGGTGACGAAGGGGCGTGCCACGGCTTCGAGAATGCTCCGCACCTGTTCGTCGTCGGTGCACAGCACGGCGAGCCCGTAAAACGGCAGGTTGTGCAGGAAATCGACGAAGCTCAGTTTGAGCCGGGCAAAATCGCCCTCATGCGTCGCCAGATGATCGTTGTCGATATTGGTGACGATGGAAATCATCGGCTGCAAGTGCATGAACGAGGCATCGCTCTCGTCGGCCTCCGCCACGAGATAGCGGCCCGCGCCGAGCTTGGCGTTGCTGTCCGCACTCTTCAGACGGCCGCCGATGACGAAGGTGGGATCCAAGCCGCCTTCCGCGAGCACGCTCGCCACCAAGCTCGTGGTGGTGGTCTTGCCATGCGTGCCGGCCACGGCGATGGAGTAGCGAAAGCGCATGAGCTCGCCCAGCATTTCCGCGCGCGGCACCACCGGGATGCGCTTTGCGAGGGCGGCCGCGACCTCGGGATTCGACCGGTTGACCGCGCTCGAGACCACCACGACATCGGCCTCGCCCAAGTGCTCCGCCGAATGGCCGATGAAAATCGCCGCGCCCAGGCGCGCGAGGCGCTGCGTGACCGCGTTGGGCTTGAGATCGGAGCCCTGCACGGCGTAGCCCAGGTTGAGCAGCACCTCGGCAATGCCCCCCATGCCGCTGCCGCCGATACCGACCAGGTGGATGCGATGAATGCGGCGCATTCGATCTTCCATGCGCGTGCGATCGCTCGCACGCGTGCGGTCGCCGGTGCGTGTTCGATCCCCGGTGCGCGGGAGTTCGCTCATGCGTGCGCTCCGGCCGCGATGCAGAGGTCGGCGAGTTGCGCCGCCGCATCGGTGACGCGCGAGCCGCGGGCGGCCTCGGCCATCTTGAGCAGCCGCGCCCGGTCGGCGACGAGCTCACTGAGCGCCTCGCCCAGGCGCTCGGGCGTGAGATCTCGCTCCTGGATGAGCCGCGCGGCCCCGCCTCGAACCATCACTTCGGCATTCTTGGTCTGGTGATCGTCGGTGGCGACCGGCAGCGGTATGAAGACGGCGCCCAAGCCCGCGGCCTGCAGCTCGGCGATGGTCATGGCGCCGGCTCGGCATACGGCGAGATCGGCCCAGGCGTAGGCCGCGGCCATGTCGTCGATGAAGGGCAGTAGATCTGCCTCGACCCGCGCATCGGCGTAAGCGGCGCGCGCCGCCTCGAGTCCGCGTTCCCCCGTCTGATGGCGGACCTGCGGCCGAATCTCGGGAGCCACGAGGGCGAGCGCCTGCGGAACCACGGAGTTGAGACGCAGCGCCCCCTGACTGCCGCCGAACACCAGCAGGCGCGAGCGGCCTTCACGGTCCGCGAATCGCACTCGAGGCGCCGCCAGCGCCGCAATGTCCGCGCGCACCGGATTGCCGATGGCGCGTGCATGAATCTTCGGCCCGAAGCTCCCGGGAAATGCCTCCAGCACCTGGCTCGCGAGGCGCGCCAGCCAGCGATTGGTCATGCCGGCGACGGCGTTCTGTTCATGGATCAACAGGGGAACTCGCAGCAGCCACGCGGCGATGCCGCCCGGGCCGCTGACGTAGCCGCCCGCCCCCAAGACCGAGCGGGGCCGCACTCGGCGCAATACGCTCAAGGCCTGCGCCACGGCTTTGAATATCGCTACCGGCGCCAGCAGCCACGCCTTGATACCCTTGCCTCGAATGCCCGCGACCCGCACCCATTCGATCGGAAAGCCGTTCGCCGGCACCAGCCGCGACTCCATGCTCCCGGGCACTCCCAGCCAGACCACGGCAACCCCGCGATCGCGCAATACCTTGGCCACCGCGAGCGCGGGAAATACATGCCCGCCGGTGCCGCCCGCCATGATGAGGACCGGGCCGCCGCTCATCGGACACCCCCCGGCATGCGCGTCACGGCGGAGCGCGAGCTGCACTTGACCTCGTGATAGATCCTCAGCACCACGCCGAGCCACGCGAGGCTCACCAGCAGGCTGCTTCGGCCGTAGCTCAATAGCGGCAGGGGCAGGCCCTTGGTCGGCAGCACACCCATGTTGACGCCGATGTTCACGCTGGCCTGCAGTCCCAGCCAGACGCCGAAAGCCAGCGCCAGGTAGGATTGGAACCTCATGCCGGCTTGGGCCGCCATGCGTGATATCTGAAAGGCGCGCCACACCAGCGCCATGAAGAGCGTGATCACCCCGAGCACGCCGACCAGCCCCAGCTCCTCGGCGAGCACGGCGAACACGAAGTCGGTATGCGCCTCGGGTAAATAGAACAATTTCTGCACGCTGCTGCCGAGACCGACGCCGAACCAGGCGCCGCGGCCAATGGCGATCAGCGACTGCGTCAACTGAAAGCCGCCGTTGAAGGGATCGTCCCAGGGATGCAAAAATCCGGTCAGGCGCTTGAGACGATAGGCCGAGGTGAGCGCCAGCATCGCGAACGCCAGCGCCGCCGCCGAGACCAGAAGCAGCACGTACCTCAAGCGGGCGCCGGCGACGAACAGGACGGCAAAGCCGGTGGCGAACAACACCGTGGCTGCGCCAAAATCGGGTTCGAGCAGCAGCAGCAGCGCGGCGACGCTCAGCAGCCCCACCGGCTTGGCAAGTCCTTGCAGGGTTTGTTCGAGCTCGCTGCGCTTGCGCACGCAATAGCTGCACACCCAAGTCAGCACCAGGACCTTGGCAAGCTCCGAGACCTGGAAATTGATCGGCCCGATCCGCAGCCAGCGCCGCGCGCCGTTCACCATCGCTCCGATACCGGGAATCAGCACCAACAACAAGAGCAGCAGGCCCAAGCACAGCAGCGCGAGACTGTATTTGTCCCAGAGCTCCGTCGGCGCGCGCGTCAGCACCCAGGCGAACAGCACCCCCGCGGCGCCGAAGATGAATTGCCGCTCGAGAAAGAAGAACGGATTGCCGAGATCGCGCGCGGCGATCGACATGGACGCGGAAGTGACCATGATCAGGCCCACCAACAACAGGCTGGCCACCAACCCCAGAGTGATGTAGTCCCAGGCGAAGGGCATCCGTTCGCGCGCCCGCATTCCATAGGACATGGTCGCCGTGGTCATGCGGGCCTCCGCTCGAGCTCGCGGACCGCGTCGGCAAACACGTCGCCGCGATGGCCGTAGTCGCGAAACATATCGAGGCTGGCGCAGGCCGGAGACAGCAGCACGGTATCGCCCGCCCGCGCAATCCGCGCCGCGGCCGCCACGGCCTCTTGCATGGACGCAACCGTCTCCGTGGTGCACACGCCCGCGAGGGCCGCTGCCACCGCGGGAGCATCCTTGCCGATCAACACGGCGTGCCGCACCTTGCCGCGAAAGGCTGGGCCAAGCGGCGTGAAGTCTTGGCCCTTGCCCTCGCCCCCCGCAATCATCACCAGAGGCCCCGGCATCCCGGCGACGGCCGCGATGGTCGCACCCACGTTGGTGCCCTTGGAGTCATCGATGTAGCGCACTCCGGCCGCATCGGCGATCCACTCCGAGCGGTGCGGCAGACCGGGAAAGGACACCAGCGCATCGATCATCGCCGCCGTCGGCAATCCCACCGCACCCCCTAAGGCCAATGCCGCGAGCGCGTTGGCGGCGTTGTGCAGGCCGGTGATCTTCATGCGGGAAACGTCCAGCAATCCTTCGCCGCGACGAGCGAGCAGAGTCCGGGCACCGCTCTGCACCAGGGTGAAATCAGCGTCACGGCGTTCAATGGAAAACGTCACTGTGCGCGTGGCTTTGCCGCCGCGCATCGCCGCCACCAGCGGATCGTCCACATTCAGCACCACGGTCGCGGCGTGGGCGAATATCCGCGACTTGGCCAGCGCATACGCCGCCACCGACGGATAACGGTCCAAATGATCGGCCGTCACGTTCAGCACCACCGCGGCCTGGAGCCGCAGGGAGTACGTGGTCTCCAGCTGAAAACTCGACAGCTCGAGCACGTAGAGATCCGGAGTGGGCTGCTCCAGCAGGTCGAGGGCCGGTTCGCCCAAATTGCCGCCGGCGAGCACCGTGCGTCCCGCCGCCGCGGCCATGCGCGCCACCAGGCTCGTGACCGTGCTCTTGCCGTTGGTGCCGGTGATGCCGATCACCGGCGCCTGCACATTGCGCGCGAACAGCTCCACATCACCCAGCACATCGATGCCGCGATCCCGCGCCGCGCGCGCGATGGGCTCGTCCAGCGACACCCCGGGGGACATCAGCACCTGCGACGCTCCGTCGAGCAGCGACAAGTCGAAGCCGCCGAGTCGAAGATCGAGCGAGTTCGCGAGACCGCCGAGTTCGGCAAGCCCCGGCGGTGTGCGGCGCGTGTCGGTGGCGCTGACCGGGATGCCGCGCTTCGCGAGATGGCGCAGGCACGAGGCGCCCGTCTTGCCGAGTCCTACGACGACGCTGTGCATCAGCGGATCTTCAAGGTTGCAAGACCCACCAACACCAGCACGAAGCTGATGATCCAGAAACGCACGATCACTTTCGGTTCGGCCCACCCCTTGAGTTCGAAATGATGGTGAATCGGCGCCATGCGGAAAATGCGCCTGCCCGTGAGCTTGAACGACGCCACCTGCAGCATCACGGAGACGGTCTCGAGGACGAATACGCCGCCCATGACGAACAGCACGATTTCCTGACGCACGATCACCGCGAGAGTGCCGAGCGCGGCGCCGATGGCCAGGGCGCCCACATCGCCCATGAACACCTGGGCCGGATAGGAGTTGAACCACAGAAATCCCAAGCCGGCGCCCACCAAGCTCGCGCTGAAAATCAGCGCCTCGCCGACGCCGGGGATGTAGGGAATCTGCAGGTACGTCGCGAACCTGATGTTGCCGGTGACGTAGGCGAACACACCGAGCGCCGCCGCCACCATCACGGCCGGCATGATGGCGAGGCCGTCGAGACCATCGGTCAAATTCACGGCGTTACTGGTGCCGACGATGACGAAGTAGGACAGCGCGAGGAATGCCGCGGTGGACATGGGTACGGCCACGGTCTTGAAGAAGGGCACGTACAGTGCGGAATCGGCCGAGAACTGGTGCAGGTTGTGCAGTGTCAGCGCGGCCGCCAGACCGATCACCGATTGCGCCAAGTACTTGTAGCGCGCCGCGAGACCCTTCGAGTTGCCCACGACCAGTTTCAAATAATCGTCGTAGAAACCGATCAAGCCAAAGCCCAAAGTGGTCGCCAATAGGATCCACACGAAGCGGCTGGACATGTCGGCCCACAGCATCGTCCCAAGGCCCATCGCCACCAAGATGAGGCCCCCGCCCATGGTGGGCGTACCGGACTTCAGCAAATGCGATTGCGGACCGTCGCTGCGCACCTGCTGCCCGATCTGGTAGCGGCTCAGCATGGCAATCATGGTCGGACCGATGAATAGAGCCAATGCCAGCGCCGTGACCGCCGCCAGAATGCCGCGCAGCGTGAGGTACTGGAAAACATGGAAGCCGCTGTAGAAGCGCGCCAGGTATTCGGTGAGGGATAGCAGCATGGCTAGCTCGCTCTCATCATGTGGCCGGAACTTGCGCCGCCGCCGGTAAGCGCCTGAACCACCCGCTCCAGGCGATTGATGCGCGAACCCTTGATCAACACGGTCACGCCCGGGGCGAGCTCCGCCTGCAGCCGGCGAATCAGGGACTCGGCGTCCGCAAACCACTCGGCGCCCGAACCAAAAGTCTCGACGGCACGCGAACTCTGCGGACCCACCGCGAACAGCCGCTTGATCCCGCAATCGCGCGCGTACGCGCCCATGTGCGCGTGACTGTCTTCGGCAAACTCGCCGAGCTCCGCCATGTCGCCGAGCACCAGCCAGGTGGCGCCCGGCAGCGAACGCAGCACCTCGAGTCCGGCGCGCACCGAACTCGGATTGGCGTTGTAGGAGTCATCGATGATCCAGCTGTCGCGCGCTCCGGCTTTCAGCTGCAGGCGGCCCGCGACCGCCCGGAAGTCTGCGAGGCCGAGAGCGATTTCCTCGAGGGATGCACCGGCGGCGCTGGCCGCGGCGGCAGCGGCCAGCGCATTGCCGATGTTGTGGGCGCCGCCCGCTTTGAGCGTGATCGCGCGCTGCCCCAGCGGACACGCCAAGGTGAAGCGCGTCGCGAATTCGCCGCGCTCGATGGTCTGCGCCGAATCCTTCGCCATGAAATCCGCATTCGCGTGCATGCCGAAGGTGAGGATGCGCCGCGCCGCGCTCACTTTACGCCAATAGCCGGCGTAGGCATCGTCCGCGTTGATGACCGCCGTCGCGGTGGAGTCGATGCAGGACACCATCTCGCCCTCGCCCTGGGCGACGCCGTCCAGATTGCCGAAGCCCTCGAGATGTTCGGCGCCGGCGTTGGTGATGAGACCCACGGTCGGCCGCGCCAGCCGTACCAGCTCGGCGACATCCCCGATGCGATTCGCACCCATCTCGACCACCGCACTGCGGTGCGAGTCTTCGAGGCGCATCAGCGTCACGGGCACGCCGATATGATTGTTGAGATTGCCGTGAGTCGCCATGCACAGACCCATGCGCGACAGAATCGCGGCGGTCATTTCCTTGGCGGTGGTCTTGCCGTTGCTGCCGCCGATGGCCACGATCGGAATGGTGAATTGGCCGCGCCAGGCGTGGCCCAAGTGCTGCAGCGCTCGCAGCGCATCCGGAACGACGATCTGCGGCAGCGCGTGCGGCACCGCCCGTTCGACGATGGCGCCGATGGCGCCCCGGACCGCCGCGGCCGCTACGAAGTCTCCGCCGTCGAAGGTGGGTCCGCGGAGCGCGACGAACAGCGAACCCGGCTGAAGCGTGCGGCTGTCCGTGGCCACCGCGCCGTAGGGGCGATCGTCGCCGACCAATTGGCCGCCGATCACCGTTGCCGCGTCGCGCAACGTTCGCTTCATGTTCAACTCCCCGCTCACGCGGCCGCCCCGAGATGGCGCTGCGCTTCGCGCCGATCGCTGAAGCTGCGCCGCGTGCCGCCGTAGATTTGGTAGTCCTCGTGACCCTTGCCCGCGATCAGCACCACGTCGCTTGCCGCCGCTTCCGTGAGTGCCGTGCCGATGGCTTCGCCGCGGTCGTGAATGACCCGCACGTTGCGCGATTTGATGCCGCTCACGATGGCGCGGGTAATGATCTCTGGATTCTCGGAGCGCGGATTGTCGTCGGTGACGATGATCCGGTCCGCCAGCTCATCGGCAACCGCGCCCATGATGGAACGCTTGCCGGGGTCGCGGTCGCCGCCGCACCCGAACACGCACCACAACGCACCCTTGCAATGCTCGCGCAAGGCGCGGAGTGCCTGGGCGAGCGCATCGGGCGTGTGCGCGTAGTCGACCACGGCCATCGGCTTATCGCCGGCGGCAGGTTTATCGCCGGCGGCGGCTTCAACCACTTCCATGCGTCCGGGAGGCGGCACGCACTCCGCCAATACGCGGGCCGCCTCGGCGAGCGGTGTGCCCAGCGACAGCAGGCAGGCGATGACCACCAAGGCGTTCTCGGCATTGAAGCGGCCCAGCAACCGGGTGGCGACTTGGGCCTTGCCGAAGCTGCCGTCGAGTTGCATCGAGACGCCGTGCACATCCAAGGCCACCTGGTCTGCGCGCAGCGCGCGCTCGGCCAGCCATCCTGATTCGCCGGCACCGATCCAAACGGCGGTCAGGGGCACCCGTCCGGCAAGCTTGCGCGCAAGTTCGCGGCCGAAGGCATCGCCGACGTTGACGACGATGTGCTTGAGATCGGGAGCATCGAACAACCGCGCCTTCGCAGCACCGTAGGCCGCCATGGTCTCGTGATAATCCAAGTGATCGCGGCTCAAATTGGTGAATGCGGCCGAATGCAATCGCACGCCGGCGACGCGATCCTGATCCAGAGCCTGCGAAGATACTTCCATCGCCACCTCGCGCACGCCGGAGGCGCGCAAGGCGGCGAGTTCGCGATGCAGCGTGACCACATCGGGCGTGGTGAGCGTGGGCTGCTCGAGCGACGCAATACGCCCCCAGCCGATGGTCCCGATATAGGCAGCCTGCGATCCCAGCCGCTCCAGACATTGAGCCAGCAGATAGGCGCACGTGGTCTTGCCATTGGTTCCGGTAATGCCGGTGATGCGCAGCTGCGATGAGGGCCAATTGAAGAATCGATCGGCAATGCGGCCGACCAGTCCCTTGAGCCCCGGTATCGCCGCCGCGAATACCGTCGCCGGCAACTTCGGGGGCGAGACTTGGGCGCCGGGCTCCCACAGCACCACGCTCGCGCCGCGCGCGGCCGCCTCGGTGGCAAACTTGAGCCCATGCGCAGTGCGGCCGGGCAGCGCGAAGAACAGGCTGCCGGGACGCACCTCTCGGCTGTCGAGAGTGAGATCGACAACGCCCCGTGATTCCATAGCGGGCACCGCCGCGATGCCGTCGAGCAGCCACATGAGGGAGGTGCTCATGGCGTCTCGTTGGCCTGCACCAGAGCGGCGGCCGGCACATTCTGCAAATCATCGGGCGGCACGTCCATCAGGCGCAGGGCGCCGGACATCACGCTGGCGAATACCGGCGCGGCAACCGTGCCGCCCTGAGCGAGCGTGCCGCCCTGATGCATATCCCGGCTCGGCTCGTCGATCACCACCACCGTGGCCAGTTTCGGGTGCGACGCGGGGACCAAGCCGGCGAATACCGCCATGATCCGGTCGGTCGAATAGCCGCCGGCGATCGATTTGAACGCGGTGCCCGTCTTTCCGGAGACGCGATACCCGATGAGCGAGGCGCGAGTCGCGGTGCCGCCCTTTTCGACCACCTGCTCCATCAGCTGCACCAGTTCGTGCGCCACTTTGGGATTGAGGGCTTGCACGCCGGGGACGGGCCCGGAGACGCGCTCGAAGGAAATGGGTCGCTTCACGCCGCCGGCGCCGATGGTCGCGTAGGCATGCGCCAATTGCAGCGGGGTGACAGACACTCCATAGCCGTGCGACAGAGTGGCGATGCCGATGGGGCGCCAGTGAGAATAGTTGCTCAGCATGCCGGCCGACTCGCCCGGATAGCCGCTGCCCGTCACCTGGCCCAGGCCCAATGCGGTCAGCGTGTTCCAGATTTGTTCGGGTTGAAGCGACAGCGCCACCTTTGCGGTGCCGACATTGCTGGATTTCGCCAAGACCGTCGCGAGATCGATCGCGCCCAAGTCGTGTTCGTCCTCGAACACCTTGGCGCCGACCTTCAGGAATCCGGGCGAAGTGTCCACCACGCTGTCGGGGCGATACTGTCCGGAGGCGAGCGCCGCGGCCATGATGAACGGCTTGATGCTCGAACCCGGCTCGAAAATGTCGGTGGCGGCGCGGTTGCGGTACAGGCCCGCTTTGAGCTGCTCGCGGTCGTTGGGGTTGTAGGACGGCTGGTTCACCATGGCCAGCACTTCACCGGTATCGACGTCGATCACGATGACGGAGCCCGCGTGCGCCTGGTACTCCTGCATCGCCGCCTTCAGTTCGCGGTAGGCGAGATACTGGATCCTAAGATCGATGCTCGTGACCAAGTCGCGGCCCGGCCGCGGCGGACGGATGCTCTCGACATTTTCGACGTAGCGTCCGTACATATCCTGGATGACGCGCTTCGCGCCGTCCTCGCCGTTCAGCAATTGATCGAAGCCGAGCTCCAACCCCTCCTGGCCCTTGTCGTCGATGGTCGTGAAGCCGACGACATGTCCGGACACTTCGCCCGCGGGATAGTAGCGCCGATACTCGCGCAGCAGGTACACCCCGGGGATTCCCAGCGCCTTGATGTGCGCGGCCTGCTCCGGCGGCATGTGCCTGACCAAGTAGAGAAATTCGCGATCCAGATTGGTGGTGATCCGCCGCGCCAGCCACTGCTGATCCTCTTTCAAGGCCTTCGCGAGCTTCGGCAGCTGGTCGATGTTGTCATTGAGCTCCTGTGGATTGACCCACACACTGTCGACCGGCGTCGAGACCGCGAGCGGCTCCCCGTTGCGATCCGTGATCGCGCCGCGATGCGCGGCGATCTTGACCACCCGCATCGAGCGGTCGTCGCCCTGCTTGGCAAGAAAGCCGTGGTCAAGCAATTGCAGCTCCACTGCGCGTGCCACGAGCAGTGCCGCGCCCGACAGGACCAAACCCAAAATCACGGTCGAACGCCAGCGATAGCTCTTCGCCTGAGCATCGTTGTCGCCGGGGCGCAATTTCACGGCCGCACGATCCGTACGTCATGGGTCTGCGGCAGGCTCATTCGCAGCTTGGCGTTGGCGACTCTCTCGACGAAGGCGTGCGAGGACCAATAGCTCTGCTCCAGCTGCAGTCGTCCCCACTCCATCTCGAGCGAGTCGCGTTCGGCATTCAGCTTCTCCAGATGCACGAACATGTCGCGGGCCTTGTGCCGGGCATAGATCACTTGGCTCGCGGAACCGAGCACGGTGAGCCACAAGACGGGCATGATCAGCGGCAGCCAACGGCGGTATTTCATGCGGCTACTCCTTCGAGACGTTCGGCGACGCGCAGGCGCGCACTGCGCGCCCGCGGATTCCTGGAGACTTCGTTCGGATCGGCCTGAACGGCCTTACCTACGAGCTTGAGCTTCGGCCGGGCATGCGCCGGCATGTCGGGCAGCCCCGCATACATCGGATCGGCCAGCGAGTGGCGGCGCATGAATTGCTTGACCATGCGGTCTTCGAGTGAATGGAAGCTGATCACCGCCAAGCGGCCGTGGGGTGCCAAACGCGAGAGCGCCGCATCGAGTCCGGCTTCGAGCTCGGCGAGCTCGCGGTTCACATGGATGCGCAGGGCTTGAAACACACGCGTGGCCGGGTGCTTGTGACGCTCCTGGCTGCGGGCGACCCTGGCGATCATCTCGGCAAGCTGCAAGGTGCGTTCGAAGGGCTGTGATTCTCGGTCCTTCACGATGGCGC
>WNFL01444190.1_pt1 | contig 14978 bp, 10 predicted proteins | sample 5400361 | NCBI WGS metagenome assembly WNFL01 (sample SAMN13153351, study PRJNA577476) | soil metagenome | isolation source: 40 cm soil on Douglas fir-dominated hillslope | place: USA:California | collected 2013-09-17
CGCTCGAGCGCGTTCAGGATCTTCATCGCCGCGGAGGCGACGGTGTTGAACTGCAGCTTCTGCATGTCGTAATTGGCCTGCTTGAGAACCGAGTGGATCTCGAAGCGCGTCGCGGCCTGCAGCGTTTCCTTCATTTCGGCAGGCTGGTCGAACTTGGCAGCGTAGGTCCACAGGCGCTTCAGGAAGCGGAACGAGCCCTCGACGCCCTCGTCGCTCCATTCCAGCGACTGCGTCGGCGGCGAGGCGAAGATGATGAAGAAGCGCGCGGTGTCGGCGCCGTACTTCTCGATGAGGTCCTGCGGATCGACGCCGTTGTTCTTCGATTTCGACATGGTGCCCAGGCCGTCGTAGACCACGTCGCGGCCGTCCAGGGTCTTCGCGGACAGCAGCTTGCCCTTGGCGTCGCGCGCGACCTTGACCTCGGCGGGATTGACCCACTCGCGCCGCCCGTTCTGGTCGGTGTAATAGGACTCGGCCAGCACCATGCCCTGCGTCAGCAGGTTGGTGAAGGGCTCGGACACGCCGGGCAGGATGCCCTCGTCGCGCATCACGCGCGTGACGAAACGCGAATAGAGCAGGTGCAGGATCGCGTGCTCGATGCCGCCGATGTACTGGTCGACCGCCATCCAGTATTGCGCGCGTCCATCCACCATCGACTGCGCCTGGCCGGGGCAGGCGTAGCGCGCGAAGTACCAGGACGAATCGACGAACGTGTCCATGGTGTCGGTTTCGCGCCGGGCGGGCTTGCCGCAGGACGGGCATGAGGTCTCGTAGAACGCGGGCAGCTTGGCGAGCGGATTGCCGGTGCCGTCGGGCACCAGGTGCTCGGGCAGCACCACCGGCAGCTGCTCGTCGGGCACCGGCACGTCGCCGCAGGCGGGGCAGTGCACGATTGGCACCGGGCAGCCCCAGTAGCGCTGGCGCGAAATGCCCCAGTCGCGCAGGCGCCACTGCACCTGTTTTTCGCCGAGGCCCTTCGCCTGCAGGTCGGCGGCGATGGCGTCGATCGACTGCTGGAAATCCATGCCGTCGTACTTGCCGGAGTTGACGCAGCGGCCGTGCTCGGCGTAGGACTCGCGCCACTCGGCGGGGTCGAAATCCTTCACGTCGATGACCTGGCGCACCGGCAGGCCGTATTGGTTGGCGAAATGCAGGTCGCGCTCGTCGTGCGCCGGCACGCCCATCACGGCGCCCTCGCCATAGCCCATCAGCACGTAGTTGCCGACCCAGACCGGCAGCTTCTCCCCGGTGAGCGGATGGATGCAGGAAATGCCGGTCGGCATGCCCTTCTTTTCGATCTTCGCGAGGTCCGCTTCCATGACCGCGCCCTGCTTGCACTCCTCGACGAATGCGGCGAGCGCCGGGTTGTGCTTGGCCGCGTACGCCGCGATCGGGTGTTCGGCGGCGACGGCGCAGAAGGTCGTGCCCATGAGCGTATCGGCGCGCGTGGTGAAGACCCACAGCACGTGCTTCCCGCCATCCAGCTCGTATTCGAAGCCGACGCGCACCCCTTCGGAACGGCCGATCCAGTTCTTCTGCATCAGCTTGACCTGGGTGGGCCAGCCGTTCATTCCGTCGAGCGCGGCGAGCAGCTCTTCCTGGTATGCGGTGATGCGGAAGAAGTACATCGGGATTTCGCGCTTTTCCACCGGCGCGCCGGTGCGCCAGCCGCGCCCGTCGATGACCTGCTCGTTGGCGAGCACGGTCTGGTCGACCGGGTCCCAGTTGACGACGCCCGTCTTCTTGTAAGCGAGACCCTTGCGGAACAGGCGCGTGAACAGCCACTGGTTCCACTTGTAGTAGTCGGCGTTGCAGGTGGCGAGCTCGCGGCTCCAGTCGAGCGCGAAGCCCAGGCCCTGCAACTGCTTCTTCATGTAGGCGATGTTGTCGCGTGTCCACTTCGCGGGCGGGACCTTGTTGGCCATCGCCGCGTTCTCGGCGGGCAGGCCGAAGGCGTCCCAGCCCATCGGCTGCAGCACGTTCATGCCGCGCATGCGATGGTGCCGCGTGAGCACGTCGCCGATCGTGTAATTGCGCACGTGCCCCATGTGCAGCTTGCCCGAGGGATAGGGAAACATCGACAGGCAGTAGAATTTTGCGCGCGCCGCGTCCTCGGTGACGCGAAACGACGCCTGCGATTCCCAGTAGGCCTGGCAATCGCGCTCGATGCTGCGGGGATCGTACCGGTCCTGCATGTGACGGAATTTGCGCAAAGCGCGGATTATAGTGGGTCAATGCACGGGTGAAGGCACTCGCATCCGGGTTTGCGCCCGGTCCGTACAGCGGATAGGCGTCTGGATCGAAACGGGAGCTTCCATGAAACGATTTTTTTTGCTGGCGCTGGCGCTGCTCAGCGCCGCCCTTTCGCAAGCGTCGTTCGCGCAGCCCGCGGCGGTGGTGGAAGGCGTGCAGATGCCGGCCTGGCTCGAGCGTGCCGGGGAGCGCAAGCCGCTCGCGGTCGGCATGGAGCTGCGGGGCGGGGACCTGGTCAGGACCGGCGAGGCTTCGCGTGCGCTGCTGAGGCTGGCCGAGGGCAGCGTCGTCAAGCTGGGCGAAAACGGCGCGCTGCGCATCGACGAGATCAACCCGGACAGCGGCGGCTTCTTCAAGGCGGCGCTGCGCGTGGTCGAAGGCGCATTCCGGTTTACCACCGACGTGCTCGCCAAGGCGCGGCGCCGGCAGGTCAGCATTACGGTGTCGACGGTCACTGCGGGGATTCGCGGCACGGATCTGTGGGGCAAGTCCGCGCCGGAGCGGCAGATCATCTGCCTGATCGAGGGCGCAATCGAGGTCGGCGCCGAGGGCGAGCAGCCGGTGATCCTCGACCAGGCGCGGCAGTTCTACCGCCGCGAGAAGGGCCAGACGCAGCCGCTCGGCTTGGTCGCCGCCGAGCAGCTCGCGCAGTGGGCGCAGGAAACCGATATTGAGGCGGGCAAGGGTGCCGCGCAGCGCGGCGGTAAATGGAAGGTGACGCTCGCCAGCGCCGCCACGCAGGCCGCCGCACTCGCGCTTTACGACCAGCTGCGCGACGGCGGCTACGCCGCGGAAATCCGCCCCGCGCGCACGGGCAATTCTTTCGTCTATCGCGTGCGTATTGCCAAGCTGCCGTCGAAAGCGGAAGCCGAGGCGCTCGCTGCTAGACTGCGCGGCAAACCCGGCATGAGCGAAGCAAAGGTATCGACCTGAGAGCCCTCCTGATTCTGGCGGCCTGGCTGCTCGCTTCAGCGGCGCAGGCCCAGCCGTGGCCGGCGAAATCGATCCGCATCGTCATTGCCTTCGCCCCCGGCGGCGCGACCGACGTGGCGGTGCGCTCCAGTTCGGATCTCGTGTCGCAGGCGCTGGGCCAGCCCGTGGTGATCGAAAACCGGCCCGGCGCCTCGGGCTCGATCGCCGCCGAGCTGGTGGCGAGATCGCCCGCCGACGGCTACACGCTGCTCGCCACGGCCGACGTGATGGCCTCGGCGCCGCACCTGTTCAAGCTCTCCTTCGATCCGTTCAGGGACTTCGCGCCCGTGGTGCAGCTCACCCTGCAGCCGGTCGTGCTCGCGGTGCATCCGTCGCTCGGCGTGAGCAACCTGGCGGAGTTCGTCGCCGCTGCAAAGAAAAAGCCGGGGCTGCCCTTCGCCACCTCCGGCGCGGGCTCGCAGCAGCAGTTCGTCGCGGAATGGTTCATTCGCGATGCCGGCCTGAAGATGACCCACGTGCCCTACAAGGGCGGCGGGCAGGCGATCGTCGACCTCATCGCCGGCCAGATCCAGGTCGGCTCGCTCGGCTCCACGCCGATCATGCCGCACTACCGCGCCGGCAAGCTCAAGGTCCTGGCGCAGTCCACCAAGCGGCGCTCGAGCGCGCTGCCCGACGTGCCGACTTACGAGGAAGCCGGCTACAAGGGCCTCGTCATCGACCAGTGGCTCGCGCTGTTCGCGCCCGCGGCGACGCCGCGCGAGGTGGTCGTGCGGCTGAACGCCGAATTCGGCAAGGCGCTCGCCTCGCCCAGCGTGCGCGAGCGCTACGCCTCCGCCGCGCTCGACCCGGTCGGCGGCTCGCCCGAGGCGCTCGGCAAGGTGCTGCGCGACGACTATGAAAAATACGGCCGCCTCGTGAAGGAATTGAGCATCAAGGTGGATTAGCCGGCAGTCGGCGCTCAGCCAGCCAATATAATTGGCAGGCTTTGTCGCTGAATCTCGAACACCTCAATCCCGAACAGCTCGCCGCGGTCACCCTGGCCGACGGTCACGCGCTCGTGCTCGCCGGCGCGGGCAGCGGCAAGACGCGCGTGCTCACCACGCGCATCGCCTGGCTGATCAAGTCCGGCCATGTGACGCCGGGCGGCGTGCTGGCGGTCACGTTCACCAACAAGGCGGCGCGCGAGATGCTCACGCGCCTGGGCGCGATGCTGCCGGTGAGCCCGCGCGGCCTGTGGTTCGGCACCTTCCACGGCCTCTCCAACCGCCTGCTGCGCGCGCACCACCAGGAAGCCGGCCTGCCGCGCGAATTCCAGATCCTCGACACGCAGGACCAGCTCTCGGCGGTCAAGCGGCTCGCCCGCTCGCTCAACCTCGACGAGGATCGCTTGCCGCCGCGTGAGTTGCAGCGCTTCATCAACGGCAACAAGGAGGAGGGGCTGCGCGCGCGCGACGTGCCGGCGGGAGACGACCTCACGCGCCGCCAGGTCGAGTTCTTCGCCGCCTATGACGAGCAATGCCAGCGCGAAGGCGTCGTCGATTTCGCGGAGCTGCTGCTGCGCAGCTTCGAGCTGCTGAAGCGCAACGAAATCCTGCGCCAGCATTATGCGCAGCGCTTCCGCCACATCCTGGTCGATGAATTCCAGGACACCAACCGCCTGCAGTACCGCTGGCTCAAGCAGTTCGCCGGGCCCGACTCGCGCCTCTTCGCGGTGGGCGACGACGACCAGTCGATCTACGGCTTTCGCGGCGCGCACGTGGGCAACCTCGCCGAGTTCGAGAAGGAATACGCCAAGGGCCAGGTGATCCGGCTGGAGCAGAACTACCGCTCGCAGGGCAACATCCTCGACGCAGCCAACGCGCTGATCGCCAACAATGCCAAGCGCCTGGGCAAGAACCTGTGGACCTCGGCCGGGCAGGGCGACCCCTTGCGCGTGTTCGAGGGCGAGTCGGACGCCGACGAGGCGCGCTTCGTCGCGGAGGAAGTCGGCGCGCTGCGGCGCGATGGCATGCGCCTGGTCGACATCGCGGTGCTGTACCGCTCCAACGCGCAGTCGCGCGTGCTCGAGCATGCCCTCTTCGGCGCGACCATTCCCTACCGCGTCTACGGCGGCCTGCGCTTTTTCGAGCGCGCCGAGGTCAAGCACGCGCTCGCCTACCTGCGCCTCATCGCGTTTCCGGCGGACGACAATTCCTTCCTGCGCGTCGCCAATTTTCCGCCGCGCGGCATCGGCGCGCGCTCGATGGAGCAATTGCAGGACGCGGCGAAGCAGAAGGGAATTTCTCTTTTTGCCGCTGTTGATTTTTCATCCGGCAAGGCTTCGTCGTTCAGGAAATTGATAGAACAGTTACAGGAAGAAGCAAAAAATCTATCGCTGCCCGAAATCGTCGAGCACGTGATCGAGCGCAGCGGCCTGGTCGCGCACTACAAGAACGAGCGCGAAGGCGCCGATCGCGTCGAGAACCTGGAAGAGCTGGTCAATGCCGCGGCGGCCTTCTCGCAGGAGGAGCGGGTGCTGGAGTCGGGCGAGGAGGTGGGCCCGCTGGTCGCCTTCCTCACGCACGCCGCGCTGGAGGCGGGCGAGCACCAGGCCGGCGAAGGCCAGGATGCGCTGCAGCTCATGACGGTGCACTCGGCCAAGGGCCTGGAGTTCAACGCCGTGTTCATGAGCGGCCTCGAAGAGGGCCTGTTCCCGCACGACCAGAGCCTGGTCGAGAAGGACGGCCTGGAAGAGGAACGGCGGCTCGCCTATGTCGCGATCACGCGCGCGCGCACCCGCCTCTACCTTTCCTTTGCGCAGACGCGCATGCTGCACGGCCAGACGCGCTACAGCCTCGCCTCGCGCTTTCTCGAGGAGATTCCGCAAGGCCTGAAGAAATGGCTGACGCCGAGAATCGCGCGGCGGCCTGCCGTTTCCTTTGATTCCTTTTCCAGGAAGGAGAAACCTTTTCGGGAAAGAGCGTCTGCCAGCCTGTTCCAGATCGGCCAGAACGTCACGCATCCGAAATTCGGCGCGGGCGTGATCATCGACGCCGAAGGCGACGGGGGCGATGCGCGCGTGCAGGTCAATTTCGGCCGCCAGGGCGTGAAGTGGCTCGCCGTGGCGGTCGCCAAGCTGCAGGCGGCCTGATTTTTCCGACCTCCCCCCGGGGAGGGGGTCCGGAGGGCCGCCTGTGCTAGGCTCCGGTCATGCGCGGCACCGACTACCTCGAGAAAATCCTCAATGCGCGCGTCTACGACGTCGCGCAGCAGACGCCGCTCGAAGTGGCGCCGGGCCTGTCGCGGCGGCTCGGCAACCGCCTCTTGCTCAAGCGCGAGGACCTGCAGCCGGTGTTCTCGTTCAAGCTGCGCGGCGCCTACAACAAGATGGCGGGATTGCCGGCGGCCAAACTTGCGCGCGGCGTGATTGCGGCGAGCGCTGGCAACCACGCGCAGGGCGTGGCGCTCGCCGCGCAGAAGCTCGGCTGCCGCGCGGTCATCGTCATGCCGGTGACCACGCCGCGCATCAAGGTGGAGGCGGTGGCCCAAAGGGGCGCCAAGGTCGTGCTGCACGGCGACACCGTGGCCGAGGCCTTCGTCCATGCGCACCGGCTGCGCCGCGAGCGCGGCCTCACCTTCGTGCACCCTTTCGACGACCCCGACGTGATCGCCGGGCAGGGCACGGTCGGCATGGAGATCCTGCGCCAGTCGACGCGGCCGATCCACGCGGTGTTCGTCGCGGTGGGCGGCGGCGGCCTGATCGGCGGCATCGCCGCCTACATCAAGCGCTTGCGCCCCTCGGTGCGCGTGATCGGCGTGGAACCCACGGACGCCGACGCCATGACGCGTTCGCTCAAAGCCGGGCGCCGAGTGGTGCTGCCGCATGTGGGCCTGTTCGCCGACGGCGTGGCGGTCAAGCAGGTCGGGCGCGAGACCTTCCGCCTGGCGCGCCAGTTCGTCGACGAGATGGTGCTGGTCGACACCGACGCGATGTGCGCGGCGATCAAGGACGTGTTCGAAGACACGCGCGTGGTGCTCGAGCCCGCGGGGGCCCTGGCGATCGCCGGCGCCAAGGCCTGGGTGGAGAAGCGCGGCGTGCGCGGCAAGACGCTGGTCGCGGTGGCCTGCGGCGCGAACACCAACTTCGACCGGCTGCGCTTCATCGCGGAGCGCGCGGAGGTCGGCGAGCACCGCGAGGCGGTGCTGGCGGTCACCATCCCCGAGCGGCGCGGCAGCTTCCGGCGCTTCCTCGATGCGCTCGGCGGGCGCAATGTCACCGAATTCAACTACCGCATGTCGGGGCCGGAGGCGGCGCACATCTTCGTCGGCGTGGGCGTGCACGGCCGCGAGGAGACCGCGCGCATCGTGCGGCGCCTCGAGCGTGCCGGTTGCCGGACGCTCGACCTCTCGGACAACGAGATGGCCAAGGAGCACGTGCGCCACATGGTGGGCGGCCACTCGCCTCTGGCAAGCAACGAATTGCTGTATCGCTTCGAATTTCCCGAGCGCCAGGGCGCGCTCATGAAGTTCCTGCGCACGATGAACCCGGGCTGGAACATCAGCCTGTTTCACTACCGCCAACGTGCTCGTCGGCCTGCAGGTGCCGCGGCGCGAGATGGGCGACTTCCGCCGCTTCCTCGGCAAGCTCGGTTATCCCTACGCCGACGAAACGCGCAACCCGGCCTACCGCCTGTTCCTGGGCTGAGCATGGCGCGCGGCGTCATAGGCCTGCCCGACCGACTCGTCGACTACATTCTCGCGAGAGGCGTGCGGGAAACCGCCGTGCAGCGGCGCCTGCGCGCGGCGACGCGCAGGATTCCCATGGCCGGCATGCAGATCGGCCCGGAGCAGGCCGCGTTCATGCAGCTGCTCGTGCGCGCGATCGGCGCGCGGCGCTGCATCGAGATCGGCACCTTCACGGGCTATTCGGCGCTGGCCGTCGCGCTCGCGCTGCCGCCCGGTGGCAGCATCGTCTGCTGCGACATCAGCGAGGAATGGACGTCAATGGCCCAGGTGTACTGGAAGAAGGCCGGCGTACGAAACAAGATCGACCTGCGCCTCGGGCCAGCGCTGGCGACGCTCGCCACGCTCCGGGGCCGCTTTGATTTCGCCTTCATCGACGCGGACAAGACCAACTATGCGAACTACTACGAGCGCTGCCTGAAGCTCCTGCGGCGCGGCGGCCTGATCGCCATCGACAACACCTTGTGGGGCGGCAGCGTGATCGATCGCCGCAAACAGAGCGCCGACACGCGCGCCATCCGCGCCTTCAACCGCAAGCTGCAGAAGGACCGCCGCGTCGACCTGTCGCTGCTGCCGGTCGGCGACGGACTGACGCTGGCACTGAAGCGCTAGCGCGGCGGCATGTCTTCGATCAGCCGTTTTCCGAGGCTGACCGTCTCATCCGTGCGGTAACCGATCTTCCGGTAGAACTCCAACACGTCCCTATTGCCCGTCCGAACCTGGATGTTCAGCTTCGGGCAGCCTCTGGCGGTAAGTTGTTCCTCGACATGCCTCATGAGCAGGCGGCCATAGCCTTTTGCTCTGTGTTCGGGAGCAACCGCCAAGTAATTAACCCATCCACGATGTCCGTCGTAGCCGGCCATGACAGTGGCCATGACCTTGCTCATCATTTCACCGACGAGAAAAAGCTCTGGCTGCGTCGTCAGTTTGCGCTGAATATCCTTGCGCGGATCGTTCCATGAGCGGGTGAGTTCGCAGCGCTCCCAGAGATCCACGACCGCGTTTTCGTCGGCGGCGATGTAAGGTCGGAGATTCATCTATTTCTTTTGATCGCCGAAATATCCAGGAGCGATTTCATTCGCGTAGCAAACTGGCGAAGCGTACAGGCTGGGTTCACCCGCCAAGGGCTCGCCAAGGAAAGCGAGCTGGTCGCCATCGCGCCGGTAGACGCCGCGCTCGGTCACCACCCAGTCCACCGGGATGTCCCAGCTCTGCGGGTGAATCGTCTCCATGCGCGCCATCTCGTAGGAGACGCCGATCACCGCGGGTTTTTTGGCGACGCTTGCGAGCGTGCGATCGAAGAAGCCCGCGCCATAGCCCAGCCGGTAGCCGGCGGCATCCCAGCCGTTCATCGGCAGCAGTACCGCATTCGGCACCACTTCGGGCGAGTCGACCGGGTAGGGGATGTCGAGCGCGCCGGTGGCTAGGCGCACGCCCGGGTGCCATTCGCGAAAGAGCAGCGGCTGCCGCGGCGCGACCACCACGGGCAGCGCGGTCAACGCGCCGCGCTCGCGCAGCGTTCTGACGAGGTGCCGGGCATCGTATTCGCCCCGGATCGGCCAGCAGAACGCGAGCTTCGCCGAGGCCAGACCGGGGAACGCGCGCGAGAGATGGGCGTCTATGCTCTGCCGGTAGCGCTCGAGCGTTTCGTGATCGAGCGCCGCGCGCGCGGCGATGAGCCGCTCGCGTTCGGCTTTGCGCCAGGATTTCAATTGATCCGCTTGCATGCAGTCGGTTGCGGAGTGTTAAGCTTAGTCCATGATTTTTAGGCGTTTCCTCACTATATCAGCCCTTGTGGCCTGCGCCGCGGGCGCGCTTGCCGCGCCCAAGCCACCGGCGGCCGATGAAGCGCTGCTGAAGGCTTACGACGCTTTCAAGGCGGGTGATGCGGTGAAGCTGCAGCGCTTTTCCAGCCAGCTCCCGGGCCACGTGCTCGCGCCCTACCTGGAGTACTGGCGCCTGAAGCTGCGGCTCGAAGACATGCCCGACGCCGACGTGCGCGCCTTCCTCGAGCAGCAGGCGGGGAGCTACCTCGCCGACCGGCTGCGCGCCGACTGGCTGAAGGAGGTAGCCAAGCGCGCCGACTGGCAGACCTTCGAGCAGCAGCTGCCGCTGCTGGTGCAGGACGACCTGGAAATCCGCTGCGATGCCTGGCTCGCGCGCCTTGCGCGCGGCGATGAGACCGTTTACGAGGAAGCCAAGCCGATCTGGCTCGAGCCGCGCGAGTTGCCGGAGACGTGCCAAATGCTCGCCAACAAGATGATCGAGGCGCAGCGCGTCAACGTCGACGACGTATGGCGGCGCGTGCGCGTGCTGTTCGAGAACGGCCAGCCCGGCGCCGCGCGCCGCGCGCTCGTGTACCTGCCGGCCGCCGAAAAACCCGACGAGTGGCTGCTCAACCAAGCGGCCACCGCGCCGAAGAAGGTGCTCGCCAGCCCGCCGAAAAACCTGGAGAAGCGCGCGACGCGCGAAATGGTGCTGTTCGCCGTGGTCCGCCTGGGCCGCAGCGAGCCGGAAGCGGCGGTGGACGTGCTGCGCGGCAACCTGAGCGCGCGCCTGCCGGCCGACGACGTGAAATACCTGTGGGGGCGCCTCGCCTACGAGAGCGCGCGGCGCCTGATTCCGGAGGCGAACGAGTGGTACCGGCTTGCCGACCTGGCCACGCTCAACGACGAGCAGCTCGCCTGGCGGGTGCGCGCCGCGCTGCGCGCCGCCGACTGGCAGTCGGTGCGCGACGCGATCGACCGCATGTCGGTGACGGCGCGCCAGGACCCGGCCTGGACCTACTGGTACGGGCGCGCGCTGGGCGCGCAAGGGCGCGAGGACGGCGCGCGCGCCTATTACCTGCGCATCTCGGGCCAGCCGAACTTCTACGGGCTGCTCGCATCGGAGGAATTGGGTGCGATGGCCGGGATACCGGAGCCGTTTCACGTGCCGACCGAAGCCGAAGTGGAGGCGGCCAAGGCCAATCCGGGCCTCGCGCGCGCGCTCGAGCTCTATCGGCTCGACCTGCGCACCGAGGCGACGCGCGAATGGGTGTTCACCATTCGCGGCATGACGGACGCGCAGCTCCTTGCTGCGGCGGAGCTCGCGCTGCGCGCGGGTGTCTACGACCGGGCGATCAATACCGCCGATCGCACCGCGCATCAGCACAACTACAAGGTGCGCTTCCTTGCGCCCTACAAGGACGTATTCGACGAGCAGGCGCGCAACTTCGGCCTGGAAGAGGCCTGGGTGCTCGGGCTGGTGCGTCAGGAGAGCCGCTTTATCGTGAGGGCGAAGTCTTCCGTCGGCGCGCAGGGCCTCATGCAGCTCATGCCCGCGACCGCGCGCTGGGTCGCCAAGCGCAACAACGTGCGGGATTTCTCGCCGACGCGCGTCGCCGAGGTGCCGATCAACGTCGCGCTAGGCACGGGCTACCTGAAAATGGTGCTCGACGACCTGGGGCACCCGGTGCTCGCATCGGCGGCCTACAACGCGGGACCGGGCCGCGCGCGCCGCTGGCGCGACACCAAGCCCCTGGAAGGCGCGATTTACGCGGAAACCATTCCCTTCGACGAGACGCGCGACTACGTGAAGAAGGTCATGGCGAACACGATGTACTACTCGCAGCTGATCGGCGGTAAGCTGGTTCCCCTCAAGGAGCGGCTTGGCCAGATCCCGGCGCGGGCCGCCACGGACCGATTCAACGAAGAGCTCCCGTGAAACACGAAAACTTCCTGGTGGTCGGCGGGTCCGGCTTCGTCGGCCGCCATCTGGTGGCGGCGCTGGCGGCGCGCGGCGCGCGCGTCACGGTGCCGACGCGCCGGCGCGACCGCGCCAAGCACCTGATCCTGCTGCCCACGGTGGACGTAGTCGAGGCCGACGTGCGTGCGCCGGGCGTGCTCGCGCGCCTGGCGGCCGGGCGTGACACCGTGGTAAATCTCGCGGGAATCCTGCACGGCCCGGATTTCACGCCTACGCATGTCGAACTGGCGCAGGCCGTGGTCAATGCTTGCCGAGCGGCAGGTGTGAAGCGGCTGCTACACATGAGCGCGCTGGGCGCCGATCCCGCTGCGCCGTCGGAATACCTGCGCTCCAAGGGCATCGGCGAGCGCGCGGTGCTGGCGGCGGACGACCTGGAGGTAACGGTGTTCCGGCCCTCGGTGATCTTCGGGCCCGAGGACCGGTTCCTCAACCTGTTCGCGCAGCTGGCGAAATTTCTGCCGGTGATCGCACTCGGCTCGCCCGAAGCGCGCTTCCAGCCGGTCTACGTGGGCGACGTGGTGAAGGCCTATCTCGCCGCGCTGGAGGACCGGGACGCGGCGGGCAAGCGCTACGACTTGTGCGGGCCGCACGAGTGCACGCTGCGCGAGCTCATGGAATTCGTCTGCGCGGTCACCGGCCGCCGGCGCCTCATCGTCGGCCTGCCCGAAGGCCTTTCCTACCTGCAGGCGTGGGCGATGGAGCTGCTGCCGATGAAGCTGCTGACGCGCGACAATTTCGAATCCATGCGGGTGCCAAGCGTCTGCGATTGCGCGTTTCCCTTCGCCATCCAGCCGGTGGCGCTGGAAGCCGTGGCGCCCGCCTGGCTCGCGCCCATGGGGCCGCGCCAGCGCTATCCGCAACTGCGCTGGAAGGCGCGCCGGTAGCGGGCGAAGGTCAAGCCGGGTGAAAGCCTACGTCGTCGGCGGCGCGGTGCGAGACGAGCTGCTCGGGCTGCCCGTGCAGGACCGCGACTACGTCGTGGTCGGCGCGACGCCCGAGGAGATGACGGCGGCCGGCTACCGGCCCGTCGGGCGCGACTTCCCGGTCTTCCTGCATCCGCAGACGCACGAGGAATACGCGCTCGCGCGCACCGAGCGCAAGAGCGGGCGCGGCTACAAGGGATTCACCGTGCACGCCGCGCCCGATGTGACGCTCGAGCAGGACCTTGGGCGCCGCGACCTGACCATCAACGCGATCGCCAAGGCGAAGGACGGTTCGCTCGTCGATCCGTTCAACGGCCGCAAGGACCTGGAGGAGGGCGTGCTGCGGCACGTCAGCGAGGCCTTCGCCGAGGATCCGGTGCGCATCCTGCGCGTGGCGCGCTTTGCGGCGCGCTTCGATTTCCGCATCGCCGACGAAACCCTGCAGCTCATGAAGCGCATGGTGGATTCCGGCGAGGCGAACCACCTGGTGCGCGAGCGCGTCTGGCAGGAATTCGCCAAGGGCCTGGCCGAGCCGCATCCGGAACGCATGTTCGACGCGCTCGAGCGCTGCGGGCTGCGCGCCAAGCTGCTGCCGGAACTGAAAACCGTCCCGCAGCGCTTCGAGGGCCCGCTCTCGGTGCGCTTCGCGGTGCTGTGCTGGCCGCTGACGCAAACGGAGATCGAGGCGCTGTGCACGCGCCTGCGCGTGCCGAACGAGGAGCGCGAGCTCGCGCTGCTCGCCTGCCGCGCGCAAAAGCTGCTGGGCTCTGCGCAGCCCGAGGAACTGCTGCTCCTGTTCAAGCGCGCCGACGCCTTCCGCCGCCCGGAGCGCTTTTCCGTTCTGCTGCAGGCGGCGTCGCTGGCGCAGCCGGGCTTCAAGGCCGAGCGCATCGAAAAGGCGCTGGCCGCCGCCAGCGCGATCGACGCGGGCGAAATCGCCGGGCGCGCATCCGCGCCCGCGGCGATCTCCGCGTTGCTGGACCAGGCGCGCGAGCAGGCGATCGCCGCGGCGCTCTGACCAACAAAAAAATTTTGCCGAAAAAGGGGGCGCGATGATCGACCTGTACACCTGGAGCACGCCGAACGGGCGCAAGGTTTCCATCATGCTCGAAGAGTGCGGCCTGCCCTACCGCGTGCACACGGTGAATATCGGCACCGGCGAGCAGTTCAAGCCCGAATTCCTCGCGCTCAACCCGAACAACCGCATCCCGGCCATCATCGATCCGGAGGGCCCGGACGGCAAGCCGCTGCCGCTATTCGAATCGGGCGCGATCCTGATCTATCTCTCGGAAAAGACCGGCGGCAAATTCATGCCCAAGGCAGCGCGCGCCCGGTACATCACGCTGCAGTGGCTGATGTTCCAGATGGGCGGCGTCGGGCCGATGTTCGGGCAGGCGCACCATTTCATGCGCGCGAAGAAGGATGAGATCCCCTACGGCAGCGAGCGCTACGGCGCGGAATCGAAGCGGCTCTACGGCGTGCTGGAGAAGCGCCTCTCGCAAACCGCCTACCTCGCCGACGAGTATTCCATCGCCGACATCGCCACCTATCCCTGGGTGGCGCGCCACGAGTGGCACCGCGTCGATCTCGCGGCGTTTCCCGCCGTGAAGCGCTGGTACGACACGATCGGCGCGCGGCCGGCCGTCGCGCGCGGCATGGCGGTCCCGGCTGCATGAATCTGGAAATCCTTGTTCGAAAAGCAGAAGGCAATTCTTCCAAGCCGCCGATCCTGTTCGTGCATGGCGCCTATGTGGGCGCCTGGTGCTGGGAAGAGCACTTCCTCGACTGGTTCGCCGCGCGCGGCTATCCGTGCTTCGCCGTGTCGCTGCGCGGCCACGGCGCGAGCGAAGGGCGCGAGCGCCTGGACGACTTCGGCCTCGCCGATTACGCGGAGGACGTGGCGCGCGCCGCCGCAGTCCTGCCCGCGCCACCGGTGCTGGTCGGCCATTCGATGGGAGCGCTGGTGGTGCAGAAATACCTCGAGAAGGCGGAGGCGGCCGCCGTTGTGCTGGCCTGCCCGGTCCCCGCCTACGGGTTGCTGCCGTCCAGCTTTTCGCTGGCGTTCACCAAGCCGGCCCTGTTCGCGGGCTTGAATGCGGTGGCGAGCAGCGGGCACGCCTCCGCGGAGGCGCTCGGCGAGGCCCTGTTCCACAACTTGCCCGAGCCTGAGCTGGCCGCGCGCTGCTACCGGCGCATGCAGCGCGAATCGCGCCGCGCGCTGCTCGACATGTCGGGCTGGAATCTGCCGTGGCAGGCTTGGGGCGGGCGCCAGCCGCCGACGCTGGTGCTGGGCGCGGAGCACGACGTGCTGATTCCCGCGGCGCAGGCCGAAGCGGCGGCGCGGCTGCTGCATGCCGAGTACCGCGTGCTGCCCGGCATCGGGCACGCGGTCATGCTCGA
>WNFL01009066.1_pt1 | contig 14970 bp, 14 predicted proteins | sample 5400361 | NCBI WGS metagenome assembly WNFL01 (sample SAMN13153351, study PRJNA577476) | soil metagenome | isolation source: 40 cm soil on Douglas fir-dominated hillslope | place: USA:California | collected 2013-09-17
CGCCGCCTTGCGCGAACGCGTGGGCGCGATCACCTTGAAGGACAAGTCGAAGGTGTTCAACACCGCGCGCATCGAGGCGCTCGAAGTCGAGAACCTGATCGAGGCGGCCGAGGCCACCATCGTGTCGGCCGCGGCCCGCAGGGAATGCCGCGGTGCGCACGTCGTCGTCGACTACGAACGCCCCCCGACCGACCCCGATTTTCCGAATGGCCGCAACGACCGTGACTGGCTCAAGCACACGCTGTGGTTCAGCCAGGGCAATCGACTCGACTACAAGCCCGTGACCTTGAAGCCGCTGTCGGTGCCATCCATCGAACTGCAAGTTCGCACGTTCTGACGGCCAAGGAATTCCAATGACCAAGCGCACTTTCCAGATCTACCGCTACGACCCCGACACCGACGCGAAGCCGCGCATGCAGACCATCGACGTCGAACTCGATGGCAGCGAGCGCATGCTGCTCGACGCGTTGATGAAGCTGAAGGCCGTCGACCCCACGCTGAGCTTCCGCCGCTCGTGCCGCGAAGGCGTGTGCGGTTCGGACGCGATGAACATCAACGGCAAGAACGGCCTGGCGTGCCTCACCAACATGCGCACGCTGCCCGGCGTCGTGGTGTTGAAGCCGCTGCCGGGCCTGCCGGTCATTCGCGACCTCATCGTCGACATGACGCAGTTCTTCAAGCAGTACAACTCGATCAAGCCGTACCTCATCAACGACGAGATGCCGCCCGAGAAAGAGCGCCTGCAGTCGCCCGAAGAGCGCGATGAGCTCAACGGCCTGTACGAATGCATCCTGTGCGCGAGCTGCTCGACGAGCTGCCCGAGCTTCTGGTGGAACCCGGACAAATTCGTCGGCCCGGCCGGTTTGCTTCAAGCCTATCGTTTCATTGCCGACAGCCGCGATCAGGCGACGGGGGAACGTCTGGACAACCTCGAAGATCCGTACCGGCTCTTCCGCTGCCACACCATCATGAACTGTGTCGATGTGTGCCCGAAGGGTCTGAACCCGACCAAGGCCATCGGCAAGATCAAGGAACTGATGGTGCGCCGCGCGGTCTGATCGCGAGGTGCAATTCAGCCTTTCGCAAGATTGTCGCAAGAGACTCACAAGAGACTCACAAGAGACGCCGTGCACACTCGCATCGACGAACGGGCATTGAGCAAGCTGCGCTGGCGCTGCCGGCGCGGCCTGCTCGAGAACGACCTATTCATCGAGCGATTCTTCGCAAGGCACGCCGACACGCTGACCACCGCGCAAGCCGGCGGCGTCGAGGCCTTGATGGATCTGGCGGACAACGATCTTCTGGACTTGCTTCTGTGCCGCAAGGAACCCGAGGGCGAACTGTTGCGCGACGACGTGGTGCAGGTACTTCGAATGATGCGCACGCCGCAGTAGAGCTGCACAGACAGCACACCGAGACAAAAAAGCGAAATCTCTCCAATCCAGCACTTGAAGGAACGACCATGATCCCGTCCGACGTCAAAGCCACCCTGTCGTTTTCCGACGGCAGCCCGAGCATGGATTTGCCGATCTACAAGGGCTCCATCGGGCCGGACGTGATCGACATCCGCAAGCTCTACGCCCAGACCGGCAAGTTCACCTACGACCCGGGCTTTCTGTCGACCGCAGCCTGCCAGTCGAAGATCACCTACATCGACGGCGACAAGGGCGTGTTGCTGTATCGCGGCTACCCCATCGAGCAGCTCGCGGTGCACTGCGACTTCCTCGAGGTGTGCTACCTGCTGCTGAACGGCGAGCTGCCGAAGAAGGCCGAGAAGGAAAAGTTCGACTGGACCGTCACGCGCCACACCATGGTCCACGAGCAGCTCGCGCGCCTCTTCCAGGGTTTCCGGCGCGATTCGCACCCGATGGCGGTGATGGTGGGCGTGGTGGGCGCGCTGTCGGCCTTCTACCACGATTCCCTCGACATCAATAACCCCGAGCACCGCGAGATCTCGGCGTTTCGCCTGATCGCCAAGCTCCCCACCATCGTCGCCATGGCCTACAAGTACAACATGGGCCAGCCGTTCATGTACCCGAGGAACGAGCTGTCGTACACGGCGAACTTCATGCGCATGATGTTCGGCGTCCCGGCCGAGGAGTACGAGCCGAACGAGGTGCTGGTGCGCGCCATGGACCGCATCTTCATCCTGCACGCCGACCACGAGCAGAACGCGTCGACCTCCTTCGGGCGCCAACCCGTTCGCGTGCATCGCGTCGGGCATCGCGTGCCTGTGGGGGCCCGCGCACGGCGGCGCCAACGAGGCCGCGCTGCAGATGCTGATCGACCTGCAGAAGGAAGGCGGCGTCGCGAAGGTCGGCGAATTCGTGAAGAAGGTGAAGGACAAGAACTCGGGCGTGAAGCTGATGGGCTTCGGCCACCGCGTCTACAAGAATTACGATCCGCGCGCGAAGCTGATGCAGGAGACCACGCGCGAGGTGCTGGCGGCGGTGGGCGCCGAGAACGATCCCTTGCTGCCGCTCGCGATGGCGCTCGAGAAGATCGCGCTCGAGGACGAGTACTTCGTCTCCCGCAAGCTCTACCCCAACGTGGACTTCTACTCGGGCATCGTGCAGCGCGCGCTCGGCATCCCGACCTCGATGTTCACCTGCATCTTCGCGCTGGCCCGCACCGTGGGCTGGATCGCGCAATGGAATGAAATGATCTCCGACCCCGAGCAGAAGATCGGGCGTCCGCGGCAACTCTACGTCGGGCCCACGCAGAGGGATGTTCATGGCCAGTGTGATGAAGGATTTCGAGGCCTCCTCGCAGCTGAACGGCGCCAACGCGCCGTACGTCGAGGAGCAGTACGAGCGCTACCTTGCCGATCCCGGCTCGGTGGATGCCTCGTGGCGCACGGTGTTCGACGCATGGCAGAAGGACGGCGCCGCCAGGAAGGACGTGCCGCATTCGCCGGTGATCGCCGCGTTCGAGAACCTCGCGCGCAATCGCGAGGCGCGCGCCCCGGCGCCGGCCCCGGCCGACGAGAAGGCGCTGAAGGTCCTGCAGTACATCCGCGCGCACCGCGTGATGGGCTCGCGCTACTCGCAGCTCGATCCGCTGAAGCGCCTCGAGCGCACGCCCGTGCCGGAGCTCGAGCTTTCCTACTACGGCCTCACCGAGGCCGACATGGACCGCGAGTTCTCGCCGGGCTCGTGGCAGGGCGCTTCGGGTTCCATGAAGTTGCGCGACATCGTCGCCGCGGTGAAGAAGACCTACTGCGGCACGATCGGCATCGAGTACATGTACATCTCGAACACCGCCGAGAAGCGCTGGATCCAGAAGAAATTCGAAGGCACGCTGTCCACGCCAAGCTTCGGCGCCGACCAGAAGCGCTGGATCCTCGAGCGTATCACCGCCTCCGAGACCCTCGAGCGTTACCTCCATACGCGCTACGTCGGGCAGAAGCGCTTCTCGGGCGAGGGCGGCGAGAGCATGATCCCGATGCTCGACACCGTGATCGAGAACGCCGGCGCCAAGGGCGCGAAGGAAGTCGTGATCGGCATGGCGCACCGCGGGCGCCTGAACGTGCTCGTCAATACCCTCGGCAAGATTCCCGCCGACCTCTTCTCCGAATTCGAAGGCAAGCACGCCGAGGATCTCTCCTCGGGCGACGTCAAATACCACCAGGGCTTCTCGTCGGACATCAAGACCGCGGGCGGCGCCGTGCACCTCACGCTCGCCTTCAACCCCTCGCACCTCGAGATCGTCAATCCCGTGGTCGAGGGCTCGGTGCGCGCGCGCCAGCATCGCCGCCACGACCACAGCGGCGTGCAGGTGCTGCCGCTCCTGATCCACGGCGACGCCGCGTTCGCGGGGCAGGGCGTGGTGATGGAGACGATGGCGCTTTCGCAGACGCGCGGCTACAAGACCGGCGGCACGGTGCACATCGTCGTCAACAACCAGATCGGCTTCACCACGTCGGACACGCGCGACGCGCGCTCCTCGCTCTATTGCACCGACATCGCCAAGATGATCGAGGCGCCGGTATTCCACGTGAACGGCGACGATCCCGAGGCGGCGGTGTTCGTCTCCGCGATCGCCGAGGAATACCGCCGCACGTTCCAGAAGGACGTGGTCGTGGACCTGGTCTGCTTCCGCCGCCTGGGCCACAACGAGCAGGACGAGCCGTTCGTGACGCAGCCCCTCATGTACAAGAAGATCGCGCAGCATCCGGGCACGAGGAAGCTCTACGCCGACCGCCTCGAGAAGGAAGGCGTGGTGAAGGCGGGCTTCGGCGACGAGCTGGTCACGAGCGTGCGTGCCGCGCTGGACGCGGGCAAGGGCACCAATCCGAAGATCCTCTATGGCCTGAAGCCCGCGCTAGCCGTCGACTGGGCGCCCTACATCGGCGTTCACTGGCGCCAGCCGGCGGATACCGCGCTGCCGGTGGCGAAGCTGAAGGAGCTTTCCAAGCGCCTCACCGACATCCCGCCCAACTTCAAGCTGCATCCGTCGGTGGAAAGGCTGCTGGCCGCGCGCCGCGAGATGGGCGAGGGCAAGCAGAACCTCGACTGGGGCATGGCCGAGAACCTCGCCTACGCCTCGCTCGTCGAGGAAGGGCACCCGGTGCGCCTTTCCGGGCAGGACAGCGGGCGCGGCACCTTCGCGCACCGCCACGCCGTGCTGCACGACCAGAACCGCGAGAAATGGGACTCGGGCGTCTACATCCCGCTGCAGAACATTAAGGACGGACAGGGCAACTTCGTCGTCATCGACTCGCTCCTGTCGGAGGAGGCCGTGCTCGGCTTCGAGTACGGCTACTCGACCGCGCAGCCCTTCGAGCTGGTCATCTGGGAAGCGCAGTTCGGCGACTTCGTGAACGGCGCGCAAGTGGTGATCGACCAGTTCATCGCCTCGGGTGAAGCCAAGTGGGGGCGCATGTGCGGCCTCACCATGTATCTGCCGCACGGCTACGAGGGGCAGGGCCCCGAGCACTCGTCGGCGCGACTCGAGCGCTTCCTGCAGCTTTGCGCGGAGCACAACATCCAGGTCTGCGTGCCGTCGAACGCGGCGCAGTTCTTCCACATGATCCGCCGCCAGATCGTGCGCCCCATGAGGAAGCCGCTCATCGTGATGACGCCCAAGAGCCTGCTGCGCAAGAAGGAGGCGTCGTCGCCGCTGCAGGATTTCGCCGCGGGCGGCTTCCAGGTGATCATTCCCGAAACCGAGAAGGTCGCGGCGAAGAAGGTGAAGCGCGTCGTGTTCTGCGCCGGCAAGGTGTACTACGACATCGCCGCCGAGCGCGCCAAGCGCGCCGTGGAGGACGTCGCCATCGTGAGGATCGAGCAGCTGTACCCCTTCCCGCACGAGGACTTCCAGGCGCAGATCGATGCCTATCCGAACGCGAAGAGCATCGTCTGGGCGCAGGAGGAGCCGGGCAACCAGGGCGCGTGGCACCGCATCCAGCACTACCTCCAGAACCACATGCGGCCCGACCAGCAGCTCGCCTACGCCGGGCGCGCTTCGTCGGCTTCTCCCGCGGTCGGGTACCAGCAACTGCATGCCGAGCAGCAGAAAGAGCTCGTGGACGCGGCGTTGACCGGCAGCGCGGCCTCCAAGAAGGAAGCGGCCTAGGCACGACGCACGAGATGAAACCAAGGACAAATCATGCAAGTTGAAGTGAAGGTTCCCCAGCTATCCGAGTCGGTTTCCGAGGCGACGCTCGTCGCCTGGCGCAAGAAGGCCGGCGAGCCCGTGAAGCGCGACGAGAACCTGATCGACGTCGAGACCGACAAGGTCGTGCTCGAGCTGCCCGCGCCCGCCGACGGGGTGCTCGTGAAGATCGTGAAGAATGACGGCGAGAGCGTCACCAGCGGCGAGGTGATCGCGGTCATCGACACCGAAGGCAAGGCGAGCGCAACCGCCGCCGTGAAGCCGGCGGAAAAGGAAGCGGTCGTCCCCGCGAAGGCGGGGACCCAGCCAACCCCGGCCCAATCACCCGCGGCATCGCCCTCCGCCGCCAAGATCGCCGTGGAGAAAGGCATCGACACCTCCACTGTTCAAGGCACCGGCCGCGATGGTCGCGTGACGAAGGGCGACGTCCTCGAGGCGAAACCCTCCGCTGTCACCCCGGCGAAGGCCGGGGCCCAATTGGATCCCGGCCTTCGCCGGGATGACAGAACGGGCCGCACCGAGCAACGCGTGCCGATGTCCCGGCTTCGCCAGCGCATCGCGGAGCGTCTCGTCCAATCCCAATCGACCGCCGCGATCCTCACCACGTTCAACGAAGTGAACATGGCTCCGGTGATCGACCTCAGGAACCGCTACAAGGACAAGTTCGAGAAGGAGCACGGCGTGAAGCTGGGCTTCATGTCGTTCTTCGTGAAGGCGTCGGTCTACGCGCTGCGCAAGTATCCGCTGGTGAACGCGTCCATCGACGGCACCGACATCGTCTACCACGGCTTCTACGACGTGGGCGTGGCGGTGGGGAGCGAGCGCGGCCTGGTGGTGCCGATCATCCGCAACGCCGACCAGCTCTCGTTCGCCCAGATCGAACAGACCATCGCCGACTTCGGCCGGCGCGCCAAGGACGGCAAGATCACGCTGGAAGAGCTCACCGGCGGGACTTTCTCGATCTCCAACGGCGGCGTGTTCGGCTCGATGCTCTCGACGCCGATCATCAATCCGCCGCAGAGCGCGATCCTCGGCGTGCACGCGACCAAGGAGCGCGCGGTGGTGGAGGCGGGCCAGATCGTGATCCGCCCGATGAACTACCTCGCGCTCTCGTACGACCATCGCATCATCGACGGGCGCGAGGCGGTGCTCGCGCTGGTGGCGATCAAGGAAGCGCTCGAGGACCCGGCGCGCTTGATCCTCGACATCTAGGGGCGATAAGGCGTGCCGCGCAAGAAGCGCCTGAAGCCCGCGGCCATCGCGCTGCGCGTCTTCTTCTTCATCGCGGGCTCGCTGATGGTGGGTTTCCTCACCGTGTTCCTCGAGGCGGAGCTGGGCGTGTACCTGCCGCGGCATTTCTCGGTGTCCCTCGCGGTGGGGCTTGCCGTGGCGGTGACCTTCTGGCTGCTGCGGCTGGTGAAGCATCCGCCGATGTTCCTCAGGAATGTCCATCCCCTCGCCGCCGGCCTTTGCGCCGGGCTGGGGGTTCACATCGCGCGCATCTGGCTGCGCTAGCGCTCAATACTCGGGAAACAAGAACGCAATGGCCATGGCACAAGCATTCGACGTCGTCGTCATCGGCGCGGGGCCCGGCGGCTACATCGCCGCGGTGCGCGCCGCGCAGCTCGGGTTGAAGACCGCGTGCATCGAGGGCTGGAAGAACGCGAAGGGCGAGCTCGCCCTGGGCGGCACCTGCCTCAACGTGGGCTGCATCCCCTCGAAGGCGCTGCTCGCCTCTTCCGAGGAATACGAGAAGGTCTCGCATCACCTGGAGCCCCACGGCATCACGGTGTCGGGCGCCAACGTCGACATCGGCAAGATGCAGGCGCGCAAGGACGCGATCGTCACCAAGATGGTGAAGGGCGTCGAGTACCTCTTCAAGAAGAACAAGATCACGTGGCTCCCGGGCTTCGGCCGGTTCGTGGGTGGCGGCGACACCTACAAGATCGCGGTCGGCGGCGAGACGGTGGAAGCGAAGTACGTGATCGTCGCGACGGGCTCCAAGGCGCGCCACCTGCCGGGCATCGCGGTCGACAACGAGGCCATTTGCGACAACGAGGGCGCGCTCGCCTTCGCCGCCGTGCCCAAGCGCCTCGGCGTGATCGGCGCGGGCGTGATCGGCCTGGAGCTGGGAAGCGTGTGGCGGCGCCTCGGCTCGGAAGTCACCCTCCTCGAGGCGTTGCCCAACTTTCTCGACGCGTGCGACGAGGCGATCGCCAAGGAAGCGTGGAAGGCCTTCACCAGGACCCAGGGCCTCGCGATCAACCTCGGCGTGAAGATCGGCACGGTGACGAAGGGCAGGTCCGCAATTGTCGTCGAGTACACCGACGACAAGGGCGCCGCGCAGAAGCTCGAGTGCGACAAGCTGGTGGTCTCGGTGGGGCGCGTCCCCAACACCGAGGGCCTCGGCGCCGAGGCGGTCGGCCTCAAGGTCGATCCACGCGGATTCATCGAAGTGGACGAGCGTTGCCGCACCAATTTGCCGAACGTCTTCGCGATCGGCGACGTGGTGCGCGGACCCATGCTCGCGCACAAGGCCGAGGACGAGGGCGTGATGGCCGCGGAGCTGATCGCCGGCCAGAAGCCGCATATCGACTACAACTGCATCCCCTGGATCATCTACACCTCCCCCGAGATCGCCTGGGTCGGCAAGACCGAGCAGCAGGCCAAGGCCGAGGGGCTCACGGTGAAGACCGGGCAGTTCCCTTTCTCGATCAACGGCCGCGCGCTCGGCATCAACGAGCCCACCGGGTTCGTGAAGATCGTCGCCGATGCCGCGACCGATCGCGTGCTCGGCATGCACATCATCCATTCGCGCGCTTCCGATCTCATACAGGAAGGCGTGACGACGATGGAGTTCGCCGGCGCCGCGGAAGACATCGCCCGCATCACGCATGGCCATCCCACATTGTCCGAAGTGATCCGCGAGGCGGCGCTCAATGTGGAGAAGCGCTCGCTGAACATGTAGGGGGCGCGGGGCTTCGAAGGCGCGGCTGCGCCGGGCTACAGCCCGAGGAGCTTCGCGGGCGTGTGGCCGATGATGAGATCGCGCTCGGCCTGCGTAAGGCGCTCGAGGCGCGCCACCGTGCCGAGCGGATCGGACAACCCCATGTCGAAACAGTAGTCGCTGCCCAGCACCAGGCGGTCGGCGCCCACCATGCGCGCGAGGTTGTAGTTGATCTCGTCGTTGTGGCCGATCACGTCGTAGCTGAAGCGGCGCAGGTATTCGCTCGGCAGCTTCTTCATGTGCGCGAGCTCGGGGCGCACCTTCGTGCCATGGTCGAGCCGCCCGATGAGCCAGGGGAACGTGCCGCCAGCGTGCGGCAGGTTCACCTCGAGCTTCGGGAATTGATCGAGGACGCCGCCGAAGATGAGCGAGGCGGCCGCGACCCCCGTGTCGTAGGGATTGCCCAGCAGGTTCTTCAGGTAATAGCGCGCCGTGCGCTCGCGGGCCAGGGTATCGATCGGGTGCAGGAAGATGGTCCAGCCGAGCTCCTCGGCCTTCGCGTACACGTCCCAGAAGCGCCGGTCGTCGAGATTGGTCTCGTTCACGTGGGTCGCGAGGTACAGGCCGCGCAGGCCCGGCAGCTTCGCGGCGCGCTCGAGCTCCTTCAGCGCGAGCTCGGGCGCCTGCATCGGCAACATCGCGAGGCCGACGAAGCGCGCGGGGTGCCTGAGATGCGCGGCGGACACGGCATCGTTGTATGCCTGCGAAAGCGCGAGCCCGAGCCCGGGCGACGCCCAATACACCATCGGCGCGGTGAGGGAGAGCGCGTGCATGTCCACGCGTTGCCGGTCCATGCCGGCGAGCCGCAGGTCGAGGTCCACGAATTCCTCGTCGAAGGCATTGACGACGCGGCTCGTGCGGATGATGTAGCGGTTGGCGTTGCGCTCGAGGCTCGCGCCCTCGGCGGGGCCGTCCTTCTCGAAGAGCCTGAGCCACTGCGCGGGGTACCAGTGGGCGTGCGTGTCGATGGCGCGGCATGAATGCGTCGTCATGGATGGCTCTTGCCGGGGGCAGTGGCCCGCAGGTTATCATGGTCGAAAGCCGCGGCACGGGGCAACTCCCGGAGGGCCCATGGATATCAAGCGCGTCGACCATTACTCCATCCGCACGCTCGACCTCGAGGCATCGCGGCGCTTCTACACCGAGGTGATCGGCCTGAAGGAAGGGCCGCGGCCGCCGTTCGATTTCCCCGGCTATTGGCTCTACAGCGGCGAGCCGCCGGCCGACTTGCGCAACGGCGCGCGCAACTACGGCATGGTGCATCTCATGGGCCCCGCGCCCGGGCTCACCGATTACCTCGGCGACAAGGACGCGGCCGCCTTGAAGGGCGGCACCGGGCCCCTCGACCACGTGGCGTTCGCCGCCACCGGACGCGCCGGCATGATCGAGCGCTGCCAGTGCCACAACGTGGCCTTCTTCGAGCGCGATGTGCCGCTGCTCGGCCTGCGGCAGATGTTCATCAAGGACCCGGACGGCGTGACGATCGAGCTGAACTACCCCGCCTCGGAAATGCAGCGCCCGCAAGACTCAAAAGCCGCGGGCGTGGCGCGCTGAGCGCCGGCATGTCCGCCGTCGCCGTTCGCCCGGCCACGCCGCGGCTCACGCTCGACGAAGCGCTCGAGCGCGCGCATGCCCTGGTTCCGCGGCTGAAAGAGCGCGCCACCCAGGCCGATGCGCTGCGCCGTTGTCCCGACGAGTCGGTGAGGGACCTTCACGCATCCGGGCTCATGCGCGCGATGCAGCCGCGCCGCGTCGGCGGCTCCGAGCTCGACTGGGTGGCGATGGTGGACGTGAGCTCCGAGCTCGCGCGCGGCTGCGGCTCGACCGCGTGGAACTGGGCCAATTGGGCGGCGCACCACTGGATGCTCGCGCTGTGGCCGCGGCAATGCCAGGACGATATCTGGGGCGCGGATCCCGATGCCCTGATCGCATCCTCGCTCGTGTTTCCGGCAGGCAAGGCGACACGGGTGGCCGGCGGCTATCGGATCTCGGGACGCTGGCCCTTCTCCAGCGGCGTGGACGCCAGCGCGTGGGACATGCTGGGCGGCATCGTGCAGGGCGAGCCTGCCGAATATCGCCTCTTCTGCGTGCCCTGCGCCGACTATCGCGTGATCGACAACTGGCACGTGCTGGGACTGCGCGGCACCGGCAGCAAGGACGTCGAGGCGAAGGACGCTTTCGTTCCGGAGCACCGCACGGTGGCGGTCGATGCCACCAAGGGCGGCGACATGCACCCGGGCGCCGCCGCGAATCCGGGTGCGATCTACCGTGTGCCCTTCGTCGCGGGGCTGTCGCACATGCTCACCGGAATTCCGCTCGGCATCGCGCAGGGCGCCTACGACGGTTTCGTCGAGGCGCTGCGCGCACGCGTCTCGCGCTACTCCGGCAAGAGGCTCGCGGACCTGACCGCCCTGCAGATCAAGGTCGCCGAGGCGGGCGCGGGCCTCGACGCGGCGCGCGCGCTGTTGCGCCAAGGCTGCGCGCAGGCGCAAGCCATCGCCGAGCGCCGCGAGATTCCCGACATCGTCACCAAGGCGCGCTGGCGCCGCGACGGCGCCTTCGCCGCGCAGCTCGCGGAGCGCGCCATGGACATCGTTTTCAAGGCCGCGGGGGGTGCCGCGCTCTTCGACGGCGAGGCCGTGCAGCGCTCGTTTCGCGACCTGCATGCGGCCAACGCGCACATCTCGATGATCTGGGAAGCCCAGGGCGCGGCTTACGGTCGCGTCGCGCTGGGATTGCCCTGCGACAATCCCACGCTCTGATCCCGCCGGCAATCAGCCGCGGCCGGTCGCCGATCGCCGTGCGCTGTCCAGGCGAAGGTCGAAGTCGACGGTGTAGTAGGGCTTCCGCATGCGCCTGCCGTCGGGTGCCGTGCCCGCCGCGTGCCTCTTGAATTCGCCGATGAGGCTATCCCTCACCCCGAAGACCGCGTCGGAATCGAGGTAGCGGCTGCGCGAGTCGAAGACGTGCGTCGTGAGCGGCGCGTAGCCCTCGGCGTTCACCATCAGGTGGATGTGCGCCGGCCGGTATGCGTGGCGGCCCATCGCGCCGAGCATGCGTCCGACCGGGCCGTCGGTGGGCACCGGGTAATCCACCGGGCGCACCGACCAGAACCAGTAACGGCCGTCGTCGTCGGACCGCAATCGCGCCCGCGCCCTCATTTCCGCGCCGCTCTGCATGTCGTAGAGGCCGCCGGCATCGACCGACCAGATGTCGAGCGAGGCGCCCGCGACCGGCCGGCCCCGGACACCCGTCACACGCCCGCGATAGAGCGTCGGTTCGCCGCTGACGCCGTTGGCGATGTCGGCCCCGAGCGGCATCGCGGGCGCGCCTTCCCGGAAGAACGGGCCTTGCACCGTGGCCTGCGTGGCTCGCGTTGCCGACGAACGGCCGCGGCCGGCCCGCGCCTCGGCGAGCATCACCGTGAGCATCGAGACGCCGAGCGTATCGGATAGCAGGATGAATTCCTGCCGCCCGCCGCTGCACGCCTTGCCGGTGTCGGTGAGGAACCGGATGGCGGCAAGCCACTCCTCCTCGGTGAGATCGACCTCTCGCACGAAATCGTGGAGGTGGCGCACGAGCGAGGTCATCACCTTCCTGAAGCGCGCGTCCTTGCAATCGGCGAGGCGCCCGATGGCCGTCCGGGTGATGGTGCGCTTGTCTTGTTGGGACATTTCTCCTCCTAGCGTGCCGAGGCGGTTCGCCTCGCGCTTCCTCAAAGCCCCAGGTAGAGCTTGTGGACCAGATCGTTGTTGGCGAGCTCGTCGCGCGAGCGCCCCTCGTACTCGATGCGGCCTTGGACGATCACGTAGCCGCGGTCGGCGATGCGGATAGCCTGGTGGAAATTCTGCTCCGCCATCAGCACGGTGAGGCCGTGGCTTTCCTTCAGCTCGCGGATCTTGTCGATGGTGCGGCTCACCAGGAGCGGGGAGAGGCCCACCGAAGGCTCGTCGACCAGCAGGATCCTGGGTTGCGTCATGAGCGCGCGGGCGAGCGTGAGCATCTGCTGCTCGCCGCCGCTCATGCTGCCGGCAAGCTGCTTCGCGCGCGTGGCGAGCACCGGGAACGTCTCGAAGCAGTACGCCAGATTGCGCGCAAGCGCGGCGCGCGCCGAACGCCGGTAAGCGCCGAGCAGCAGGTTCTCCTCCACGGTAAGGCGCGGGAATAGCCGGCGCCCCTCGGGCACGAGCACGATGCCGAGATCGACGATGTCCTCGGTCGCCTGGCCCGCGAGGTCATGCTCGACGCCGTCGATCACCGCCGTGATGCGTCCGGAGCGCGCCGGCACGATTCCCATGATGCACTTCATCAACGTGCTCTTGCCGTTGCCGTTGGTGCCGAGGAGCGTGACGGTCTCGCCATCGTTCAAGGCGAGCGAAATGCCGTCCAGCACCTGCACCGAGCCATAGCCCGCGCAGAGGTTCTCGATGCGGATGCTATTGGCCAAGGTAGGCGCTGACGACGTCGGGATTGGCCACGATCGCGTGCGGGTCGCCGTCGGCGATCTTGCGGCCCGCGACCAGCACGGCGATGCGCTCGGAGAACTTCATCACCGCGCGCATCACGTGCTCGATCATGATCACGGCCACGCCGCGCTCCTTCATGGCGAAGAGGAGAGCGAGGATGTCGTCGACTTCCGAGGCCGAGAGCCCCGCCATTGCCTCGTCCGAGATGAGGAGCGCGGGCTTGGCGGCGATGGCGCGCGCGAGCTCGAGCTTGCGCATGTCGACCTGGGTGAGCCCGCCGGACATGGTGTCGGCCTTGGCGGCGAGGCCCACCTGCCCGAGGATGTGCATCGCCTCGTCGGTCGCGCGGCCCGCGTCGAGCGTGACCTTCGCCTTGCCTCCATAGAGAAGCGCAATGCGCAGGTTGTCGATCACCGACATGCTGGCGAACGGCCGCGGGATCTGGAAGGTGCGCGCTACACCGAGGTGCACGCGCTTGAACGCCGGTTCGCGCCCGATATCGCGGCCCCTGAACTGGATGCGGCCGCTCTCGCTTCGCAGCGTGCCAGCGATGCAGTTGACGAGGGTGCTCTTGCCCGATCCGTTCGGCCCGATCAACCCGAGCCGCTCTCCGGGCGCGACCACCAGGTCCACCTGGTCGAGCGCGGGGAAGCCACCGAAGCGCTTGGTGACGCCCGCGACCCGGAGAAGAGGCTCGGTCACTTCCTGCGCCGCTTCCATGCCTCGACCCAGCCCATGATCCCGTTGGGCGCCAGCGTCACGAACACCACCAGCAGCACGCCAACGATCATCAGGTTCCACTCCGAGGACACCGTCACCTGGACCACCTGCTGCACCGTGCCGAGGAGAAGCGCCCCTAGGAGGGGCCCCAGCCAGCTCATCATGCCGCCGATGAGCGGCATCGCGATGCTGTTCACGGCGTACGAGAGGTTGAAGGCCGCGCTCGGCTCGACGTACGAGAGGTAGTAGGGGAAGGTGGTCCCCGCCATGCCCATCAGCGCGCCGCTCACCGTGGCGGCGAGGATCTTCAAGCGCAGCGTCGGCACGCCCGCGCACTCGGCGGCGAGCTCGTCGTCGCGGATCGCGGCAAGCCCGCGTCCGATGGCGGATGTCTCGATGGTGCGCGCGACGACGAGCGCGAAGGCCGCCATCAGCACCATCGCCGCATACAGCACCTGGATATAGCGCTTGAGGCCGAAGGGCAGGTCGCGCGGCTGCAGGATATAGGCGCCGCGCGCGCCCCCGACGTAATCCCAGTTCACGACGAACGTGTAGAGCACCACCGAGAGCGCGAGCGTGGCGATCGCGAAGAACACGCCGCGCATTCGCAGCGTGAGGTAGCCGACCGCGAGCCCAAGCAGGCCCGCGGCGAGCGTGCCGGTGACGATCATGACAATGAGAGGTGGATGTGCCGCCTTGTAGAGGAACACCGAGCTGTACGCGCCGACCGCGAAGAACGCCGCCGAGCCGAAATTCACGTAGCCCGCATAGCCGCCGAGGATGTTCCACGCGGTGGCGAGGATGACGAACTGCAGCACCGTGTACGCCGCGGAGAAGTAATAGTCGTTGGTGACGAGCTGGCTCGCCGCGATGAGGGCAAGCGCCGATGCGAACGCGACGGCCGCGAATGCGCGGTTGCTCATCGGCCGAAGAGCCCCGCGGGCTTGAATGCAAGGGTGGCGAGAAGCAGCCCGAACGACACTGCCGGCGCCCACGAGGGGCCGAAGAACGTCGAGGTGAACGATTCGGCGAGCCCCAGCACGAAGGCGCCCGCGAGCGTGCCCCAGATCGAGCCCATGCCGCCCAGCACGCACACCGCGAAGACCAGGCCGATGTATTCGCGCCCGATCGACGGCTGCACCGGCTGGATCACGATGAGGA
>WNFL01037170.1_pt1 | contig 14969 bp, 10 predicted proteins | sample 5400361 | NCBI WGS metagenome assembly WNFL01 (sample SAMN13153351, study PRJNA577476) | soil metagenome | isolation source: 40 cm soil on Douglas fir-dominated hillslope | place: USA:California | collected 2013-09-17
AGACGAGATCGAAAAACGACTCAATAGTCGAGACACGCATCTCCTCCTTGGGCTCTGTTGTCTGCATCTTCATCCTGTATCTCTCCTCAAAGCCCTACTAAATAGAGTGGAGTGTTGTCTGTACATCCTATGCTACACATGCAAGTTTTGGCAAGCGAACGGTGCCACTGTCATTACCTAACGGCGTCAAGCATCATCTAGCGGGGTTTGCTATGAGCGACAAAAAAGATGGGAGAACCTGTACTCGCTTGAAATGGCAAGAGGTGACGCACGAGGAGAAACACGAATCATAAACAGAAGAGGAAAGATACCCGATGAAGATGTCTATCCAGATCAAGCTGCATGGAGCAAGCGTTGCCGTAACAGAGAGAGGAAGTTTAGCGCGACCAAACATGGAGCGTTTCGCACCACAAGATCCTCGGCGCTTCGCTTCACAACGTCTCCTGAGGGGAATACCCGGAAAGGCACTCTGCTCGCGTGGTAAAGATCTGTTGCAGACGACTGTAACCCCTCGCGGAGTAATGGACAGGTGTGGGAGTAGAGGAGAGAAACGGGCAAGAGGACCAACACAACGATCGGTGTCCATTGATGGTAAAACCATTCAGCATCGGCGGGCGCAGCTCTCCGCACACACTGGAAGAAGGAAAATGCGCTTATGCCAGAGAAGAAAGCACAGATGGAGGCGATCTATACACATATGTGGGCCAGCCACGAAGGAGGTCCATTCGCGCCGCTCGATGAGAGTCTGCACCCGCGCCCGCACACCATGCTCTACGAGGTCGCCTCCGCCTGTGGAGTCAATGCATCCTCGCGCGTCCTCGATATCGGCAGCGGCAGAGGCAATCATAGCTGCGCGTTGGCCCGGCGCTTTGGCTGTGCTGTCGTGGGCCTGGACTTGGCCCAGTTCCACATCCAGCAGGGACGGGCCAGAGCCGTGCAAGAGGGCGTGAGCGACCGGGTGTCCTTCGTGCTGGGAGACATCGAAGCGCTCCCTTTTGAGGACGAGCGGTTTGACTTCCTGTGGTCCCGCGATATGCTGATGCACGTCCCTGCCCTCCCACAGGCTCTCGTGGAGTGCGCACGCGTGCTCAAACCGGCGGGATACATGCTGGTGTATACGACCGTTGCGACCGGACGGATGGAGCCGAAAGAAGCCGCATGGCTGTATGCGTCGTTTGGCCTGGTCCCAGAGAGCATGGACGAAGGGGCCGTCGAAGCGGCATTCCAGGTGGCAGGGCTCCAGATGCGCTCCAAAGAGCAGCTGGGTAGCGAGTTGATGGAATGGGTGGAAGAGGACGAGGGGCGGGCGTCGCACGAACTCATGCGTTTGGCCCGCATGCTGCGCAGGCCCGAGTACTACCAGGAGCTGCTGGGTGCCGGGAGATATGAGGTGGCTCTGGCGAATTACCACTGGGGGCTCTACATCCTCCTGGGCAAACTCAGCCCGACGCTCTACGTCCTATGCAAAAACGCGTCTTCGTGAGACGCAAGCAGGGAGGGACCTGTTTTTGCTCTCTCGGTTGTGCATGCTATGATGACCCCGTATCGTGGAAGCTCTCGGCAGCCGCAAGGGAAGCAATGAGGGGGCCGTACCTGGCAACGGCGTGTGTCTCGCCTGGGAGGGTATACACATGACGCAAAGCCGTATGATCCTTTCCTTGAGGGCTTCTACTTTGCGGCTCATAGCACCTTACCTAGCGATACCCCACGTTGCTGTGGTAAGTCAATATGCGGCTACATTCATTTGAGGACAATAGGAAGCTGTGCGCTCGCTCTGAGGTACAGGGGAATACGTGATAGAGGAGCTTCAGCCATAAAGGAACAACCACCCTGAAATACCTCACCGGTCCAGGCATCTGTCCAGGTGGTACCAGCGGGAAGATAAACTTTACGGCTACGCGCCCCTTCGTACAATACAGGGGCCACAAGTAAGTTCGGTCCGAAGAGGTATTGATCGTCAACTTTAGATGCTATCTCATCGTTCGGAAAGTCGAAGAAGAGTGGACGCATTGGCGGTATCCCTCTTTCATGTGCCAGTTGCATCTGTTCCATTACATACGGACGCAAGCGCTCGCGCAAGGCAAGCAGTTCGCTGATAATAGCGTATGCCTCTGCGCCAAAGGACCAGACCTCGTTCGGTCCTCCCGTTTGGATCATCATTGCCGAGTTGGATTCGGGATTGCGATAGCCATGCAGACGTAATACGGGACAGAAAGTGCTGTACTGGAACCAGCGCACGATGAGTTCACGAAATGTAGAGGATGCGCTGTCCGCACCGTAGAAACCGCCGATATCGGTCGTCCACCAGGGAATACCGCTCATGGCCATATTTAAGCCTGCACGAACCTGTACGCGCAATGCCTCAAAGGTGCTGCTGATATCGCCGGACCAGGCTAGCACGCCATAATGTTGACTGCCTGCCCAGGCAGAACGACACAGATTGAGGATCTGCGTTTCGCCCGCTGCCTGCATGTGTTCATAAAAGCCACGCTCATGTAATAGAGGGTAGCTATTACCAACCTCTGCTCCGTTACCGAGAAAGAAACGGACGTTATCCGGCTCCATCGGAGACATTTCTGGCTCACACACGTCCAGCCAGAATGTTTTAATACCCTGCTGATAATAATGCTCGTGCACCTGTTCCCAGATAAAGTCACGCGCCTCTGGATTGGTTGCATCATAGTAGTAGAGGGAAACAAGGCCTTCGGGACGGTTGTCGATAAACTGCATCACCGTTCCATTGCCACGCTCCGTCCGCACCAGCAGTCCCCGTTGTCGCAGTGTGCCGAAATTCTCGCTTAGAGGATTGACAGTCGGCCAGATAGACACCATGACCCGAACCCCCATCTCGTTCAACTCTCGCGCCATCGCCGTTGGGTCGGGCCAGAGTTCAGGATCGAAACGCCAGTCACCTTGCAGCGTCCAGTGAAAAAAGTCAATGACAATGACCGATAGTGGCAACCCACGTCGCTTATGTTCGCGTACAACCGCCAGCACTTCGTCCTGCGAACGATAACGTAGCTTGCACTGCCAGAAACCGGAGGCCCATTCAGGAAACTCGGAGGGGTAGCCGGCTGCATCGGCGTAGTGTTCCATGATCGTCGCAGGTGTATTACCGGCGGTGATCCAGTAGTCGAGCTGTGGCGTCGCATCGGCGACCCAGCGCGTCCCATTCTGTCCCAACTCCACACGCCCTACAGAGGGATTATGCCAGAGAAAGCCGTAGCCTCGACTAGAAACAAGAAAGGGAATAGTTATCTCTGTATTGCGCTGAATCAGGTCTATGGTACAGCCTTTTTGATCGAGTAATCCGTGTTGATGTTGTCCCAAGCCATAGAAACGCTCATCATCATATGCATGAAAACGGGCCTCTACATGAAATAGCGCACCATGCGTTGCTTTGAAGAGACGTGGGGGGATGCGTGTAGCATGTACAGGTGGTACTTCAGCCAGCAATTCGACTCCGCGTTGCGCATCAAAAAAGCGTATCAGCCCCGTCGATGAAACACGAGCCAGTATCGTACCATTACGTATGGTCGCCTCCCGCTCGTCAATAGTAATGTCTACATGTGTTTCTTTGGGTGGTAGTAGTACATTCACAAGACTATCACGAATTGCCCCACTGACGGTTGCACGGACACGTAAGCTATCCTGTCCCCATGCCTCGATACGCACATGTTCATCATTACCGCTCCAGAGTAAAGCATTGCCATGCTGACGAAATCCGTACATAAACCATCCTTCCTTCCAGGTATGAACAAAGTTGAAGCACAACTGTATCGCTTTGTAGTCGGTATGCTATTCTTTGACGGCTCCGGCAACAAGGCCAGAAGTGATGTAGCGTTGTGCGAAGATGAACACGAGAATAATCGGGGCCGCCGTAACCACCGAGACAGCCATCAAGTCATTCCAGCGCGTCCCATACTCACCAATGAAGGTGTAGAGACCAAGCGTGAGAGGACGCTTGGTCTCGTCGGTGATGAGTGCGAGCGGAAAGAGAAAGTCACTCCACCCCATCAAAAAGGTCAGGGCCGCCACTGTCAGCAACCCTGAACGAGATAGAGGAAGGATAATACGAAAGAAGGCTCCCCACAGCGTGCAACCATCGACGAGGGCGGCATCCTCTAAATCGCGCGGCAGGTTCAGGAAGAACGGGCGCATCACCAGGGCAGCAAAGGGCAAGGTGCGGGTCGTCACGGCAAGTGCCACAGCCAGAAGTGAGTTGATCAATCCTAGTTGTGTAAACATCACAAACAATGGCATAGCTAGCATAATGCCTGGAAACATCTGCACCACGAGGAAGACGAGCAGGTAAATATTTTTGCCTTGTACGGGAAGCCGCGCCAGTGCATAAGCAATCGGAGTCGCCAAAACAAGACTTAGCACCATCGTTCCCAGTGCTATCTGCAGACTATTGCTCATATATTGCCAGATAGCCTGGCTCTGCACAAAATTGGTGATGTAAGGTGTCCAGTCGATGTGCAACGGAAAAAGTGTGGGCGGCGAACGAAAGAGTTCTACCGTGCCCTTAAGAGAACTGATGATCACCCAATACAGCGGAAACACCATAATGGCCGTGCAGAATAGTGCAATTCCCGTCAATAGCGTCGTGTGTAGAGGCTTCGTCGTGCCAGTGATACGTATAGAACGGCCTGAACGTACTAAGCCCATCATGCCACCTCCTCTTTGCGAATGAGAAATAGATAGAATACGCTGACAACGAGTAGCAGCAGAAACATTAGCACTGCAACCGCAGAGCCAGAACCCAGGTTAAACTGCTCAAAGGCAACATTATAGGCATAGAGAGGCATTACCTCCGTCGCATTAACCGGCCCACCACCTGTCATCACATAGACCAGGTCGAATACGTTGAGCGTGTAGATAAAGCCAAGCATGAGCACAATCAGGCTCGTGGAACGCATCAACGGAAGCGTGATGTAGAGAAAGCGATTGAAGCCGTTTGCACCATCAATCAATGCCGCCTCGTACAGTGTGGCTGGAATACCCTGCAAGCCTGCCAGCAATAGCGACATGTTGAAGGGAATACCAATCCAAATGTTGGCTATGATAATAGTCCATATCGTGATGTTTGCGTTAATGAGCCAATGTATAGGAGCATGAATGATGCCCAGGCTCATAAGCAGATAATTGATAATGCCTGAGTCGCTTTGAAACATCCACTTGAAGATGGTGCCGCTGACGACAATTGGCAGCACCCAGGCAACCATGATCAGGCCACGCATCAGGCCAACCAGTGGTAAACGTTTATTGAAAAGCAACGCAAGTAAAAAGCCAATGCTAAACTGAAATACGAGACAGGCCCCCGTGAATAAAAGTGAGGTTCCAAGCGAAGAGATAAATACCGGGTCGCTAAGCACCGTACGATAATTGGCAAGGCCAATAAAAGGTATATTTCCTGTTAGCAGTGTTCCCAGATTGACCTGCTCCACGCTATAGAGAATCATGGTAATCACGGGGTAAAGCAGGAACATGAGCATAAAAAGCGTCGCAGGCAACAAGAACAGATAAGGACCGATGCGTTTGCTAAAGCGCTGTCTCCTCTTCCCTTTTTGCCTCGCTGCTGTTGTCATTTCTGACGATTGCTCTGATTGAACGATTGTGGACAAGTGCAACCATCCTCCTCTCTAATAGGGATATCAATGAGGTCATCAATGGTCCGTTCCCATAGGGGCGGGACTTGTCCCGCCCCTATGGGAACGGACCATGCGCTACGACAGCAGCGGAGTAATGGTTTGCGATGCCTGATTTAGTGCGGCTGAGGCGGATAATTGCCCGCTAATAGCGGACTGAAACGCTTGCTGTACCGCATTCGATATCTTTGGATAATTGGGGCCATAGGCACGTTAGGCACGTGGCCTCGCAGTCTGAAGCGAGCGAACGAAAACAGCAATATTAGGATCTTGCTGGAAAGCGGGATCGCTAGCAAGGTCTTTCCGGCTCGGAAGTCGGTCGTCCTGCACGATGTAGTTTCGCAATTGTGTTAGCACCTGGGAAAATTGTACGAAGCTCCATGCTTCTTTGACATGGCTACTCGTCACGGTGATGGCCCAGTTCTCACCTCCGAGAATAGAAGCAGGTTGTTGTCCTTGTGGTAATGGAACAACCCCCCACGAGAACTTCGCTCCCTGTTGCGTCGTGGGCAGATTCCAGGGACCATTCATGCACATCGCTGCCTTTTGTGCGATAAACTGGGTAATGGCGTCCTGCTGCGTCCAGTTCAGGCATTCAGACGAAAGCAATCCCTCTTTGACAAAGGAGACAAGATACTGTAGTGCGCTCACACCTGATGGACTGTCCAGTGTACTGAGATCGGCTCCGGCCTGCCAAAGGAACGGTAAGAATTGGAACGTTCCCTCTTCGCTCTTCACAAGCGACATAGAGAAGCCATAGACGCCATTTTTTGTCAACTTACGCGCAGTGCTATGCAGTTCGTCCCAAGTGGTAGGTGGTGTCACACCTGCCGCCTTGAACATGTCCTTATTGTAGTAGAGTGCAAGGCAGTTGCTATTATTCGGAACTCCGTAGTTCTTTCCCTGCCATGTTGTTGATTTCCATGGACCTGGAAAATACTCATCGCTCTGTCCCCACGCACTTACCTCACTGGTAATACCGGCCAGAATGCCCATCGACGAAAATGCGGAATGATCGGGATTGTCGATAACGACGATGTCTGGTAGCTGCTTCGATGCCGCACCTTGAATGATTTTCTGTTTCAAATCGGCAAAAGGAATAGTAGTACGCTGAATTTTGATGTTCGGGTTTGCCTTCAAAAAGGCATCAATAACACTCAGATACCCTTTTCCCGCCGTCTGGAAATAGTCCCAGAGCGTCAGGGTAATAGGCCCTGATGAGCTACCACCACTCGATCCCCCACATGCCTCCAGGAGCGCCATTGCCGCTCCACTACTTACTCCCAGCGCAATCGTTCGTATCGTTCGTGCTAGAAATTCTCTACGGTTTATCCGCCCTCTAGGGATATCCGTCATCATTGATACCAGGGCTTCGCGTGATGTTCGAGTCATACGGTGACCTCCTCAAGCAGGTAACGCTACTGTATCTTACTGTGATACATACGGGCATGGCGTAAATAGCGCTGTTACGTGACGAAGTAAAGAAGACAAAATGACATCCTGTTGTCAGGTATACATGCTCAAGAGTAAGCAACTTGACAACGCTGTACAGATAACCAAAGGAATATTGATGCTGTTGAGTAATACCTATCCGTACCAGGTGGATAGGTGAGTAGCGAAGTAACGAGCATCAGGAATGATGGGCGTCTCGCCTCTTTCTGCCTTGTTGTACCTTGAGCTACGACAACGATTCTTGCTACGATGGAAAGACGTAATCAAAACGTTTTGACTGCTTGATGTAACAAGTATAATCAGGAAAAAATAGAAAGTCAAGCATTTGACAAACCAATTTCCCGCATATTATGATTGTATCAAAACGTTTTGAAAAACTGTCCTCTAGCGTCTCACAGGAGAAATGATACTCGTGGCAACAATGGTTGATATCGCGAAACGAGCAGGGGTTGCGCTCAGTACGGTCTCACACACTCTTAGCGGCAAGCGCCCAGTCTCACCGGAAGTAAGAGAAAAAGTGCTTCAGGCGATGAGCGATTTGAACTATCAGCCCAACGCCCTTGGTCGCGCCCTGCGCAACAAAAGCACCAGGACTATCGCCCTACTGTACCCCACTGCGTTCAGCGATATCCCCGAGTCTCACTTCGAGTTCGTCAGTGGGATTGTAGAGGAAACGAGCGAACGAAAATACGGACTTCTCCTCTGGACGAACACCGATGAAGACCAGGAAGTTTTTACAATGGCGCAGCAGGGCTTCATCGATGGACTGATACTGATGGAGATACGGCTGGAGGATTCGCGTGTCAAGATGCTCAGGGACAGAAACTATCCTTTCACCCTGATAGGTCATTGCCGAGAAAACGAAGGCATTAACTTTGTAGACCTGGATTTTGACTATGCGATTCATACCAGTGTCGAGCACCTGGCGCAACTGGGACATAAGCACATTGCATTTGTGAATCACTCGGTGGCACAACTGGAAGCTGGTGTTGGCTACATCGTACGCTCCGAAGAGGCATATCATCATGCAGTTGAACAATGGGGACTAGATGGTCACTCGTTTTCTTGTGAGCCAGGCCTTGACGCAAGCTATACCACAGTCAAAATGGTACTTACTCAGCATCCCGAAATTACCGCTATCGTGACCGGCAACATCCTCGTCAGCAGTGCCATCACCCGCGCCACCTACGATAGCGGTCTCAGAATACCAGAAGACGTCTCCATCGTCGCGCTAGTCACCTCGCGCTTCGCCGAGATGACGGCCCCCACGCTTACCACGATTGATTTTCCATCCCGCAAGATGGGTCACATGGGAGCAGAGATGCTGATTCGACAATTAGAGGGTGAGCAAGTATCCTCACAGGTATTGCTGAGGCCACCATTGACGATAAGGCAAAGCTCGGGTCTGTGTATGCGGTAGCTAAAAAGGGGTCTGTGTATGCGGTAGCTAAAAAGATTGAGCAAAGCTTTAGCGTGGTCGCATGACGCATTCCTTCGTGAGAAATCGTACCCACGGGTCGGATTTTCCCCCTTTTTCTCCGTGCATGACCGATTCCAAACATCGTTCCCGTTATGTTCGTGTGCGTTTTTGGCAATAGGTAAGGATTGATCTTCAGCGTTGGATGGGTACGATTTCTCGTGAAGCCCCTTTTTTCTGACAGCTTCGCGCGTTGGCTGCACATGTGGTATGCTAGAGGCAGAGAGAACAAGGGGGCTGGGCCAATGTGGCAGTGTCCCGGCCCCCCAGGCAGGCGTTCACCCACGCAGCGGGCACACCCGACAGTTATCAGTATAGCGGATGGGTCCTCTGGAAGTCAGTGTCCAGCAGGTGACGTGTGACTGCACACCTCACTTCACAATCCCGCAAAATGTGTCGCTGCGCCGGGTCACGCGAGAGCAGGAGAGCGCTCGTGAAGAGACATGTGTACCGGGAGCGAGACTACGCCTTCGCTCAGTTGGTGCTGACGCTGCGCACCACCATCGGCCTCTCGCAGGCGGGCCTGGCCGAGCGGCTTGGCGCCTCCCGTCACGCCGTCGCAGATTGGGAAGGGGGCCTGAGCTACCCCAAAGCCGAACGCCTCAAACAGCTCATCGCCCTGGGGATGCAGCAGCAAGCGTTTGCCGCTGAGCGCGAGGAGGAGGAGATCCGCGCGCTGTGGAAGGCGGCCCACCAGAAGGTGCTGCTCGATGACGCCTGGCTGCATGGCCTGCTCGCTTCGGCTCGGCCCGTCCAGCTTTCCCCACCGGCCGGGATGCCTGCTGCCCACGAGGGAGTGGAGCCGGCCGCCTTCACGCACGTCGACCTGGTGGAGGCCCTCGACGTGAGCCACTTCGCGGGCCGCGAGGTGGAACTGGCTGAACTCTCCCAGTGGATGGTGCAGGAGCAGTGCCGCCTGGTGACGCTGCTCGGGATGGGCGGCATCGGCAAGAGCATGCTGGCCTCCTTGCTGGGGAGCCGCCTGGCTCCGCACTTCGAGGCGGTGCTCTGGCGCTCGGTCCGGGACGCCCCCTCCTGCGAAGAGCTGGTCGCCGATTGTATCACCTTCTTCTCCGAGACGCCTCCCGCGGAATTCCCCACCTCGCTGGAGCAGCGTATCACGCAGCTCGTGGCGCGCTTGCAGGCGAGCCGCTGTCTGCTGGTGCTCGATAACCTGGAAACCCTGCTGGCGAGCGGTGACCCAGAGGGCAACTACCTGCCCGGCTACGAGGGCTACGGACGGCTGATCGAGCGTCTGGCCGAGTCGGTCCACCAGAGCTGTGTGCTGCTGACTTCTCGGGAGAGGCCCCGGGAGATCGAAGCGCTGGAAGGCACTCGCTCCCCGGTGCGCTCACTGCGCCTGCTAGGGGTGGACGACCAGACCGCCCAAGAGCTGCTCAGCGACAGGGGACTTAGCGGTACACCTGCCGCCTGGCAGCGCCTCGCGGCCGGCTACGCGGGCAATCCGCTGGCCTTGAAAATCGTGGCGCAGGCTATCACCGACCTCTTCGGTGGCGATCTCGACCGCTTTCTTCAAGAAGGAGAACTGATTTTCAACGGGGTCCGACCGCTGCTGCGCCAGCAGGTGGGGCGGCTCTCGCCTCTGGAGCATCTGCTGCTCACCTGGCTGGCCGTGCTGCGCGAGTGGACGAAGCTGGACACCCTCGTGCAGGTGCTGCATCCCCGGGTGCTGCGCTCGCAGGTGTTGGAGGCGCTGGAGGCGCTCTCGCGGCGCTCGCTCGTGGAGCGGGGGCAGCAGGCCAGCTTTGGCCTGCAATCGGTGGTGATGGAGTACCTCATCGATGAGTTGGGTGAACGCCTGGCCGAGGAGATCGTGCTGGGCAACCCCCAGCACCTGGCTGCCTTTTTATCACAATGTTCTATTCAAGGATCAGAAGAAGCATCGAAAGAAAGTCGAGTGGCCAGATGAACGCCTTCCAACAAGGTCTGGACGTAGAACCAGCCCAGCCACAAGGTTTTCCAACCCGGTGGTCCATCGCCTTTGCGCCCCAGATAGCCACCCTGGCGGGCAATGGTGTACCAACACTGCTGCGTGGTCAACTGGGCGGTCGGTACATGGGCCAGATGGGCTACCACCTGCACCAAGTCGGCGGGCAGCACCTGCTGGGCTGGCTGCTCAGGTGCCTGGCGGGCCACGTTACGCAATTGCAACAGCCGCACCGCCTCGGGCGAAAGCACCCCCAACAAGGTGCGCAGGCCCTCGTAGCTCTGGAGCTGGCGCTGCTCGATGCGACAGCCGGTTTTGAGGCCTTGATGAAAATCCTCCACGATCCAGCGGGCGCGGTACCACGCCACGCATTGCCAGGCGTGCGCACTGGTGTGGGTCGGCACCGAGGTGAGCAACACCCACTCCAGCGGCTCGATGCCCTCCGGTGGCTCCGGCTCCCACACGCGCACCACCCAGATCACCAGCGGTCGCCAGTCGCTGCCCTCTTGAGAGCGCGGCGGCAGCAGTCGCAAAGCGCCCCAACTGATGGACAGGTGTGCCACGCGCTTGGGATGCTTCTGGGTACTCTCCAGATCCAGGTCGTGCTGGTCCTGGGCGTTCCACCCGCACACCACCTCAAACAGATGCAGCGACGGGGCGGCCTGCTCAGCAGGTCGGCCGTGATGCGACCGTGGCCTCACCGGGGTATCGGCCTGCTCGACCAGCAGATCGACGCAGCGATCCTGAGCCGCGCGCACCACAAAGTCGCAGCCCAGCTGGCGGCACCGCGACAAGAAAGGAAAGATATCACTGCCACGATCCCCGACGTGGATCCATTGCACGCCTGCTGGCGGCGAGCCCAGCGCCTGGATACTGCGTTCCCACACCTGCGATTCCCGCTCGCGCTCGGCTCGCTCGCGCTTGGTTTCTCCCTTGGGCGCGGACTGCCGCAAGAACGGCTCCTGCTGGGCAATCCCGAGCACCTCGCGACTCTGCGGCAGCACCGCCAGCACGGTTTGCAGCAAGAAGCCCTGATGACTCCCGGTGCCAATGGGACCCAGGTCCGTGGTCGTGGGGTGTGCCTGGTAGTCCAGCTCGGTCGTATCTTGGATCAGCAGGACCTGCGACTGCTGGCCAGCTGCCTCCCGCGTCTGCTCCAGGTGTGGGCGGATCAGTTGCTCATAGCTGACCTGCGGGTTCTGCAAGAAGCGATAGCTCGCCTCCAAGGCGCCTGGTTCCTGCATTTGACGCGGCAAGGAGGCCTGGGGCTGCTGGGCGATCGCTTCGGCCATCGCCACCGCGCGTCGGCGGCGGCGCTCATCGCCCAAGTGCACCCCACCAAAGGTGAACTCGGCCCACTCACGAGCCGACAACAACTGGGTTGCATTCATGATCTTCTGCCTTTCTCTCCAACCAACACCTCCTTGATTCTATCACCTCTTGAGTCGAAAGTTGCGATAAAAAGTCAGGCACCTGCGCCGGGTGGCCCTCTTGCAGGCGCAGGCCAAAGACTATGTGCGAGAGATCCAGGTGCGCCTGCTGGTGCAGCCCCTGCTCGCGCGGCTGCGCGCCGAACTGGGAGCAAACACAGAGGTCGAGGCGCACCTGCTGCGCCTGCTCTCGCAGTTCCGGGCGGAGGATGCGGCCAAAAAGGGCTATGGTCCGGCCAATGTGATCACCCTGCTCAAAGCCCTGCGAGGGCATCTGCGCGGCCTGGACCTGTCGAGGCTCTCCATTCGCGGGGCCTATCTGCAAGGCGTCGAGCTGCAGGACGCCAATTTGGCTGGGGCGCAGCTTGAGGAGTGCGTCTGGACCGAGAGCTTCGATGCTATCTGGTCGGTAGCTACCAGCAGCCCTGGTCAGTACTGCGCTGTGGGCAGCAGGCGAGGAGAAGTGCGCGTCTGGAAGGAAACAGGCCGACTCCTTCATCTGGCCTGGCAGGCCCTGATGAACGATAATAGAAGTAGCCGGCGCATTGCCTCATGAGTGAATCTTACTTTGAGAGGAGAGGATGCCTCATGAGTAATCTTACTTTAGCAAGGTTCGTTCGACCCATTGACTCATGGAATAGGGGCGTTACCTCATAGAATATCTTACTCACTCGAAGACATTTGCGCAAGTACTGTTTCCCAGCCATCTCAGGGAGTCTGAGGGACCTGGTCCCTCAGCGGGGTCCAGGGGCTGGCCCCTGGTCACAGCGAAGCGCGCAGACAGCCCTAGCGCGGAGGGTTGGAGAGAGGTTCGGAGAGAGGATCAGAACGCATCGCAATGCATGGTTCTGATCCTCTCTCCGAGCATTAGACGCCTACGACGACCTCGGCACGCAGTTCTGGAGCTGGAGGCTGCCCGTTGACGACTTCTTCGCCCCATTGCTCCTCAAACGTTACCAGCAAACGAGTACGCAGCCTGCTTAGGCCCCTTTGCAAGGTTCGTAGCTGGGTTGGTCGATAACGTCCCGGGGAGAGCTGTTCCAACCGGTGAAAGATCTCTACGCCTGTGAGTTCTGGATGAGCGAGCAGCCAGGACGTAATCTGTTCCCATTCTCCCTCGAAAGGGTCCTTGCGCGTGCGCCAATCATGAGGCCGTCCAGTCTTTTGATACTTTTTCTTACGCTCTCTTTTGAGCAAGGACGGAGGTGTATGAGGAAGCCCATCGATAGGAACCTGTTCTTCTGTACACTGCTGCACGGAAAACTGTAGCGGAGCAGGAGATGCAGCCGGTTCTGAGGCAGGAGTGACAGCGTGCCGCCAGAGGGCTTTCTGTAAGTGCTCGAGCTGCGTCAGCAAGCGGAGCGGGTCCAGCGCCTCAGTGATCCGAAGCAGTTCTTGCTGCTTTTGGGGCGACAAGATCGAAGACGCAAGCAGTCGTTGCATCGGCGTTTGGGCCTGATCGTAGGTTCGCCGCACTTTACTGCCCTCTCGTTGTTTTGTTTGGAGTTTCATGGAGGGTTGAAAACAATTCACATAGACCCGCAGCGCCCGATAGAGTTCGGTGAGCTGTCGATAGGCGAGTTCGCCCACGAAGCGATCATAGCCAACCACCTGCCGGACAATCTGCCCGTTTTTCTGCTCAACATAGCACTGATCGTTGCTGCGCCGAGGACGCCCTCTAGTAAAGGTCAGCTGTTCTTGTTCACAAAACGCCAGCAGCTCCACATTGATAAACTCGGCTCCGTTGTCCGTGTCGATGCCCAGGAGCGGAAAAGGGAGCAACTGCTGTGCCCGCTTGAGAGCAGCAACGACGGCTTCCTGACCTCGGTTGAGGAGCGGAAGGCACTCGGTCCACCCGGTGGGAATATCGGTCAGCGTTAAGGTGTAGAGGTAGGATCCGTCAGCATGGGTGCCACAATGAGCCACCAGGTCGGCTTCCATGAAGCCAGGGGTGGTCTCATTCCAATCGTTGAAGGTGCGCACCGGGATCTGCTTTTTGAGCAGCGTTCCTGCTCTAGTCGTCGAGAGTCCATGGCGCTCCTGTTTACGATACGGTTGCAAGATCCGATCAGCCGTGGCTGGACTCATCGAAAGCAGATCAGCACGACCCTGCTCGCTCAGGTGCACATGTCCATGCCGTTCTAAGGACGGAACGAGGGTTGGTAAAAAGGGAACCAGCCGTTTCGCACAGATGTGATTGGCTGCTGTCCACGCCAGATGCAAGGCGTGCTGCACTTCTGGCCCGTAGTGTGGTGGACGTGGACGGGCGATGGTCACTTTCTGCTCGGCAGGATGGTTCAGGAGCCGAATCGCATATTTGCGTGCATATCCGGTTGCTGCGACAAACTCATCAAGGATCACCTCTTTGAGCCGTGAGGATGCCTCTCGATAGCGAGGGGCGATTTGTAGTAACAATTCGCGTTTGGCTTGATAACTCATGTGGGACCTCATGTCTTTCCCCCTTCGCTGTATTGATAAACAGGCGTTGGGTTACATTACTCATGAGGCAACTACCCTGTCAAGGGTAAGATTTTCGGTGAGGCAATTCGATGGTACTGTTTAATTGACTTTCATCACCTGGCCAGCGGCAGTTGGGACGGCACGCTCAAGCTGTGGAACCTGCCGAGCGGGGCACTGCTCTGGAGAGGCCGTCACACGAACACGATCAGCTGCCTGGCCTTTTCACCTGATGGCAGGCTGCTTGCCAGTAGTGGGCCAACTTCTCTAAAAAACTCCCGGCGTAAGATGCCCTTTGCGGCTGTCCTGGCTGGGGTGCCCTGTCACCCTTGCTCACTCATTTCATTGGAAAACCACCCATTTCATCACCAAATTTACACGTTATGCAAAAGTGTTCTCTGCTCCTTCGGCGATCTGTAGCACGATCCTGCCACGTCCATGACTGCTCTGACCGTACTCGTGGGCCTGTTGCGCTTCACTGAGCGAAAACGTCTTCCCAGCCGTCACTCTGAGCTGGCCCTTATCAATCAACTGCGTAAACGTTTGTAAGGGAG
>WNFL01095857.1_pt1 | contig 14968 bp, 9 predicted proteins | sample 5400361 | NCBI WGS metagenome assembly WNFL01 (sample SAMN13153351, study PRJNA577476) | soil metagenome | isolation source: 40 cm soil on Douglas fir-dominated hillslope | place: USA:California | collected 2013-09-17
ATATTCTTCCCGCAGATGAAGGCTGAGAAGAAAACGGAAGTTGACTCGGCAAAAGAATTTGAATCACTCGGCATTCGGGCCGAACTTTTCCCCATCATTGAAAAATTGGGAATTCGCTCAGCAGCTCAATTGAAGGAGATCAAGCCATCGAAGCTTTTCAACGACATTCCGGGAATGAGGAAAAAGTTGAAACTGGATTCAGTTCAGAATCCCACGCTGCAAGAGATTGAAGGATGGATGAAATAGTAATTTGAAAATTTGAAGATTTTTTAATTTGATGATTAGATTGTGAATGGTTTCATTTTCAAATCTTCAAATAAATGCATTTTCAAATTAATTAATACCCCTGTTGTGAATCGATAAAGCTGCGTGTGCGGTTGAGTTTCAAATCTTTTAGCAAAGAGGATTTGATACCAATATTGAATACGTAAGATTGGAATTTTCCGAAAGGCACCCAGTTGAGTGACATTTGCCAGCAGTGCAAATCTCTATTAAGCCCGAGTGTAGTTTGTGTGATGGCATGATTTACAAAATCATAACCCGCGCTGTAGGTAATCTTCCACTTTTCACTTATGCTTAGGTCGCCCGAAAAATTCATTGACTGCACCACACTGGCCTTACCCGTACTCCGGCTGTAAGAGGCATTGTAGCTCAACCGCAAATTCCATGGAATGGTAAAATCAACATAGGTATCAGGATGCTTCAGTAAATAATCTTTGTCTGCCTGCGTAGCATTTGACTTACCAATTTTTTCGCGTGTCTCAGCATCTTTTTTCTTACCCTTCTTGCTTAAGTTAGTGCTAAGAGCAAAATTGGCTGACGTAATGCGTCCTAAGCCACCTGCATCCCAAGCGTAGCGACTTACTCGAAATACATTGTAGATGGGTTGATCATGAGCGTCTATACCTACACGCCCGTTGCGGTATTGATAAGGATCTAATGACCCGCCAAGGTTGATGTTGATTTTATTGTCAAGAATATTTGAATTTGCACTCATGCTGATAGGGGCCAGCTTGAATGAATCAGCAAGGAAATTGTAAGACGTTCCTAATGAAAGGTTGTTGAGGAGCGACACTTTTCTGTCGACTGTATCTTTTGGTTTTCTCACTTTCATTTCAAGCGTATTGCCAAGGCCTATGTTCATCGACTCATTTTTTCCGGAGGGCGCTGAGCCGTAGATAAATCCTTCGTGAATCGATTTCAAAACGGTGTAAGGCTTTCCCGTTCCATCGGTAAGACCGACTTTTTGGTAATACCCATATTTGGGATCAGAAAAATCAGGACTATAGCTGAAACCGATGCTGGGCGTGATCAAATGTCGGATGGCCCTTATTCGGGCAGTTTTGCTTTTTGCCAAATAGGTGCCATAGATACGCGAAGTCATACCTACCGATAAATTGTAAAACGATTCGCGATTGAACTGATGAACTGTATCTATTTTTACGGCCGATGTTCCCAATGTTAAATCACTTGAAGGCTTTGTACCCCATGCTAATTTATCAAAGTACCAAAGCTCCGTATAATTAGCTGAGGTTGTCACCGTAAAATATTTCAAAACCTTGAACGAGGTGCTTATGGGTATGACATGTCTTACTCCCTTGCTTGCATTTTGAAAAAGGAGAGGAAGGTTCTGACCATTGAATGCAGCAATACTGTCGCGAAGGGTGCCATCTTTATTTTTAGCGATTGCCCCAAGATCATTGTTGATTTGGTTTGTGGCGTTCATGGTGTATTTAAACTGCAAATTCTGCAAAATCCTGGCCTGTGATTTTTTTAAAGGATAAATATTGTTGACGTTGAAACTAAGATCTGGCAATGATAAGTCTACTCTGCGCGTGCTAAAATCCTGGTTGTGCCGCATGTTCATGGCGAGGGCGAAGGGAGTGCCCGGAAATGTTTTTGAAAATGAAATGTTCGAGCTCGCCTTACGCTGCATGTTGCTGTTTTGGATCTGTGCTAAACCGGCCTGACCCATTCCTAAATAATTATTGCTGTTGTTGGTGCTGGTGGCCGCATTGACAGAGGCTGCAAAGCGAGCCGTGCCCTTTGTTCGGGGTGAATGGCTCCACGTCAGACTAAAATCTTTCCGGATGTCCGGCTTTTCGATTTGCTGAGTATAGACATTGTTTGTAAATGAAAAACTGACGTTGCCCGAATATTTGTACCGACTGATGTAATTACTGGTAAGGTACAGTCCCGTTGATCCTTTTGAATACAGATCGGCTGTTGCGGTTAAATCGAAATAATCGTTGACATGAAAATAATATCCGCCTCTGCGTAAGAAAAACCCACGCGTCTGCTCTTCGCCATAGGCTGGTACAATGATTCCCGATTGGCCTTGTTTCTGCGAAGGAAAAATCCCGAAGGCAAAACCCAAAGGGGTGGGCACGTGATTGAACTCCATGTAAAATGGACCGGATATGATTTTATCACCGGTAATGGCCTTCGCTTTTTTTGAAATGATACGAAAATGAGGATCGGCAAGATCGCAGGTAGTGTAGGCATTGTTGAGCGTAAACACATCATTCTTTTCATTCTTATAAACGTCATCGCCATGCATGAATCCCTCGCCCTCTTTAGTCACCACTTCGGTGATTCTTGCCTTCTTCGTTTTGAAATTGTAAATCATCCCCTTCGTTTCGTAGGTCTGCTGTCCGTCTTTAAAAACAGGAAACCCCACTAACTTGCCCGTAGAATCTTTTTTCCCGTTGGCAGTGATGGTGGATTTTTCATAGTCAATCAGGATTTCTTCGGCATCTAGATTAATCTGGCCATAGGTCACTTTAGCGTTGCCATAGAGCTTTACTATTTTTGAAGCAAGCTCTGAGATGATTGAATCTTCGGCAGAGTAAACAATCGTAGATTCGATGTCGCCCTTCTTTGTTGTTTTTACTGAATCCTTTTTCGCTTTGACCGAATCCGTAAGCGATGGTTTGGTGTTAGCCCCGGTGGTATCGCTCACAAGTGGCTTAACTGCTGGTGCTTTTACAGGCTTCTCTTGTCCGAATGTCTCAATCTGAAAAAAGGCAAAGGCAACAAAAAAAATAGTCGAACGGGCCACAATGTCTTTGCCAATCAAGGTTAATAGATGTTTATCTTGTTGCGAAAAATTCACAACTTTACGTAAAGTTATTTCAAATCTGCCACACATTGCCACTCTTGTGAAGAATATAGGGTTTAAGGCCCTCTTAATAGCAATTATCCTGCTAAACTTATCCGCCACCCCTTTTAGGTCGGGGCGGTTGCGTATTGTTGTGATTGACCCGGGTCATGGGGGCGCAGATCCGGGCACCATGGGCACCAAGTCAAAAGAAAAAGATGTGGCTTTAAAAATTTCTTTAAAGTTTGGCGCATACATCGAAAAAAACCTGCCCGATGTAAAGGTAATCTATACCCGCAAAGACGATCGGTACTTATCACTCGAAGACAGGGCCGAGATGGCCAATAAAGCCAAGGCTGATCTCTTTATTTGTGTGCATGCCAACGCGCTCAATGGATCGACAGCCTATGGCACCGAAACTTACGTGATGGGTTTGAAGAAAGACAGGGGAAATTTTGAAATAGCCAAGCGAGAAAATTCGGTGATGCTGATGGACGAAAACTATAAGGAGAGATATGAAGGTTTTGATCCGGCCAGCACAGAGTCGTACATTTTATTCTCGCTCAATCAGAGCGCCTATCAGGAGAGTAGTTTGCTGTTTGCACAAAAAGTAGAAGAGCAATTCAAAAAGAAAGCGGGCCGTTACAGCCGGGGGGTTAAGCAAGCCGGTTTTTGGGTATTGTGGCGTACGTCTATGCCCAGCGTGCTGATTGAAACGGGATTTTTATCGAATGTGAAAGAAGAAAGTTTTTTGTTGAGCAGCGCAGGTCAGGATTCAATAGCCGAAGGAATCTTTCACGCCTTTAAAGAATACAAATCAGAAATTGAATCAGTAAACTAATGCCTTGTGAAATGCCTATCCACTAACCTCATCATAGATAATCAGGCACGGGCATTCCCGGTTTGTCGGGGTAAGTACGTTGACCTTGATTTTAAAATCGTTAACAGATGAAAAACAAAGAATTAAAAGTGGGTTTGTTTAGTGCCGTGGCTATCGTGCTGCTGTACTTTGGTTTTAATTATTTGAAAGGCATCGATTTTTTTCAAAGTAAGAAAATCTATTATGCCGTGTATGATAATATCAATCAGCTTGCTATTTCAAATCCGGTTTTGGTCAATGGTTATGCCGTTGGTCGGGTAAGCCACATTAAAATCCTTCAGGAAAAAAATAACCATGTTTTAGTCGAGCTTGAAATTGATTCTGACATTGTGCTAACAGATGCTACCAAGGCGATTTTGAACAGCGAATTGTTTGGAGGCAAGTCTGTGCTGCTAAAAATTGCTCACTCCGATAAAACATTAAAACCTGGCGACACATTGAAAACCGAAGTGGCGAAGGGAATGTTTGATGTACTTTCTGAAACAGCAACTCCTGTGGCCACCGATTTGCAAACCACGCTTCGAAAATTCAATGAAGCAGTGGATAACCTGAGTAAGAACTTCGGTAAGCTCGATGCCATTTTTACAAAACTTCAATCAACGCCCGACTTGTTAAATAAGACTCTCGTTACTGCGAATACCAAAATCGAAGAGCTATCGGCAAGTTTTAAAACAGATGCTGAAAAATTCAATAGCACCCTCGATGAACTGAAACCCATGCTGGCTAATTTCAAAGTTCTCTCAGATTCGCTCAAGCGAGTACAAGTAAACCAAACTTTGATCAAGACGCAGCAGGCAATTACATCTCTTAATGAGACACTTTCAAAGATGAAGAAGAACAACAATACCGTTGGCCGGTTGATGACTGAAGATTCGCTGTATGTGAACATGAACAAGTTGCTTCAAAGCCTTAACAAACTTTCTGATCATTTCAATACTAATCCCAAGCACTTCATGGCTCCTTTGGGCAAAAGCAAAAAGAAAGTTGAACGCGACCTCAAAAAGCAGGAAGAAGAAAAGAAAAAGGCGGCCGCACAGAAAAAATAAGTCTCGATGGATTTAGAATTCAATAAGAACGAAGACCAGTTCAAGCAACTCTGTTCGCAGTTAAAAGCGAAGGCAAAAAAAACAAAACTGGGCGGAGGCGAAAAAAAAATCAAAGAGCAACACGACAAAGGAAAACTTACCGCGCGTGAGCGAATCGATTATCTCGCGGATAAAAATTCTCCCTTTTTGGAAATCGGACTTTTTGTTGGAGATGGAATGTATGCCGAGCAGGGCGGTTGTCCTTCAGGAGGAGTAGTGACCGGCATCGGTTATATTAAAGGAAGGCAGTGCGTTATTGTCGCCAATGATGCTACCGTTAAAGCGGGCGCTTGGTTTCCAATTACGGCCAAGAAAAATTTGCGCGCTCAAGAAGTAGCGATGGAAAACCGATTGCCGATAGTTTACTTAGTAGACAGCGCAGGTGTTTTTCTACCCCTGCAAGACGAAATTTTTCCCGACAAAGAACATTTTGGAAGGCAATTTAGAAACAATGCGAAGATGTCGGCCATGGGCATTGTCCAAATTGCAGCCATCATGGGAAGTTGCGTTGCAGGCGGTGCATACCTGCCCATCATGAGCGATGAAGCGATGATCGTAGACAAAACGGGCTCCATTTTTTTAGCAGGATCTTATTTGGTAAAAGCCGCGATTGGAGAAGATATCGATAATGAAACTCTTGGTGGAGCCACTACACATTGTGAGATCTCTGGTATAACCGATAATAAATTCCCTAACGATCAAGCTTGCCTTGATTACATCCGAAATTTATTTGACAAGATTGGTGCGTCTGAGAAAGCGGGCTTCGATCGCGCTGAGCCAAAGTTGCCGAAAGAAAAACAAGAAGAGATCTATGGCTCCTTTCCGTCAGATCGAGTAAAACCTTATGATATGCTTGACGTGATCAAGCGTTTAGTTGACAATTCAGAGTTCGAGGAATATAAGTCTCTTTACGGAAAGACAATTTTGTGCGGCTATGCTCGTGTTGACGGCTGGGCCGTTGGGATTATAGCCAATCAGCGGAAAACGGTGAAGACCAAAAAAGGCGAACTGCAAATGGGAGGAGTAATTTATTCAGACTCTGCCGACAAAACCGCGCGCTTCATTATGAATTGCAACCAGCGCAAAGTACCGCTCGTCTTTTTACAAGATGTGAGTGGCTTCATGGTGGGCAGTCGCGCGGAGCATGGGGGTATCATTAAAGACGGAGCGAAGATGGTCAATGCGATGGCCAACTCTACTGTTCCGAAATTCACTTTCATCCTCGGCAATTCATACGGAGCAGGCAATTACGCCATGTGTGGCAAAGCGTATGATCCACGATTGATCTATGCATGGCCTACATCACAACTCGCGGTGATGAGTGGGAACTCTGCCGCGAAAACATTGTTGCAGATAAGAGTGAGCTCGTTGAAAGGACAGGGTAAAACCATTTCTGAGGAGGAACAAAAAAGTTTGCTTAAAGAGATTACAGATAGCTACAATGAAAAGCTGAGTCCATTTTATGCAGCTTCAAGATTGTGGGTGGATGGCGTAATTGATCCCTTGGAAACGCGTTCTGTAATTTCCATGGGCATTGAAGCGGCTAACCATGTGCCTGTTGAGAAGTTTAATGTTGGTGTTATTCAGACTTAAGAAATGAATGAATGATTGAATTAATGAATGATTGAATGCTATGACTACTAAGGAAGAGTTTGTTGAGAATTTTAAAAGAAAGACTAAAAAATATAGCTTAGATGCCATTAAAATTTTTCAGAATCTCCCAAAGACTGAAGAATCAAGAATTATAGGGAAGCAATTTCTTCGATCAGCGCTTTCAGTTGGTGCAAATTACCGGGCTGTGTGCAGAGCAAGATCTAAAGCGGAATTCTTTTCAAAGCTTAGCATTACAGTAGAGGAAGCTGACGAGGTTTTGTTTTGGGTGGAGGTTTTATCGGAGTCTGACATTTATAGTAGAGATAGCATCAAAGATTTTGAAAAAGAAGGTCGAGAAATTCTGTCTGTTTTAGCAACTGCAAGAAAGAATACATAATGGCATATTCATTCATTGACTCATCCACTCATTCATTCATTTTACGATGGAAGAAAGGGAGTTAAAGGCTTTGGTTTCCTTATTAGACGATGATGATCAGCAAGTGATCACTCACGTAGAAGGAAAAATTTTGTCGATTGGCAAAGACGTAATTCCTTTTTTGGAACACGAGTGGGAGAGCAACTTAAATCCGAAAGTTCAGAACCGTATTGAGGAACTTATTCACACGCTTCAATATGATTTACTTCGCGAACGGCTGAAAAACTGGTACAATGGTAAAGAGCAAGATCTCCTCACGGGCATGTGGATACTCGCTACCTACCAGTATCCCGAGTTGGAACTTGAAAAACTAAAACAAGACCTTGAGCAGATCTATTACGAAACCTGGTTAGAGTTCAGACCCGACTTGTATCCTTTTGACCAGGTGAAGGTGATCAATAGTGTGTTGTTCAATAAATTGAAATTTGGAGCGAATACCAAAAATTTTCATTCGCCAGGCAACTCCATGATCAATGTTGTTCTGGAATCACGAAAGGGAAATCCGATTACACTTTGCGTGATCTACATGTTAGTGGCGCAGAAGTTGAAGCTTCCTGTTCATGGGGTAAACCTTCCGAATTTATTTATACTCACCTACAAAGACGAGAATCATCAATTTTACATCAACGCATTTAACCGCGGACTGATTTTTTCGAAGCAAGACATCGAAAACTACATTCATGAACTTCATCTTGTTCCTCAGCCTTCATTTTTTGAGTCATGCTCGAGTTTAGAGATCGTGCGTAGGGCTCTGCGCAACTTGGTTATGAGTTTCGAAAAAATAGGTGAGCATGCAAAAGCAGACGAAGTAAAAGTGTTGCTCGTTGAAATCTCGGATGGAGGTGATTTGGGAGTTTAATAACCGAATGCGAGTACCCGAAGTTCAGTTTTCAGCGCCTTGTTAAATTTTTCCAGCTTGCTTTCGCTCCCGAAGACTTCATAAATTATTATTGATGAGCTGTCTTCTTTGTAGTCGCGTCTCTTTTTAAAACCAAGACTAAGATCTTTTAAAATTTTTTCAACGAAAATATCGCAATCATCACTGAGCTTAAATTCGATTTTATAGGTTCGAGACTGATGCCAGCGTTCAACAAGGCCTTGTATTTTTTCCATAAGGGTTAGTACTACGAGCACTACGCCTGACCCAACGATAGCAATAAAATATTCACCTGCGCCCACGGCCATTCCAAGAGCCGCAGAAATCCAAATGGTGGTAGCGGTTGTAATGCCGGTAATCGAAAGACCATCTTTGAAGATTACACCACCGCCAAGGAAACCGACACCGGTAACAATGTTGGCTGCAATCCGATCAGGACTGCCTCCACCAATGTGAATGGAGATTTCCGTAAAAATGGTTGACCCAAGGCAAATCATGATCATGGTACGAAGCCCTGCCGATTTGCTTCGATATTCACGCTCAAGACCAATGGCAGTGCCAACCGCAAAGGAAATGAGCAGCCGTATGGCAATTTCTATATCAAGGTTGATGTTCATAATGAATTAGTCAGTCTCCCTAAATCTTTATTATATTTAATGAAAGATAAATTGAAAAGGTCATACAAAAAATTCACTTGTCGCAAATCAAGGAGAAGTTGAGAGAAGGCAAAATTTGAGGGCAAGTTTACTTTTTCGTAATTTTTTCGTCAACTTTTTATTGTCTGGCTTTAATCATGGGAAAATTTAGCTTGTGTAGCTATAATCTAAGGTGGGCTTACATAGTCCTTTTTAGCCTCGTTGTTTCTACAGCATCCTCCCAGGATTGGCAAGCCATTTACAACCAGGCCCTCGCGCAATACAAGGCGGAAGATTATCAAAAATCTATTTCACTGGCAGAAAATGCCATTGAAAAATCAAAAACCCAGACCACAACTAATAGGGCCTATACGTTGCAATTGATCACAACGAATTGCATCATGCTTAACGATGCAGACCGAGGGCTAAAGTATATCGATGAAGAAATAAAGCTCTTTCAGCAAGTTGAAGGTCAGAAAAGTAAGTCACTTGCTGAGGCTATGAAGAAACAAATCCTTTTTTTACAGCAAAAGGGTATGTTCAGTCAAGCACGCGAAAAGTGGGGGCCAGCCATGAAAGTTTTTGAAGAAAGCTACGGAGGGGATGCACTCCAAACCACGCTTTTTGCCTCTCTCCATGCTGAGCTCACCTTGGCTAGTGGAGATTCCTCCAATGCAAAAAAAATATGGGAGGAATGTTTAGAAAAACTTGCAACAAAGAGTGAGGCACAGGAGGATTATAAATCATTACTGTTCAACTCAGCTGCACTTGATGAGAATCTCAGGAATTACGCATCCGCGTATAAAAAATACACCACGCTGACCGCTTTTCTGGAAAAGGAAAACAGAACCAACGAAGAAAATTATAAAGAGGCAAAAGAAGGAATTGCGCGATTAAAAAACTTGGGAGGGCGAGTGCGTGCATTACAATCAAACTCCGAGCTTGAGTCAATGCTAAAAAAAGCAATTTCATTTCAATCTACCCTCCAAACAGATAAAGCACTTGAGGTCTACAGGCAGGCGGAGGAAATAGCAGCTAAAAATAATAGCAAGGATAAAACAGCCTTTTCGGTCTATCTGAATAACGCACGCCTTCAGCTTCAACTGGGAAACTTAAATGGCGCGGAGCAATCCCTGCTGAAAGCGAAGGCTGCACAGAGTGGTCTGTTTAAACAGACTGATTTTGAAAGTTTCCTGGTAGATCTTTCGGATGCAGACATTCTCCTGGCTAGTAACCGAAATGAAGATGCGATCAATAAATATAACTCCCTTTCAAGCAGACTGACAAAGGAAATCATACCGCGCTCAGCAGCTTATATCTCGAGTTCGTCAAACCAGTTGCTCAATAGAAATTTATCGAGGCTAGCACTGAGGTTACTTCGGCCTTCGTTATGTTGTTTGTTCACAGACGGGGTAAATAAGGAATCATTGACTTTAGTGGTGTTGACCTATTGCGATGGATTACTTGCAGTGAACCAACCTGATTCGGCACTGCAGTTCTTAAGCCAGCCTTCGTTGGTAAACCAAAATTTATCAATTGAGCTTAAGAGAATAGAAATACTTCAACTGAAGGGACAATGGTCTCAGGCGCTTGAGGGTTTGAAGAAAGCAGAAATGCTGGCCACAACCGATGAGTTGAAGGGTGACCTGGCTTTACAGACAGCGCGCTTTGCATATCAGATGGGTGATTACACCAAGGCAGAAAGCAATTATCAAAAAGCAATTGGATTATATAATCAGTCGAACCCGGAAAACGCCTGGCAGACCGGTAATTCTTTGGCAATACTTTATTCCAAATTAGGCAACTATGATAAATCCGAGCGGTTGATCACTGATTTATTGACTAAAGTTCCGGAAATCCACGCATTACATTTCACTCTTTTAGAAAACCTAGCGGCCAATTATATAGAAACCAACCAAATTGAAAAAGCGAAAGGCATTCAGGAAAAAATTATTTCTACCCAGAAGCAAGGCCTCGGTGAGGGTAGCCCTGATTATGCTCATGCGCTGACAAATATGGCAGTGCTCCTTCAAAAGGAAAGAAAATATCAGGAAGCAAAAAAATTACAGGAGCAAGCGCTCATTATATCTAAAAATAATTCTGGTGATCAAAGTACTGATTACGCACTGAAAGAATCTAACCTTGGAGCAATCCTTAAAGACCTTGGCGATTTTGAAAATGCAAAGACCTCGTTGATGCATGCCGAGAAGACTTTGGCCGGCAGGATTGGAAAATCACATCCTGATTATGTATTGTGCGAGTACAATCTTGCTTTAGTGCTGCAACGATTGGGAAATACTGCGCAAGCCACTCCGTTGATGCAACATTTGGCTGAATTTTATAAAAAACAGACACTCGAATTATTTCCGGCCATGAGTGAACAAGAACAAGTGGCTTTTTATAATAAAATCAATAAGGCAACTCAAGACTTTCAGCAATTTGCCATTGAGCGGAGCAATGACTCTCCCGAATTGATCAGTCAGTTATTTGACTTTCGCCTGGCAACGAAAGCACTACTGTTGAATTCTTCACTAACGATTCGTGAACGGATTTTGGCAGGTGCCGACCAGAAATTAAAAGAGCAATTTTTGCAGTGGCTTGCGTTGAAAGACCAGCTGGGAAAACTCTATAGCATTGGCCAGTCTGACCAAGAGCTGGAAAGCAAAGCAAATGATGTTGAAAAAGCGTTGTCACGAATGTCAAATCTTTTTAAACGCGGCAATGAAGAGCGCGCAGTCAATTGGAAGAAAATCCAATCGTACTTAAAGCCTGGAGAAGCAGCGGTTGAACTTATTCGTGTGAAGGCTTCCGGAAGATCGGATTCAATTTCGTACGCTGCCCTGGTGATTCGCAAAGACAGCGATAAACCGATATCTGTTTTGCTCAGAAACGGAAAAAATATGGAGGGCCGTGAATTCCGTTTTTATAAGAACAATATCATGCATCGGCAGGAGAATGGGAGATCTTATCGGATTTATTGGAAGACCATTGAACCCGCTCTAAAAGATATTCAAACGATTTATTTTTCACCCGATGGCATTTATAACAAAATAAATTTGTCGACACTTTTTGATCCGGTAAAGCAAGAGTTTCTTAACAGTCGTTATAAGATTATTTTAGCTTCAAGCCTTCGCGATTTAGTTACTGATGCTGTGAGCCAGCCACAAAGTGCAAAGACGGCCCAACTCTTTAGTCCCGTTTACTTTGGAGACTCAAAAACATCTTCTGTGCGTTCTGTTCTTAATTCCGTTCTGACGAAAAAAATGCCTGAACTACCGGGCACAAAAACGGAAATTGAAAAAATAGATCAAATACTCAAAGTGGCAGGCTGGTCCTCTTCTGTTTATACGGAAGAGAAAGCTTCAGAGCGTAATTTGAAGGAACTAAAAACGTCAACGTTAATTCATATTGCGACCCATGGTTTTTTTATCGAATCCGCAGATGATGAGAAGCAAGTAATCATGTCGTCAACGGGTCAGTACGAAAACCCATTGCTGCTTTCCGGGCTGATCTTCAGTGATGTGACGAGTTCATTGGAGCCAAACAATGATGGCTTGCTTACTGCCTATGAAGTAAAAAACATGGACTTCAGTGGAACCGATCTGGTTACCCTCTCGGCTTGCGAAACGGGTTCGGGCGAAATTATGAATGGGGAGGGAGTGTATGGCTTACAACGTGCTTTTCTTTTGAGTGGTGCGAAGAATATTTTAATGAGCCTCTGGAAAGTAGATGATCAGGCAACGCAGGAATTGATGGTGTTGTTTTATCAGAAAATTCTTTCTGGTCAAAGTAAAACGGACGCATTGCGTTCTGCTCAATCTGAACTTATGAAAAAATACCCTGAGCCTTACTTCTGGGGAAGCTTCGTCTTAATTGGCAAACCTTAAAACAATTGATGTGCAAATATCAAAACTAATTTTACTCTTATTTCTTATACAGCAATCGTTGAGTCTTTTGGCACAAGAGTCAATTCCGGAAAAGAAAATTGTTCCGGTCTTGAGCAGCAGCAAGCGTACAGAGTTTTCTCCCACGATCAGTGCAGACGGCAAGACAATCATTTTTGAATCGAGCGTGGATCGTGACAAGGGATGGGAGTTATTCCAATCGGAACTTGACGGTGAAGATTGGAGCGCCCCGGTTCCGCTCAAGAGCATCAACGAAAAATGTCAGTTTCTGGCGGGGCCAAGTATAAGCTACGATGGAAATCAATTATTTTATACAGCCTTCATAGAAGGTACCACAAAGACCGAGGACATTTTTTATTCCAATCGAACCGGGGATAATTCATGGAGTGAGCCCATCAGTGTCGGTGCGCCAATTAATACTGACGATGAATACGAAGGTTTTCCATCGATCTCTTCTGACGGAAAGAGCCTGTATTTTATTCGCTTGAATTTAGAAAGAGACTTTGACAAAAAGAGTAAAGAGCCCTGTTTCGTCATAAACAATCCGATGGGAAATGGGGTGAACCCATAGCGCTCCCTGCACCTATCAATACCGGTTGCGAGCGGGATCCAAAAATTATGGCCGACAACCGCACACTCATCTTTTCTTCGATCAGGGACGGTGGCTTAGGTAAGTACGACATGTACCAGACGACTTTACAAAACGATGGTTCCTGGTCAGCGCCTGTTGCTTTGAATTTTGTTAACTCTGAAGACAGTGATCAATCTCCGTGCATTTCAGCTTCAGGTGATATTATGTTTTTCTACAGCAAAGATGATATTTGCTCGGTCACTATTCCGGCCCAATACAAGCAACTTTTCAATACGGTAATTACAGGGCGAGTGCTGGAAAGCAGAGCGCTAAGTCATGTGCCGGCTAAAATTCTGGTTAACAATCTTAAAACAAACGAATCATTTTCATTAAATAATAATGCAACAGACGGAGAGTACAGCATTGTGCTGAGCGCGGGCAACAAGTATAAGGTAATTTTTGACAATGAAAATTATTTGCCCGACACATTGCTTTTTGATTTGGAGAATCAAAAAACCTATCAGCTGGAGAGAAAGAATATTTTGTTGAGGGACACGTGTGTGATTAAAATTGATGTCATTGACAAAGACCTTAAGTTTAAAGTCAAAGCCTGGTTGAGTGTTCGCTATGATGGCAAGGACTCATTTAATGATTCGGTTCAAGTAGCTACACTTCCGATGAGATTAAGTTTTAATACACCGCATGACTATAGCTTATCTGCTTCGAAAAAGGGATACGCTGAAGTAAATGAAAATTGGGTGTTCAGTAAGAGAAGGGTAAGCACAGATCGGAATATCGTACTGCAGCTGGAACATGAGAAAGTAGAATTTATGACTACAGTTTTGAATTCAACGACCAAGCAAAAAGTAAAAATCAAAGTATATAGCAATAATAAGACAGTAGAGGAGACGATCATTGCGGAAGCAGGTGAGAAAATAATGTTGCGAAAAGGGGACCGTTATCAGATAGTGACGTCCAGTGCTGAAGGTTATTTCTTTGCATCGAAAGAAATCATTGCCGGAGAAACCAATTCGGTCGAATTGTTTGTAGTGCCGATCGAGTTAGACGGAAGGCTTGCGTTGAATAACATTACGTTTGAAACGAATTCGGCCACTCTTAAAAAAAATTCACAGTTTGAACTCGACCAGGTAATCGAGCTAATGAAAGTTAATCCTAAAGTCAGCCTGGAGATATCTGCGCACACGGATGATGTAGGCGATGAGAATTCAAATCTGAAACTTTCCGACAAGCGGGCAAAAAGTGCGTGGGACTATTTGATCGGTAAAGGCGTTAGTAAAGAAAGACTTGTGCCCAAAGGCTATGGCGAAACAAAACCACTTTTGCCCAACGATTCGGATGAAAACCGCGCGCAAAACCGCAGGGTTGAACTTCGAGTTCTGAAAATCGCGAGCTAACTTTCTTTCGAAACCTGATCTATTTTTGTTTGAAGCAAACGCTTTTCGGGCGGAGTTTTTGAAAGCTTCAGTGCCCGATTAAAGTTATCAATGGATTTTTGCCGGTCTATTTTCTTGTAAAGCTCGCCCAGCAAAGAGTAATAAAAATGATTGTCTGATAGTTTCAGCTTTTCAGCTTCTACAATTGCTTCACCGGTACTTCTCGCTTTCGCCAACGCGTAAGTTCGATTAAGTGCAGCCATAGGTGAATATTCGATTTGAAGCAATTGGTTGTAGAGCTGCAAAATATTTTCCCATTTTTCTTTTGAGTCACCGGCTTGCGTATGCCAGTAGGCAATGGCCGCCTCAAGATGGTATTTAGAGAGCTTGTTTCCCCGAGCGGACTCATTCAAATAATATTCGCCCTTCTGTATCCATTCGGCATTCCAAAGATTTGGATCCTGGTCATCGTATAAAATGATTTCTCCCTGC
>WNFL01029500.1_pt4 | contig 14964 bp, 12 predicted proteins | sample 5400361 | NCBI WGS metagenome assembly WNFL01 (sample SAMN13153351, study PRJNA577476) | soil metagenome | isolation source: 40 cm soil on Douglas fir-dominated hillslope | place: USA:California | collected 2013-09-17
GGATGAACCCCAGAACATGGAGTCGCAGAAGTCCCTCGAAGCCTTGCGGACCCTCCATCCGCTCTTTTCCTTGCGCTACAGTGCCACGCATCTTTCTTCGCCCAATCTTGTTTACCGTCTAACACCATTCGACGCCTACCGTCTGAACCTCGTTAAAAAGATTCAAGTATTCGGTGTCACCGAACGCGAGAACTTCAACCAGCCCTTCCTTGCGCTCGAAGAGATCACGACCAAAGGCGGGCTCAAAGCCAAGGTCCGCACCTACGTCGAAGACAAAGGTCGCCTCAAAGAGGTCGGCTTGACTCTCAAACACGGCGACAACCTCTTCGCCAAAACCAAACGGGATGAACACAAAGGTGAATATGTCGTCGTGGACGTTAACGCCGCACAGAACCTGCTCGAATTTGAGAACGGCATCCGCCTCTTTCTCAACGAGACAATTGGTCCGTCGCGCCCTGAGATTTTCCGCACCCAGATCCGCACCACCATCAAGCAACACATGGAAATGCAGCAGCGCATGGTCCGCAAGAACGTCAAAGTGCTATCACTCTTCTTCATCGACCGTGTTGCCAACTTCACCGCTAAAGACGGCATCATCCGCAAGATCTTCGATGAAGAGTTCAACAAACTCCGCAAGCAATACCCCTTCTACGAGAAGATGAAAGCCGACGAAGTGCGCAGTGCCTACTTCGCTGCAAAGAAAATCGTGAAAAGCGAAGAAACCGAAGCCATCGACACCGACAGCCGCAATCAAGCCGAACGTGATGCCGAAAAAGCCGCCTTCGAGTTGATCATGAAAGACAAGGAAACACTCCTCTCTTTCTACGATGAAAAAGATGCACAGAAGAAAGTTTCCTTCATCTTCGCTCACTCCGCCCTCAAAGAAGGTTGGGACAACCCCAACGTCTTCCAGATCTGCACGCTCAACCAAACTGTCTCTGAAGTCAAGAAACGTCAGGAGATCGGACGTGGCTTGCGTCTTGCCGTCAACCAGGATGGTTTGCGAGTCATGGAAGATGATGTCAACATTCTCTCGGTCATTGCCAATTCAAGTTATCAAGCATACGCTGAAGGCTTGCAAACTGAATATGTCAAAGAAGGACTGGCTCCGCCACCCAAGGTTACCAACGCAAGTCGCACCAAAGTCTCACGTAACGATGAGATTATGCAGTCCAAAGCCTTCCGCGACTTCTGGGCAAAACTGCAACGCCACACTTCCTACAAAATCAGCATTGACACTCCCGCACTGGTCAAATCATGCGTGGAACGCATCGGCAATCGCGCGCTTCCCCAAACCGTTATTGTCGTAGAAAAAGGCTCTTTCGTCGTTGCTGAATACACCATCGAATTGGCATCTTTCTCAGATGATTCCTGCAAACTCAAGATCACCGTCAAAGATACAATCGGCAACGAAAGCAAGAACACCCATACCTTCTTGATGAGCACTGATCTCTCCAAGGCTCTCCGTGATGATCGTCTGCGCGGTTATAAAATTGTCGAAATCGTGGATGATGGTGATAACTCCCACGTTGTCTTTGGCAATGGACAAAAAGTTTATAAATATCAGCCCATCGTCTTCCAAAGCGAACAGGGGCAAAAACCAAGCGAACGTTCTGCACTCACTGAGAAAACCCGTTACCCCGTCTTCAATCTCATCGACCGCGCCGCCAAAGAAACGGGACTCACGCGTCCCACCATCAACGAAATCTTCCGACGCTTGAGCGAGAAACGCAAAGAAGCCATTTTCTACAATCCTGAAGGCTTTGCAGGTCTATTCATTGGCGAGATCAACAATGCCATGAAAGACCACATCGCCGAACGCATTGAATTCGAGATCACGCTTGCTCCCCTCAAATGGGGTCTCGAACTTGAAGATGCTTTCCCTGCTGAAAAAGAATTCCCGCAAAAAGAACTCATCCAAGGTTCTCCGGCAAGTCTTTATGATCAGGTGCAAGTCGACTCAGATGTCGAAGAACGCTTCATCCGCCTGAAAATCAACGACGACAAAAAAGTTGCCTTCTACTTCAAATTCCCGCCCACGTTCAAGATCGACTTCCCCCGCATCATCGGTGACTACAATCCCGATTGGGGTATCGCCCGTTACAAGGATGGCAAGGTATTGCTCGAACTCGTCCGCGAAACCAAAGGCGGCGAAAATCTGGATTTACTCCGCTTCCCGCACGAAGCCCGCAAAATCCGCTGCGCCCAAAAAGTCTTCACCGCCCTCGGCGTCGACTACCGCGTCGTCACCGACCACACCGCCGATTGGTGGGAGTCCGAAATGGAGCAGGGGAAGATGGGATTCTAGTAGTGTTTGAATAATTAAGTGATGGGGAGCAATCCTTCATGTTTGATTGGCTGAGTAGTGGCAAGAAACCGAACGAACAGGGTAACCAGGAATATTTTGGTTCACTTACTGCGCTTCATCAACACGTCTCAAATGCCGTCTCAACGGTTAAGGAGATTGCAAATAGTTTGAACCCTAAATACTCTGAAGAGGGGCTCTCAAATATCTCACAACGTTTTGAAGGGATAAGCAAAGAGTATACAGATTTCACAGTAATTCAAAGCAATTCTTTTTACGAGGTCTTGAATCGATCAAAGTCACGTTTGAACGCAGCGAAGAAAGTTGCAAAGGAAGCCAAGAATATTGCCAAGCTCTTCGAGAAATATGCCAGGAGACCAATCTCCTATAGTGCTGTTGACAGCCGACTTGCAATCAATAAGCTGGCTGGTGAATTGAGAAATTTGGCGATGTACTGCACGCCTGAAGTGGCAAATGATTAATAGAAAATTTGTGCTAAAATATGACTCCTGACAAAAACATTTCCGAGGTTAAAAACAAAGAGACTGGCGGATTTCATTCATCTCAGTCTTTGCTTTTGTTTCTCGAAGCGGAAATCAAATGGACCGACGATTTTTACAAGAACTTGTCCACAAAGTACGACGATTCGATCTACAAAGGGTTTGAAGATCGATTTATCAACCTGCGGAATAAATTCAAAGGTAAATTGCAGGATATTTCCGACCCCGATCATGAATTCATAAATCATACCGAAATGCGCAGAAAGTCTGTTGAGCAAATTCTCACTTGTGCCACCGCGGTAGCGGGGAAATTCCAGGAAGCCAGAGAAAATAATCGCCTGGATCGATCTAGTTGCACAGATGCGCTTGAAAACCTTCTCTATGCTATCAAAAACCTTAAGCACCTAATCGAGGAGCAGGGTAAAATATGAACGCATATTATAAGGAAAACATGTTAATTCAAACATTCATCGAGTTGGATACCCAGATATCCAATTTAACCCAGCGAATCGCCGCAAATAGATATATTGAAATTGGCGATGACCCTCGGCTGATTCGAGACATTGAGAACATTCTTTTATGGGTGCACAACAGGGTTAAGTCCATTGAGCCCTACTTTGATTTAAAGATCACCACGATGCGCAAAGCCAATGTTTATTTCGCCCTGATAATGCACGTCAACGATACATTGAAATATCTACAGGATGTCAGAAAAAAAGATTACGGATCCAGACAACATACTCGTGAACTTTTAGAAAAACTGGAAAATTGCGCGAATAGTATTTATGCCATTGGCGATTTAGTGAATACAAACACAGAAACAGTTCACTAACGTTTGGAGAGACCTGTGGGAAATTCAGAACCGCCTATTAAAGAAATTCTTATACTCATTGAACAATTAAAAAAGGATCTCCCATCTGGGCGTCATTTTGAATTTGGCGATGATCCCGATATATTGAAAAAGATTGAAAAACACATCCAAAACATCAATCGTTCCCTGGATGCGTTAAATAACTTCTATGCTTCCAGACCGATGCCCGAAAGCAATCCGTATTACCAAGCCGTAAGAATTACTCACGAGACTCAGAATTTTATTGAGGAAGTCCGAAAGAAGGAAGCCAATAAAGAGAACACCGTAAAACTCCGCGACCATATTCACGAATTGGAAGAAGTTCTAACAACTTTGTTGAACACACAAGATACCAATTATGGTTCAGAGGAGATACCAAACAGCAAAAGCGATTCCAGTGAGATAATCCAAAATTCACCGCCACCCACAAAGCATAATGTCACCGTTGATAACATACAAAGCTTCTCTGCGATTAGTCAAAATCGCGTAGTTAACAAGCTAAGTCAGGAAAAACCTCAAAGACTTGTCCTTGCTTTCAAGACAATAATCGCAATCCCAAAACCTTTAGGTCGCTTTATCCTCGATCTTTTTGGGCGCCATGATTCTGCCGAATCTTCCTCGATAATCATGGGATGGTTGTTTATTATTGTTGTATTTTTGATAATCCTTGGTTTTGTTCCATTGGATGTTATATCTACAAAATTTACAGAAGGATGGCGGTTCTTTTTTCCAGTGAAATAGTGATATCAGAGGCAACCTTATTTGAGATAATCTCTTATTGGTAAATGGCTGATAATGGAATTCAGTTAAGATGCTGACAGATATGGTTCGTTAATACCTCGAGCGGCCCTTGGAACTGCCGTGCCTTTCCCTGATCAGTACGAAAGTGGCGACGAATCCCATATTCGTTTAATGCAAATTTTGACCCGACTTTCAGACTGTCCAATTGTTCACTTTTCGCATCCCCAAATCTCAATAGTACCTTTGCCTGGATTTAATAATTGCAGAAAGGTGCCGTCACCCGAGATTGATAACTCACCCGTCGGCCAGTCGTCTCTCACAATCGTTGCGTCAGATAGCCGAACTAAAGCAGGGCCTTTAGGATGTGTATTGTGTCCACGTTCTAAGACGATGGTATTTGGATCAGGCCAGAATCCAATCGGTGCCCCAAAAACCCCATCATCTAAAATCGTTCGATTCTTCCCAACATTTTCCCACTTTTGGTCGGAGCCAGATTCTGGAACCTTATAGATATGTATAAATTTGATAATTGGACTACCATCACTTAAATTTCCATAACCATATGTAATGAAATATCGCCCATTTGGCGAGAACATCATATGCTCAATCTCAGCAGGTTCATGTAGTTCGAATAAATTCTTTCCATCTGAGCCGCGCCTGACAATAATTCTGCCGTGTACATGTGTGCTTAGAAGGTAGGAACCATCTGGGGAAAAAGTAATTTCTAAACCAGGGCTCGTATTTTGTCTGAGTACTCTTTGAGTGCCTTTCTTGAGCTCGAAAATTCCCAAATCATCCAACGTGGCCACTAAGTCACCATTTTGGGCAGTCTTTCCCGGCCATGTAATGTGTTCTGGTTTCTGAGTCTTGGAAACATCAGCACTTATTTGTTCAACTGTGGCGTAGCTTGTATCCCATAAGTGGTTCACATACCTAACATCCCATATACGGGTAAGATCATCCGAGCCGCGCATACCAATCTGGTAGGCTTCAGGCTGATATTCGATTTTTGCGAAAAAGTTAAACCAGCTTAATTGATCTTTCACCAAAGGTTGCTTGGTCTCAATCTGAATAGCCTCCACACGATAATAAGGTGTAACATAGGCTAATCTGCCGTTCTGCATTGAGACTTCAAAATGAGGCGGCTGCCTATCTTTATATTCACGTTGAGAGAACCTTACGAGATGATAATCATAATAATATGGGTAATCCGGTTTGTAGTGATCGTAATATACATCCTGATGATCAAACTTGGCATTCGTCAACTCAATCAGCAAACTAGAGTAGGCCTCTGTCCACGATTCCGTGTTCCATACATGAATCGAAGCACCCATAGCAATCAAATATCGACCATCAGAAGAAAATTGAATCTGTGAGATCGGATCTATGTCAGCAAATCGTGTTTGAGCTGCCTGGGAGGCTTCCAAGGATTGAACAATTTCTCCAGTCTGTACATCCCAAACTTCAATAGTAGTTGATTTTGGAGAATAAGCAAGTAAGTACTTACCATCTGGTGTAAACATAAGCTGCGGATATTTGAGCTTCGATTGAAGGCTATAGGGGTTTTTAGTCAGTTGCCACTTTTCTAAGCGGAGAATTTTTACGAATCCATCTCTCGAGCCTATGGCAACTAGCGTGTCCTCCCATCTTCCAGTCGTGTTGAAGACTGCCCAACCCTGCAACGGATCTGTGCCTTTAATGTCATGTGATGTCAAAATTGCACTATCCGAAATACGGATGATCCGAATTCCTAGCCCGACCACCGCAACGATTCCTTGATTAATAAAGATCACACTCTCACTCTCAGCCTCGACATTATTGCGCAAGAATACTCTTTGAAAGTCTGGAGCCTTCCACAATACGATTGCATGATTGGCTTCCATGAGTGCTACTAAATAGTCACCATCCTTCGAAAAGAATAAATCCTTAATTCGCTTATTATCATCATGGGACCCAACTAAATTGTACGCGCGAATAACTGGTTTTATTGAGCGAGTCATGATGTCATAAATAGTGATCAAGCCATCTGGACCACCTAATACGATTAGTTTATCATCCGGAGAAAATACGATCTTTGAAATTTTTCTTGCACTGGTGTCAATATAGTCAATCTGCCGATTTTCATTCACATCATATAGATACGTGCCATTAGTAGAAGATACAGCAATAAACTGCCCTGTGTTCGACCATCCCACGGCCGTGGCTGCCCCCACACCTAGGATGAGCGTGGGTTTATGTTTTAATTGAGAAAGAGTGCAATCGTTACTAAACCTTGTAATAAAGCTAGGGACCAGCTCGATTTGTGGATCGGCCGGACTATCGACGACTTTAATATCGTCTGGTTGAGCTGGCTCTGCTACGGTGCCGACATCTTTTCCGAGACACGCAACCAGGAGCAAGGCACCAAAATAAGAGCATAGGAGGAAGATCCACTTTTGCCTTTTCATGTTAGACCTCACTTGCTTGCAGTTATCTTAAAATTATCAAAGAAAATATTGGCATTGCCTTTTTCCGTCGTTTGAGCGATCAGACCAAATCGTCCTCCTGTCGAAAACTTGGAAGGCAATGGAATTGAACCTACTGTAGTACCAAAGACAGAAACCATTATGGTTTTGCCGTTATTCACAACTCTCAATTTCATGGCCTCGGTCGTTTTGACATCGTCAAGATGTTGCCAACCATAAAGGAGTGAACTGTTACCATCCTCCATAGCTTTGACTGCAAGGAAGCCATCTCCAGTCAAAACGACACTTAGAAAGTTCTTACTGTCTTGTTTGGCAAATACTAATCCGAATTGTGTTGTTAGGGGAGAATCCTGTTGGATGTAGAGGTCCAGACTAATATCGAAATTTTGTATCTGACGTGGATAATCCTGCACAACTCTAAAGTTAGGTTCGACAATGTCAATTTTATATTGACCATTCTCATAACTTAGATAAGCTGCCTCCACTGTGTGATTACGCGGCCAGCCGCTTCCTAGATCTGAGAAGTTATCAGAGAACACAACGTCTGGTGCCTGAGCTGCTGGGATACTCGGGTTCGTCTCAATAGTGGGCGCCGTCAGACTGATAATAATACTCTCGGCGCCAATTTCCATATTAGTGATTTTTGCACCGTCGTCTGCTAAGGTAGCTGCCATTCCGCGATTGAATCCCCCAGCTACGACATTAAATATGAACAATTGAATGCGACTGGTACCGTCATTCACTTTTGTCACTTGGACAGTAGGAGAAGATTGGCTCAAGAATACTAATCCATCGATGCTAAATGGGTTGCCAAAAAACGTGCCTGACAGATAGAGATGATCAGGCTTTTTCAGACTAATCACTAATTTGTCAAAAATGCCAGGTAGGTAGTCTTGCGCTGTCTTGTTCAAACCTGAAACCATCTGATCCTTACGCAGATTAATGCTCCCAGTTGCGGCATAATCGTTGAGGCGCCAATTCGTAGAATGTACTCGCTCTTCGACAAAGCGAGAAAGTAAGAATATAGATCCTGACCCAAGAACTCCCAAAAACAGGATCGTACCTATGACCATATAAATTATGCTGCGCATGAAGATAGTCGTGCAACTGAGCGAGAATGATTGGAAAGAGCGCCAAGATCGGCGGACGATGCCCCAGCCGCGTGATCCTAATAATTTTTGTCCAAACGATCGGCTCGGGAGATTGAGTTCCGTGGTTGAACCTACCAAGGTATTTGCCAATTCCTTCGCAAAAATGCCGGGATGTCCATAACGATCTTTGGGATTCTTCGATAATGCTTTCAATAATACTTTCTCGGTCTGTTCTGAGATTTCTGGGTTAAGACTGCTCGGGAGTGGGGGGTCTTCACTCACGTGCTTATGAGCAATTACCATTTGGGAATCTCCTTCAAATGGCACGCGTCCAGTTAACATTTCATAAGCAACAATAGCAAGAGAATATTCATCGCTTGCTTCCGTTAGGTCGAGGCCCTTAATTTGTTCTGGGGACATGTATGGTGGTGTCCCTACGCCTACACCCTCGCGCGTGATTGATAACTCCGTAGCCTCTAGCGCCTTTGCAATTCCAAAATCAGTCAAGATCGCACGTATTTCCCCACCGATTTCAGTAAGTAGGATATTACTAGGCTTTATATCTCGGTGAATTAAACCTTGATTGTGAGCATAATCGAGGGCCCAGCCAATTTGAGTGATGAATGAACCTACAACACGGTTTTGCAGCGGAGCCACGTAGATCTCGTCCTTGGCAAGTATGGCTGTCTCCAAGACATTCGGGCGCTCCGCTCGCATGTAGTCAAAAAGGGTTTTTCCCGGAATGTAATCCATCACCATGAAGAGGCGGGGACCTTCTTCCAGCAAATCGATGATCCTAACGATATTAGGGTGAGCTAATCGGGCTGTTTTCCGAGGTTCATCCATAATTCGTTTTCGACGTTCTTCCGTTGTGGTTCCGCCACCAATATCCATGACCTTGATGGCCACATTAGTCCCAAGCTTAGTATGCGTTGCAAGATACACACCTTCGCTCATGCCTCCGCCCCCAAGATACTCTGTGATGGTGTAACTACCGATCGCCTCACCAATGAGTTCGCCTTTTTTCTCCATATCAAGCGTTTCCTTTTTTCATGTTTCGAAGTTGAATTTATCTGGACTGAAGGCCAAACAACCAAACTGCTATTATCAGAAGAGACAAAACCGCCACTAGCAATCCGACTAAAGCAGCTAACATGATTGGATGTTCGAACAACCAAGGCAATAATTTCCAAGTCTCTGCCATTGGCTGTCCCTTGTAGACTATGACAACTGTAACATTGTCCCTACCGCCCGCCTTGTTAGCGAGTTTTACGAGGCGATTGACCGCCTGATCTACGGGATGCCTGCTCATGACGTTTTTTATAGTCAGATCTGGCACCTGCCCCCACAATCCATCAGAACACAACAGCAGCTGATCCCCTTCTAAGAACCTTTCCTCGAACATATCGATCTGCACAGTTGATCGCAATGCACTGATTGATCGGGAAAGTGCATTGCGATGCGCATTTTTCTGTTCTCGCTTATCTAGCATACCCATTTGGACCAATTCATTAACTTGCGAGTGATCGGTTGTCAACTGCTGAAAGTTGTTATTGTGCAAAAGATAGGCCCTACTGTCACCCACGTTAGCGATATAGATCTTATTATGGTCGGTAACAGCTGCAACTACAGTCGTTCCCATGTCACTCATTTCCTTGTGAGTGGAGGCCAAGGTTAAGACCTTTTCGTGTGCCAACTGAACTGATTGTTTAAGCGCAGTAATTGCTTCACTTTCCGGCACGAAGGTCAGATAGTTTTGCAGGATAGTATCAACTACTAATCGACTGGCAACTTCGCCAGCTTTATGTGCTCCCATTCCATCACAAACGACAAATAGGCCAGATTCAGGATTAGAGTCTAACGGGAAAACCGCACCAACACTATCCTGATTGATTTGGCGAATTACTCCAACGTCCGAAGCAGCAAAAAATTGCAACTCTCTCATTGTTATGTAAGGCGTAACTGCTAGTATATCTTAAACGTAATTAAGAATGCCTTAAGATTTCGTGATATTCTGCCATTAATTTATAGAGAATTGCCGTTTTGGGACTAAACATGCTTAAAATGTTATAATCATTCAATGATGCTGTACCTAATTATGAGGTTCTAATTATGTCTTTCGTGATTGGTGAATTGGTGGGCCAGTACCGCATTTTGGAGAAGCTGGGAGAAGGGGGCCTTGCCACAGTTTTTAGGGCACTCGATGAAACATTGGATCGCTTTGTCGCTATGAAGGTATTGCACATGTCTTTGGGTGATAACCCGAGGTTGATGTTGCGTTTTCGACAGGAAGCCCAGGTGATTGCAAAATTGGAGCATCCGAATATTGTGCCAATCTATAACTTTGATGAAAAAGATACGCAGCCTTACCTTGTACTTAAATATGTCAATGGCAAATCTTTACAGGATCGTTTAATAAAAGGTGCATTACCACAAACTGAGATTCTGCAAGTGGCCTCTGCAGTAGGGGCAGCTTTGCAACACGCCCATCAATCCAAAATTTTGCACCGCGATGTCAAGCCGTCCAATATTCTCCTCGACCAGGAGGAGAAAATATATATTACGGATTTTGGACTGGCAAAGTTAATATCCGATGAGCCGGGTATCACGACCGATCCGAAACCTTTGGGAACACCTTACTACATTTCACCAGAGCAAGCTGCTGGGATGAAGCGTCTTACCGAAGGTACGGATATTTATTCATTTGGTGTTGTACTTTATGAACTGTGTGTTGGAAAGGTTCCCTTTGAGGGTGATACTCTAACGATAATCCATAATCATATTTTTGAACCATTGCCCCTCCCGACATCTCTCAAACCTGACCTTCCAACGGCTGTAGAAAGAGTCCTTCTTCGTGCGCTGGCCAAGAATCCTAATGAACGTTTTCGGACAGTCAAGGCGCTGGTAGATGAATTTCTACATGCGTGGAGCGACAAAGAAAGATCAACTCCAATGTCAGTGACTGTCAGCGGTTCTCCTGGTCTACCTCATTTGGTGTTTGAAAAAGAAAGCGCGTTTGTCATTCGGCCTGGCACAAGCGTCGTGGGAAGGAATAGTCCGGGGAAAGGAGTTTCTGTGGATATTGATTTGGCGAAATTGGATGCCAACAAAAGGGCCTCCCGGCGTCACGCCGTGATTCACTTCAAGGATGGTGTTATTCAGTTGACTGATCTTGGCAGTCGAAATGGAACGATAGTAAACGGAGAACGTATCCGTAATCCTCACAAATTAGAAGAGGGAGACACTCTTCAATTTGGTGAAGGAGGAGCCAAGTTCATTTTTCATCTCTTCTAATGAGTTGGCGGAGGAATCAATGCAATTGAAATCGTTGAGAATTGTTATCAGCTTACTAACACTATTTTCTATCTTGGCTGCCTACACGATAGTGGGTGCGCAATCCACAATTAGTGCAACTTTGCACTATGTCGAGGCCACGCCAGATGCACAGCAAACTGCTTACGATGTGAAGGCCTACGTCTCTGTGCTGGATGTCAATGAAAATCCCATCATCGATTTGACAACTGCTAATTTCTCGGTTAGCGAAGACAGTCAAGCGCATGAGATCACTTCTTCAGAGCTGGCAACGAATGAGCCAATTAACATTATTCTTGTGATTGATACAAGCCCTTCAATGAAAGATCAAAAGATTAAGGATGCACTAGCGGCAGCTTCAGCTTTTATTGAGAGACTCAGATCACAGGATAAAGTAGCTATTCTCACCTTCAATACGACCTTCGAGACCAAAATTGACTTTACCTCCGATTTCGCGGCGGCCCAAGATCAAATGCGGTTGATCGAGACCGTTCCATTCTCCAGCACTTGTTTGTATGATGCCCTTTATCAGGCAATCGTAATGATGACTACCGTCCCTACAGGTCGGCGGTCCATTGTTCTGCTTACAGATGGTGTCGATGAGACTCCCCAAAAAACAGTCTGCAGCAAATCCACGATAGATGACGTCATTAACTTGGCCTCTGGGAGTACCTCCCGGGTGCCTATTTATCCCATTGGATTGGGGAACCGAATTGATGAACCAGGCCTGATTCGTTTAGCCAAAGAAACTGGTGGTAGGTATCTTTATTCGCCCAAATCGGACCAATTGGATGCCCAATTTGGGCGACTCACTGAGCAATTGAGCTCTCAATATGTCTTGCGATATCACTCAATGAGCAGTATTGGGGATCACAACGTAACGGTCAGAGTAAGCTATTTAGAACATCAAGCGTTTACCTCGACCGGGTTATTTTTGCCAGGACTGCCCTTGCATTTAACATTCGTTACGCCAACCGATGGGACGACAATCACATCACCAGAGGTTAAATTGTTGGTCGTCGCGACGGGTGCTCCTAGTTCTGGTGAAACAGTCACTGGCGTGACGTTCAAACTCGGTGATAGAGTACTCCAAGCCGTTAATACCGTGCCGTATGAACTGGATTTGAATACATCTGCTCTTCCGATCGGCGGTGCACAACTAATTGCTGTGGCAATTGGGGAAAATGGGCAGGAACTTGCACAAACTGCGATCACGGTATATGTTCCACCGCCACCTACAGCTACAATCCTGCCTACTCCTGTGTTGGCAACGGCAACACCGCCAGCCACAACGTGGGGGTATGGACAGTTGGGATTCGGGTGTCTTGGGGTAATTTTGCTTGCCGTTTTTGTATTTTCGTTCCTGAGCTATTTTAGAAACAGATCGCGCGCTGAGAAAATTGGAAAAGCAACAGATAAACTTCAGCTGACGTATGACGATCACTGGGAGGAAGATAAATCGGCTCTTGCTGTGCTAACTGTCATCAATTGTGATGATTTCAATGCTGGATATCAAAAATTTAATGTTCTCAAGCCCCAAGTGACTCTAGGCCGCAATCCGAATAATGATATCGCTTTTCCCAATGAAAAGCCGGTTTCACGGCATCATGCAGAAATTTTTGAAAAAAATGGCGATTTATATATCAAGGAAATATATTCCGAAGATGAATCAAATGTGGTGGCACCGCCCAAGTATGGAACCTTTGTGAACGAAACAAAGGTGGGAGAAAACGGTTTGCGGTTAAGGAGCAATGATCGGATTCGGCTTGGCAAACGCCTCACCTTGCTCATAGATATTCCGATGCGGCCTACCCCTGGGATAGCGTCCGAATCGGATGGTACAACTGAAGTAGAAGCTCAACGTCCCGCCGAGCTCGAGACAGATCAAATCAATGAAACGGAACTCGATCCAGACCAAACGGATGCTGCGCTTAGTGAGCCGGGTCGGACCCATGAGCAGGAAATCGACGATGATCAGACGAACGATGTCAGCACCGATCCAGACAGAACAAATTCCTGAGGCCTTATTTGCTTCATCGAATGACAACTACAATTTGTCCGTCCAGCTTCTAGTCTCGTTCTGCTGCATCCAGAGCAGCGTCGTCTCAACCGGAGCATAACATACTGTGCCGTGCCGCTCGTCACAAAACCCAGCTGCACATTCTAGGATGAAAGGATCACAATGCCCTTTACTATAGGTGAAGATGTGGGACCGTACAAAATTTTGGCGCAAGTGGGCCAGGGAGGGATGGCAATAGTCTATAAAGCCCACCACGCTTCCCTCAATCGTAACGTCGCCATAAAGGCAATGAATGTTAACTTAAAAGAGAATCCAGACTTCATCGAACGATTCAAGCGCGAGGCCCGGCTTGTTGCGCAACTCGATAACCCTCACATCGTACCGATCTATAGTATTGGCGATCAGGGTGGGCAGCCCTATCTCGTTTTAAAATATATTGAGGGGCAGACATTGAAGAGTCGCCTGGGAGTGGCTCCGCTTCGCGGGGCCGAGGTCATGAAAGTGCTCGATTCAATCGGCGAAGGCTTGCAATACGCACATCAAAGGGGCATCATACATCGCGATATCAAACCTTCAAATATTCTTCTTGGGAATGATGATCAGATCTATTTGTCCGATTTTGGATTGGCAAAGATGATTGCCAAAAGCTCAACGCTGACGGGTGATATGATCGTTGGCACCCCGCATTACATGTCTCCAGAACAGGCAACGGGAGAAGAAAATCTTGACGAGAGAGCTGATATTTACTCACTCGGTGTGATGATGTATGAGTTGATTACGGGGAATCTGCCATTTGACGCTGATTCAGCCTTATCAATCATTGAACAGCATATTTCTTCCCCAGTGCCCTTACCAAGTTTGAAGACCTCCGATTTTCCAGTCGACGTAGAACGCGTGTTGCTTAAGGCTCTTTCGAAAGAACGCAGTGATCGTTATTCAAGTGTTAAGAACCTGTTCGCAGATTTTCGCCCAGCATGGATTTCGAATCTAAGTCGCTCAGCAGACTCATTAAGAGGGACACGGCCTCTAGCGGGCACGGCCCTTATGCATATGGAAAGTGGAAAATCTTTTCAGTTACTCTCCAGAACGATCGTGCTAGGGAGAAATAGTTTAACTGGAGGGAACATCAACGATATTGATCTAAATGATTTAGATATCAGTAAGAGAACTTCTCGTCGCCATGCGATGATTCAATTCCAAAATGATGTATTTTTGATTTCTGACCTCAATAGCAGAAACGGCACATTCCTTAACGGTCAACGCTTATTGCCACAGAAAACCTATGTTATGAATTCTGGCGATATCCTTGAGGCAGGAAAAGGTGGCGTAAAACTCACATTCCTCAAGTAAACTGTGGGCCTGATCGATACAAGTTGCTGCGGCTGCTGAACTGAATATTAAGTACTTACGCACAATTTTTGATGGAGTCAGCGATTTGAACCATGCCCGAATTTGTGTTTGAGAATGGTTTTCTTAAATTGCTTTGCTAGAGTTTGCAATCTCGCTCGGTAGGGGAGATTCTACTTTATTGCAGAATCACTAAAGGATGCTCCAATGTAAGGTTTTATGCGAGTCCGTATCTCTATTATCCCCAAGAAGTAGGTTTATATAACGGCAAGTCAATGGTTATTGTGGTACCTTCTCCAACCATACTATGAGCGCTTACTTCGCCTTCATGCT